>Ga0315904_10002366_pt1 | contig 29278 bp, 35 predicted proteins | sample LakEriMetagenome_6_FD_203529 | JGI IMG/M metagenome (GOLD analysis project Ga0315904, IMG submission 203529) | Freshwater fungal communities from buoy surface, Lake Erie, Ohio, United States - Buoy 12 MA120 | ecosystem: Environmental > Aquatic > Freshwater > Lake | place: USA: Lake Erie, Ohio...
ACGCGCAGTCAACTCTTACGACTGCACAAAACGCAGATGCATCAGTTGTTACCGCCACGACATCCGTTACCGCCGCCATCAACGCGGTTACCTTTGCGGAGACATACACCGATTCTCTTGACGCAAACATTCACGCAACACTAACTCCAACCATCACCGACACTGAAGCATCAAGCGGATCTATTACTGTTACGGTAACTCCTCCGCCTGGTGTTACGGCAAACACATGGTTTTATCAAGTTGTATCATCAAATCCAAATGCATCAAACCCGTATGCAAATGGAACCTGGAATACAGACGGCGCTCCTGAGTCATTCACGATCTCAGGTTTATCAGACGGAGTAACCTACACGGTTCGTGTTGCGCACTGGAATGGAAGCACGAGCTCCTACACTGAAGTAGTTGCAACGCCTATCTCTCCAACAACTCAACCAGTTGTCATTCCTGAGACTCCACTAGAAGAACCTACAACTCCTGATGTTGACCCAGAGCTTCCACCTACTGAAGAGCCTGAAACTGAAGCTCCTGAAGAAGAGCCAGAAGACGAAGACGAAGAGTCTGAGGAAGAGCCAGAAGAGTCTGACAAAGAGTCAGAAGACGAAGAGGATGCTACTGAGACTGATGAGGAACCCCAGCCAGACGCTGAAGACTCTGAAACAGAAACTCCACCAACCGAAGAACCATCTGACCCAGAAACGCCAGAAGACCCCCAGACAGAGCCAGAAACAGAGCAGCCAGAAGAGCCGGTAGACCCACAGCCAGAAGAGGAATCACCAGAAGAAGAGCCAGAAGACGACGAAGAGCCAGCAACACCAGAACCTCCTAAGGAAGAGACAAAGCCTAACGAGCCAGATACTACACCAAAAGAAGAAAAAGTAAACAACCTTAATGATGCGCTCAAGGATGGCGAGGTAACTGAAAAGGAAGCTCAACAGCTTATCCAGCAAATCACCGGCGGAGACAATGAACCTCTTACCGCCTCTGAAAAGACTGCGGTTGCAGCTGTTCTTGTTGCCGCGTTTGTTAGCTCAGGCGACGGAGCAGTTCCTGCGTCCGTTATGGCAGAGGCAGGAATTGAGGCAAAAGATCTCCCACCTGATACTCCAGTTGAACTAGCAAATGGTGTTGTAATTGTTGCCGAGGTTCAAGCAGCATTTGAAGTTCTAGCAGATCCCTCCCAGCTTGCGGCAGCAATCTTAGAAAATCCTGCACAGGTATTAACTGCGCTCGCAAATCTTGGCGCAGACATGTCTGAGGAAGAGCGTGAGGAATCGCAAAAGGTTGTTGTTGCATCTGTAGTTGCAGCTGGTGTTGCAGTTCAAGCAGCTGCGGCTGCAGCAACCTCTGCGGCAACAGCGGCAGCAACAACAAGTTCTAGCTCGTCATCATCTGCTCCTCGCGGCGGCGGTGACGCAGGTGTTCCTGGCGGTCGTGAAGGTGGAACAGTACGACGCGGTCGTGCAACATCAAAATCAAAGCCTAAGGCGGCAAAGGCAAAACCTAAGGCAAAACCCAAGAAGGCAGTTAAAAAGTCCGGTAGAATACGCCGTATCCGTCTAAGGAGAAAACCAGTATGAACCTATTAAAAGACATCTTTCGCGACATCACAGACCAGGCGTGGACGCTCCTGGGCATGTTCGTGGCGTGGCTTGTCCTTGACGGATCCGCCCGCACGATGACGGGTTATGCCATCATGGCAACAACAGCATTTTGGATTATCACATATCCAATTCGCAATCCTAAAGAATCTGAAGACACAGAAGAATAGCGCGTTAGAATACCCTCATGCGTCTTATAGGTAACTCAAGCTCAGGCGGCAAAGGTTCAGTTCCTAACACTCCAACCGTAGGAACGGCCACTGTCACAAACTCAACAACAGTTTCCCTTACCTTTACAGCGCCATTTTCTAAGCTTCCAATTACAAGTTACACAGTAACTTCATCCCCTTCAATTGCATTATCAGTATCTGGCACTTCCTCTCCACTTACCGTCACCGGCAGTTTTGCCTCTGGACAAGCATATACATTCGCAATTGCTGCTGTAAATCCCAATGGCGCATCTGTGGTAAGTAGTGCCAGTAACAGTGTAACTCCGCTAACTTTACCTTCAGTCACAGGCGGTTCACTCACTTCAGATGCAACTTATTACTATCGCAAATTTACAGAATCTGGCACTTTAGGAGTTACAAATGCTTCTTTGACAGCTGATTTTCTACTTATCGGCGGCGGCGGAGCTGGCAGAGTAGGCGAGCAAGAAGCGTCCCTACCTTATTATTTTGCTGGCGGCGGTGGCGGCGCTGGAGCATTAAAATATTTAACAAATCAAACTATCGCAGTAGGCAACAACACTGTCACGATTGGCGCTGGCGGTTCAGCGAATAACTCTGGAAATGCATCATCTTTCCAAAGCACAACTTCAGCAGGAGGCGGACAAGGAGGAAGCGGCGGTGAAGTAGCAGCTTCAGGTGGCGGTGGTTTTTCTTACAACATAGAAGGTTCACGATCAGGTGGACTAGGCGAAACAAGCACAGGTTTTGGTTCTTCAGGTGGTAATGGATTTCAAGTAAATACAGGACAAACAAATGTTAGTGGTGGCGGTGGAGGTGGTTTTGGTGCCACTGGCTCTAACGCTACAAGTGCAGGAGGGGGTAATGGTGGTGCAGGTACAAACGCTTATTCAGGGCTTGCTACTGCTACTTCTTCTGGTGTTGGTGGATTTTTTGCAGGTGGCGGTGGAGGTGGTTCTCGGTCAGGTGGTGCTGGTTCAGGTGGCAGTGGCGGCGGTGGAGCTGGCGGTGCAAACGCAGCAGGCACAAATGGAACAGCAAACACTGGCGGCGGCGGCGGCGGCGGTGGAAGAAATACTAATGGCTTAAATGCCGCAGGTTTAGGCGGTTCAGGTATTCTTATTGTCCGCTACACAAGAAGTCAAGTAGGCGGATAAAACGCTTCTGGAAACCCGCTGTTTAGTTATCATTTTGATTTCACTTTATTTATAATTCACGTATATAATACTTCCCTGCGTTAAATCGCATTCAAAGGAGAGTATTGTGAAACGCTTAGTTACCTACGTCATCAATGTTGACGAGGACATTGCAGAGAAGGCATTTGCATCTGCGGTTGATTTCTTGTCTGAGCATATTCCTAACATAAAGGTAAAGAAATCAAGTATCAACGTCGAGCCTCACGATGACTATCGCGGAATAGTCGCGGCTGTGGACTTCGATTATGTCAACCTAGATCCAGCGCAACAAAAGCAGGCAGCAAAAGCATTACATGAGCTAATAAAGCAGATGATTGAATCACAACTCTGGATGGTTACCAACCTTCGAGTTCTAACAGAAACGGGAGTATCAAAATGACCAAGGACGACCTAACACTTAAGTACGCAAAGAAGATAGAGCCTTTACTCGATCTTGCCAAGCGCGCTTACGGTTTGAGAAATCAAAACACTCCTGCGCATAAGGCATCAACCAAGTATACTGAACTTGCTAAGGAGTATTACGAAAAAGGCGGATCCCTTGTTGCACTTGCCGACGAGTTAGGCGTTGCATACTCCGGTTTGCGTAGACGTATATTTACCTCAACTACTGGATCCAGCTCACGTAAACCTCGCTCAAGGGCAACTGAGGAAGCCACTCAAAAGGCGCTCACTCAGGTTCTCAAGGCGCGTGATACGTCAACCGAAAGGTATCACGCGGAAATCTATAAGGCCTATCACGCAGGCGTTTCTCTAGCTCGCCTATCAAAAGGTCTTAACCTTTCTTCATCTGCTCCGTTGTATTACGCGGTTCAACGCCACGAGATTCGTCTTAACGAGAAAAAGAAGTGACATTTTACGAGTACAGCTTCTTTTGTTCATCGTGCAAAAATAAGCAACACGGAATATCTTTAACTAAACAGTCCCTTGACTCAGATGACTCGTGCTCGATGTGCGGGTCATTTTGGGAAAAGGTTATCGTCTTAAGAAAGAGCCAACATGCCAAGAAAGAAAAAGCCTAAAGTTCCCGAGCTTACAGTAGTCAAGCTTGACCCCGTTCGTGACGCGCTCGCGAGAGGGTTTTTGTTCCTATTAGGACTACGTCACGTTTATTTTGTGTCCTTTGAGAAGGACCCCGTTGAGCAGATAAAGATATATAACAGTAAGATAGAATAAGTAGATGCCCTTAACCTACGGAGCAATAGAACCTATGCTCCCAGGTAGCATCTGTGATCTCTGCCCTCTCGAGGCAGCAGTTAAAGCACGATTCGAAGATCGAACAGTTCACCTATGCGATATTCATGCATTTGTTCACTCAGACCTTATCTGGGCAAACGCGGACGCGATCTATGACCGCGTTGATATTCTCCCTCCAAAACCAGAATAGTGTACACTGCTTAAACAGTATACCGAACTATAACAATGCCAGAGCCGCCATTTCCTCCGGTAGTTGATCCACTTGAAGGACGATTCCCCGAGTTTCCTCCAGAGCCAGTATTTGCTACTGCGTTTGCAGAGTTGCCAGACACTCCACCGCCTAGTCCTCCAGTTCCTGCTGCTCCGCCAGAGCCACCACCACCTCCCGCAAAATATCCACTGTTTGCGCCAGAGCTTGTTGCAGAAGCCCATGTAGCATAAGCGTTAGATCCATTTCCACCATTTCCACCATTACTACCGCTTGCAGCGCTTCCAGCGCTTCCAGCACCTCCACCGCCACCACCCGCTTGAGAACCTCTTCCATTTGCAGCTGAACCAGCGCCACCAGCGTTAGTTAGTCCACCACCACCTGCGCCTCCTGCAGCAGTTGTTCTATATGATATAGCTCCGTCTTCTCCGCCAGCCGCACCTCCGCCACCTGAGCCGCCTGCTTGACCAGCAAAGTCATACGCCCAAGCGCCTCGACCTCCGCCGTTACCAGTTAAGCTGTTAAATGTACTATTACTTCCCGTAGTGCCATAGGCGCCAGGTGAACCGCCTCCGCCAGCTCCTATTGTTACACTGTAATTTCCACTACTAACAGATCCAGATCCGTAGTTCAGTCCTCCAGCGCCTCCTCCACCAGAAGCGTACTCGTTAGCAGAGTCTCTAAAGTGTCCACCCCCAGATGCTCCACCACCAATAACAATGTACTCTACAGTCTTACTTCCAGCTGACACAGTAAATGTTCCACTTGAAGTAAATTTGTGATACTTATATCCACCTGATGTGTATTCAGTTCCGCCTGTTGCAGTAAACGGAACTTGTGGCGTTACTCCGCTAGAGGCAGAAGAATAACTTCCATTGATTCCATAGCTTGTCTCAGCTCTTACAGTAAACGTATACGCAGTCCCATTTGATAGACCCGTGACAACAACAGAGCTTGATGTTGTAGTTGCTTGAAATCCACCTGGGCTTGACACAACTCGATATGTAACAGTTCCACCTTTACCGGTGTAAGTAGGATTTGTCCATGACACCGTAGCTTGTCCATTACCAGCACTCGCGCTAACGCTTGTAGGTACTCCAGGCGTTCCCGCTCCTGGCGAGGACCCAAGTGTCCCAATTAGTCGTGCCATTAGCCACCTACCTGTGCTCGCGTGTAGCGAACAACTACAATTCCTGAACCACCACTACCACCAGTAGAGGTTCCTACTGAAGAAGGAACTCCCGCTCCACCCGCGCCTCCACCTCTGTTAGCAGTACCATTCCCTCCATTGCTTCCACGACCACCACCATTACCTCCACCACCAGAACCTCCACTGCCAGCGCTACCACTAGAATCTGCAGTACTATCCATTCCATTTCCACCGCCGCCACCACCAGCATATGCTGTACCAAAATAAGTTAGTCCAGGTCCACCGTTTCCTGAAGTACTACTACCAGTTCCATTCCATCCTCCTACGCCACCCGCACCTCCACCGCCACCAGTGCCGATTGCTATTCTGCCGGCGTATGGAGTGTATGAAGCAATTCCTCCACCACGATTACCTTGCCCAGACACACCAACACCGTATTCAGTTACATCTGTTCCATTTTCTGGTACTCCTTGTATATATCCAGTTCCAGCACCAGATCCTCCACCCTTAAATCCAACAGCGCTTGAAGTAGATGTAGCTAGGCTTCCTCCGCCTCCAGTAGCGCTTTGACCAAATGCAGTAGTAGCAGTTCCATTCGTTCCTTTATTGCCTCCTCCGCTAGCTCCACTTCCACCTCCACCTATGCTTATTGAGTAGGAAGCTGACGATAATGACTGAGACGACTGATATATTAGTCCTCCAGCTCCTGCACCGCCTGCAGCGTAAAAGAATGGTCTATTATCTGGCGCATCTAATCTTGCCATTTGACTGCCGCCACCACCGCCACCACCAGCAACTACTAGGTAATCGCAAGACAGCGGTCCATTTGTAACTGTAAGTGTTCCACTAGCAGTAAACGTTCTATAATAGTAAGTCGCATCACTAGTCAACGTTCCACCGGAGACAGATAGTGGCGCTACGGGTGTCGCGCTATTAGACGCGCTTGAAGCAGATGACGTTCCATTTGCATTTGCTGCGGTGACTGTAAATGTATACGCAGTTCCATTACTCAATCCACTTACAGTAATCGGGCTTGATGCTCCAGTGCCTGTAAATCCTCCAGGACTTGATGTTACGGTGTATCCCGTAATAGCGCTTCCACCTGTAGCATTGGTGGTGAATGTAACGCTCGCGCTCGCATTTCCAGCCGTAGCGGTTCCAATTGTCGGAGCTTGAGGCACGGTAGTCGCGGTGACAGAAGCAGACGCTGATGACGCGGAGCTCGTACCCGCCGCGCTCGTTGCGGTGACGGTAAAGGTGTATCCTGTGGCAGACTGCAGTCCTGACACGGTTATAGGACTTGATGCTCCAGTTCCAGTAAATCCACCAGGGCTTGACGTGACTGTATATGAGGTTATAGGAAGCTTGCTTGTTGCAGGTGCGCTAAATGACACCGTAGCAGCTCCGTTGTTGTACCCGCGACTTGTGCCTACGTTAGAGCCAGATACGCTTGTAGGTACAGTTGGTGCACTTTTTGCTCCGCTTGATACGGGTCCAATTAGTCGTGCCATAGTTCCCTTATTCTATACCTATCTACTAACGCATGACCAAATAAAAACGGGCCCGGTTTCCCGAGCCCGCTTTCTATTAAGTTGTACTACTTTACAGCCTTGAACTTGTGCTTCTTTGCCATTGCATTGTACTTCTTCTTTAGATCAGCAAGTGCCTTATCAACCGCTACCTTAGCTGCGGTCATATCTGCAAGAGCCTTATCAGCCAATGCCTTGGCGTCTGCCGCTGCCTTAGCTGCAACATCAGCTGCTGCCTTAGCCTTTACAGACTCTGCGGCGATGGCATCAGCCACTGCCTTTGCCTTATCGGCATCTGCGCTTGCCTTTGCGGCCAATGCATCAGCCTTAGCCTTTGCATCTGCATCTGCCATTGCCTTCTTGGTTGCATCATGTGCAGCCTTTTCAGCAGCCAATGCAGCGTTAGCTGCAGCGAGCTCAGCAACAAGGTCGCGTAGTGAAGTTGTAAACGATACGGTTGAAACTGGCGCAGCAAAACCTGCCACGGCGTTTGCAACTGTTGCGTTAGCAACAACTACGATGCTTGATCCTGTAGCTGGAGCAAATACCTTAAGCTCAGCATTACCAAGTCCTACGGTTGCAGTCTCAACTGCGGTTGTAAGAGCCGCGGTGTTAAGTCCTGTCGCTGCGACTGTTGCGCCTGCAACTGTCGCGTTGATTGTAAGACCTGAGACCTTGTTACCGAAGACGTCGGATGCTGAGAGAGTATAGGTGCCGATTGTTCCAGCAGCTAGGTTAGCAGGACCTGTAAGTGCAATTGCATTTGCAGCTCCAGCAGTTCCCTTCATATAAATTGTGTTTGTAACACCGAGGTTAGAAACAGTGATTGAACCTGTTGCAGTAGATGTCGTGAAGGCAAATACTGTAGCGGTTGTACCTGTTCCTGTAGCTACGGTGAGAGCTGATACACCATCAGCAGCGCGAACGCGTGTTCCTGCTGGGTTATCAAGAGCAGCGACAAGTTTGATTGTGCCGCTTGCGGTGAATGTTACAGATGTACCTGTATCAACTGTTGCCACAAGACGAACGGCGTCCGCCTCGTCAACAGTGTTGTCTGCAGGAACGGTTACAGCAGCTGGAGCAAGTGCAGTTGTTGCATTTGATCCTGCCACGGCAGCGCCGACCTTAACAGACAGTGACATATCTGCAGCGCTTGAAGGAGCAGCGGCCACTGCACCAAGACCAAGCGCCATAGCAGCAGCCACGGCGATAGAACGGATTAACTTCATGTGTCTCCTATAGTTGACAATAGAAAAGCTGATTACTCAGCTTCGTGATTTCTTTCACAGCTTCTAGCAAGTGATGGAACGACGAACGTCTTTCCACAAACGGCGCAACACCACTGAGACAGCCACTCTCTTTCGGAGAAACTGCGCCCTAGCGTTGTCACCTATAAAACTATCCTGCCCTCTCAAAGAAGCAAGATTATTCTATCACCTACGAGACTTGCCTATGTGCGTTTTTTACCGCGCTTCTCATACGGCGTATGCGCTTACGTTCCATTTCAGTCGTTCCACCCCAGATGCCCATCTCATGGTTTTCAATTGCCCACTCACGACAAACTCCAATAAGCATGCAGGAATTACACACCTTCTTTGCAATGTCAACCTCCCAGCGTGCCGCTCCTCTTTCAAGGAAAAATGCCTCTGGATCCGCGGTTGCGCAATTTGGAGTTCCTGCGTTAAAAAATGTTGGATACTTGCTTGATATTTGTACATCAACAGTTGCCATAAGGCGGACCATATACAAAACTATAAAGCTTGTAAACTGTAAATCTTTAGTTTACGTTTATTGCCTTTCTTCTATCTTCCCACGTAATAAGATCATTTGGAAAATCAAAGTCCTCAGTCCAATCATCTATCTCGACAAAGTTATTATTACTAAACATTGTCTCGTAGTTTGCATTCACATTTTCATTTTTTGTAGTTAAATAGCGAAATAGCGACCAACCTCCAGTTGCGGTTTTACTTTTCATCAAGTACTCTATCGCATACTTAAACTCGCGGTGATGCTCTGGACCTAAAGAATAAGCAAAGATCTCTTTACAATTTTTTCCTGTCACCTGCGAAGGTTTTGTCCTACAAAAGCACTTCCACTCTTCATTGTTTTCCATGATGGTCTTAACTGCCTCATCTGTAAAATACACGTCACCATATACAAGCACAGTTCGTTCGTCTCCCCAAAGATGCATGGAGCTTCCAAACTTATCCATCTCTCTCCAAGGACGCGGCTTTGTTATTGGATAAACAAACTCCATTGGTCTATCGGGCACAAATAACTGCGCTCGCGGTATTAAATATCTTTCATCACTTCCAACTACAGTAACGTCATCTGTGTACTTTAGATATTGTCTAACTGTTCTATCAATTAGTCTTTCGCCTTCAATCTCAGTAAGATGTTTTGGATTGTCTCTAAAGTTTCCCCAACGCGTTCCATCACCGGCGGCAAGTATGATTACCCGTGTCACTTTATCTTCTTGTCTTTTTATTTAATATTCTTAGTCTTTGGTCTGCTGTAGTTCCGCCCCACACGCCGTAGATCTCTGGAACCCTTAGCGCCCACTCGCGACATTGACTTATGACAGGACATTTGTTACATACTGCTAAAGCTGCGTTTTCTTTCTTACGTTTTGTTGGACCACGTAATCCAGTTTCAAGAAAGAATAACTCAGGATCTGCGTTACGACATGCACCTTGGTACTGCCACTCCCACTCGTCATGAACAGGGCGTATATCAAGAGCTACTCTGTCAGGTAAAGATCCCATAGATAAATAGTATCCTGTAGACAGGATAAACTTTATCTACTTGTAGAGTAAAACCCCGATCCCTTAAATGTTATTGAAGGTACAGAGTAAACTCTCTTTAGCGGGCGCTCGCAGTTTGGTTTTTCACAAACAGGATTACCCTCTGGCTCGGTCATTCCTCTTTCAATAAGAACATTATGCCCGTCTTCACATACATATTCATACGTTGCCATGTTCTTATTTTTGATTCTCCACGATCAACTTAATCTCACAGGCATCCGTTGTGCAATATGCATCTCCGATAGCATCTGCGGCAAGACCTGCATACACTCCAGAGAAGTCAATTGGAAATAGCTTTAACATCGCATCATCATATTCCTTCTCAGTGATGGACGTGTATGGCATTTGCGGATAGGTGAAGTTGCCCATTGGTAAAAATGAGACAGTCTTTAGCTGCCCGTCATACATATGAAGAACCGTTCCAATATCCTTTGCCTCTTTATCTGAATCAAATGATACGGTTACAGACACAGAGTTATCTGACCAGTACCGTTGCGCGGTTGCAGCAATTGCCATTTTCTCAAAGATTGAGACATTCTTCTCAGAGCGGCTAGCTCCTGACTTAATCGGAAAGAACACAACCGAGGTTGTATCTGGCGACTCTGACGCTGGCTCGACTGTGTAGTTTGCCATCTTGAAAAGAGGAAGCATTGGATCCTCGTTTGCAAAGCGAATAGCGCGAAGGAAGTACTTTCCTCCTGGTGTCCAGTGTACTCCTGGGCTTTCTCCAGCAAGAATAGAAACTGTTCCTGATGGCTTAACAGTTGTCATCTTAATTGACTCACGAATACCAAGCCACTCTGAATACGTATTGTCATACGAACGAACGACCTTGTAGCCTTCGTCCATCCACTCGCGTAATTCAGGCAGTCCCACACGGTCCGCAAAGTTAGCAACACCTGACATCGAGGTTCCAATACGGCGGTTGCGTTGCATAATCGCGTTTGTTTCCTCCCAGTGTGTAGGAAGAAGAGTTACAGTCTTAGCGTATAGATACGCAAATTTCAATGTGCGCTTGTAGTCATCGAGATCGTCATGACGATTGAGATATGTCTCAACGAGTGTGCAACACTCATATGATTCAAGCGACTGCTCTGCGCAGGGGTTATATCCTGCGACGCGCCAGTCCTTGTTATTTGCTGGATCAATTAAACGTCCATACTTACGTGATACATCAAGCCAAATAACTCCAGGCTCGCCGTTGCGGGCAATACCTTCAACAATTGGAGAAAGATCTTGGCCAACACTTGTTTCAACTGAGTTGTTGCTCATCCAACCCCAGCCAGGAGCAGCGGAGTCATACGAGTTACGCTCTGGATAGCGCTCGTTGTTTTTTAAGTTTAAGAAATTATCGTCATCAATGCGCCCAATAAGTAGCTCAGCGCTCCGGCGAACGTTACCAGAAACAACGCAGACGCCAATAAGATTACCAATATCCGCAATGTCAACCCGCGTGAGCTTCTCACCTTTACGTCCTTTGAATGTTCGATGGATATGTTTGTGTAATTTTTCTAGCGGCTCTGATCCCGCCGCGGTACCGCCGAATGTTTTGATTGGCGCGCCTGCTGGACGGATCTCTTTGTAGTCAAATACTGGAGCCTTCGTATCTGCTCTGAGGTAACTATTGATGAGGGCCGCGACTGATTCGACCCATCCTTCTCTGGTATCTGGGATGACATACGTGTCTCCTTCCTGTGGTTCATAGATTGTAAAGTCTTTGTCTGCACCTTTATCGTCAAATCCTACGCCAACTCCGAGCATTGATGCTTCCATCAAAAACGCAAAAGGTCTTGCTGGATTTTGCTTAGTCATCTCCGCGGTTGAAACAAATGCGCAGTTTTGTAACGCTGCTGAGTTACGTTGAACGTTTACTAGCGGTGTTCCCATTACCCATAGACCACGCCCTGGCGGTGTCCACTTTAAGTTAAATAGTCGATCAAATGCTTCCTTAGCGGATGCCTGTGCCTTTGCGTCATTCCATGGAAGACGTTGACTCTTGCAGTGATCTTTCTGAATTGAGTACATACCATTGATGACGCGCTCGCAAACATCTACCCATGTCTCTTTTGTCTTATCTTCTTTTAGGCGAGAGTAAGTGCGTAAAAACGTAATTTCACCAACAGAGTTTCCAGCTGCATCTGTGTAGCCAAAAGGCGCCTTCTTTGTTTTATAACTAGAAACAAAGTCATCACTTAACCTAAAAGAAAAAATACTCACGAACGCCCCCGCTACTTTATAATTGTTTACTACTTAAGAGAATGCAAATTATACTGATTTTTTAGCTCAATGTGTTAATCTGAGTCTGAGCCAAAAAGTGAACTAAATAACTCTTTACAGGTAGGACATACGGGATATTTATTTGGATCCCGCGACGGAACCCATACCTTTCCGCATAATGCCTTAACAGGTGTACCTTCAATAAGTGCTTTAGTCATTTCGACCTTGTCCACATAGTGAGCAAATCGGTCGTGGTCTCCGCTGCCACTTGAGGTTTTTTCCTTAGTATCTACGTCTTCTACTACGTCGCTCATGGTTTTATACTACTACAAAAACTAGTCCACCTGGCTTTTGGTGTAACGGACAACAACAGTTCCAGAACCTCCATTTGCGCCAGGTCTTTGTGTAGAGCTGTTTGAGTAACAACCTCCTCCACCTCCGCCGGTATTTACAGTTCCAGTATCTGCTGCTCCATTTAAGCCTCCTTGACCTCCGCCACCAGAACCGCCAAATCCTCTACCACCCGGACCAGAGCCACCGCCACCACCAGCAACAGCAACACCATAAATAGTTTGCCCGTCTCCACCGTTTCCTCCAACACCATTTCCAGAAGACGCAGTTGCATTTCCTCCAACTGCTCCTTTACCACCACCGCCACCAGATGATTTTCCAGAAGAAGAACCATTTCCTCCATTGTTACCCTGACCTGAAATACCCGTACCACCAGCAGCATTGTTTATTCCACCACCACCAGAGCCGCCGTTTTCACCGCCTTGTTGTCCATGACCTAGACCACCACCACTTGCAGATGCTAAACCAGTAAAAGTAGTCGCACTTCCGTTACTACCACCACTAGTATTTCCTTCTGAATAACCTTCTCCAGTTCCACCTGCACCGACACTTATTGAGTAATTTCCTACAGTTAATGACTGGCTTGTGTGCGTTCTAGCTCCGCCAGCGCCTCCACCACCGCCAGCATTAAAGGCGGGAACGTTTGCTGCACCACCACCTCCACCACCAGCAACTAGTAGTACGTCTGCTGTTAAAGTTGCTCCAGCTATGCCTAACGTTCCACTTGCGTTAAATCTTCTATAGTAATAAGTAGAATCAGATGTAAGTGTTCCACCTGTTACAACAGGTTTTAGCCTCGGTCCCATTCCGTGTGAAGATTTTGTCCCGATAATGCGCATAGTAAGATCAATTGTATATTATTATCCAACCCTTATCTAGGGAGAGGCAGACATGGCATTACACAACCACATTCTTATCAACGGTCGCGTTCATAATCCGCCACAGGACATTGACCAGACTATCCAATGGCTACGCGATCTCGTTGATGCCATTGACATGAAAATTGTCCAAGGTCCCTTTGCGTCATACGTTGACAAGGAGGGTAACCGCGGTATCACCGCTGCGGTGATGATTGAGACCAGCCACATCGCCTTTCACGTGTGGGACGAGGAAACGCCTGCGCTTCTACAGTTTGACCTTTACACATGCTCAACGCTACCTGTGCCAACTGTCTTAAGAATGATTGACGAGTACATGGAGTTTGAGTCATATAAATATGTCGTCTACGAGAGGGCTAATGACTTTAACGTAGTCGAGACTGGCAAGTTTTAGTGTCCTACGCTACGCTCGCCGCGGACGAGCTTTCCTATCTCAAAGGTAAGCGTGTCATGATTGCGACACCTTGCTACGGCGGTTTAATCTCCGTCTTTTACTTTAAGAGCTACCTCGATCTCATTTCACGCTTTCATACCTGCGGTGTCGATTACGTACTTTCCGCCATATCAAATGAGAGTCTTATCACGCGGGCGCGCAACACAATTGCATCAAACTTTCTTACCTATAAGGACGATAAGGGTAAACTTGACTATCTTCTTTTTATCGACGCGGATATACAGTTTCACCCAGACGCGGTACTCAGACTTCTTTTACACGACAAGGACATTGTTACTGGCGCTTATCCGATGAAGGTCATTGACTTTTCAAACGTAGAAAACCAAGCTTTATCAGCTCAAGAGCTTGCGACCCAGACAACGAGCTACGCGGTCAACTTAAAATTTGATTCCGAGGAGCAACGTGAAAAAGGTCAACTCCGCCTTAAGGACGGTCTTTTAGAGGTTGTTGACGGAGCCACAGGTTTTATGCTTATCAAGCGACACGTCTTAGAGATGATGCGTGACCGTATGCCTCAGCTTGCGTATTCTAATGACTCAATTGATGTTAAGCTTGACGGCACAAGCGAGATCATCAAGACTCATCACTACGCGTTCTTTGACACGATGATTGACCCAGAGTCAAATCGCTACCTGTCAGAGGACTATGCTTTTTGCCGACGCTGGCAACAACTTGAGCCAGGAAATAAGGTTTGGCTTGATCCTTTTATTAAACTCAACCACGTTGGAAATCACATCTTCCAAGGTAGACCGTTAATTAAGGGTGAGGACTGACTCCAGCTCTTTTAACAACGCAGGCTTATTACGTGCGCCTACGATACGTAAAACTTCCTCGCGCTTATCATACACAACCAAAGTTGGAATTGACGTAATGTGATGACGATGAATAAGACTTGTTTCCTCGTCTGCGTTGATCTTTACGAACTTTACATTCTTTAACTCAAAGCTTAGATCCTCAAGCACCTTACCAACCATGCGACACGGCGCACACCAGTCTGCCCAAAAGTCCACTACAACTGGAGTCTCTGACTCCACGACTTCCTCTACAAAATTACCTGCGGTGACAGTAAGCAACTACCCGCCCGCTTGCGATTTTGTATAACGAATTATAAAAACACCAGAACCACCTGAGCCAGAACTACTGCTTGCAGTTGGAGAAGGCCTTCTAGCACCACCTCCACCTCCTCCACTATTTGCTCTAGCATTACTTCCATTTCCGCTTACAGCACCACTGCCACCTCCACCAAAACCACCAGCTCCTGCAGGATTTCCAGCGCCGCCACCGCCGCCAGCAAAATAATAAGTTCCGCCTGCGTTTTCTCCAGTATTTGTAATACTTCCCCATAGAGAATAGGCTGAAGAACCTACTCCACCATCGCCTCCAGTCGCGCTGTTTACATTTGCACCTGCTGCTCCTTTACCTCCACCACCAGCGCCTGAAACATAATTGCCAGACTGAGCAGTGCCACCAGCATTTCCTTGACTTGCAACAATAGCGTTTCCAGGTGTTCGACTAGAATAACTTGATTCACTAGTAAATCTAGAGCCACCACCACCGCTTCCTCCACTATCAGCGGCAGCAGCGTAGCCGCCTGCTTTTCCTCCTGCTTCTGCATTTAGAAAAGTGCTAGGAGTACTATTATAAGTATTGTTTCCACTCGAGCCTGGAACGCCTCCAGCACCACCGGCACCTATGACTAATGAATAAGATCCACTAGCCCAACTTCTTTGAGAGTCAAAAATAAGTCCTCCAGCACCTCCACCACCGCCGTCAAATATTGTAGAAGTTGATGAATCGTTTCGACCAGCTCCACCTGAGCCTCCACCAGCAACAACTAAAGCATCAGCGACTAGCGTTCCTCCTGAAATCGTTAATGTGCCACTTGCAGTAAACGTGCGGTAATAGTGTGTTGCATCTGAAGTAAGGGTTCCACCTGTAACTGTTATAGGCGCTACAGGCGTAACTCCACTTGAAGCAGACGAAGCATTTCCATTTACTCCACCAACGCTTGCTGTTACAGTAAAAGTGTAGCTTGTTCCATTACTTAGTCCCGTAACTGTTAACGGTGAAGAGTTACCACTTGCGGTGAAGTTTCCAGGGCTAGAAGTTACAGTATAGGTAACGCTTCCACCTTTGCCAGCGTAACCAGGAGTAAAGCTTACAGTTGCCTGTCCGTTTCCTGCAGATGCAGAAACTCCGGTGGGAACTCCAGGTGCGCGACCGCCTTGACTCGAGTAGCTACCTAAGATTGGCATTTACTTCCTACCTTCTCGTATCACCTGTAAGACCAACTGCAAAGTTCCCACAGCGTTCATATACGCATGCTTTTCAATTAGAGGCTTAATCTCAGCCTCTACCTCTCTTGCAATGTCCTCGCGCGATTCCATGCCTAATTCTATCCTACGTTACCTGCGGTGATAGTTTGCAGCTAGAACGTGATGCTTCCGCTTGATGTCCATTTATAGTACTTATAACCACCCGTGGTGTATAAAGTTGGAGACCCTGTAAAAGAAGTGGCACTAGCAAAAGCGTCAGAGTAACGAATAATAACTATTCCAGAACCACCACTGTTTATGATTGCTGATGGCGGTCTAGGTGCTGAAGGATGTCCACCTCCGCCACCACCTGTGTTTGCAGTACCTGGTTGCCCTCGTGTATCATTTCCTGTGACGTACTCTCCACCATTTCCTCCACCGCCTAGTCCTCCAGTTCCCGGATTTCCTAATTCAGCATAATTAGTAGACCCTCCACCGCCACCAGCGTAGTATCCACTTGCACCTGATGAAGTCGCTGATGCCCAAGTAGAATACGCGTTAGTTCCATTGCCTCCGTTACCGCCAGTCAAACCACTGTCACTACTTCCGACAGCGCCTGCTCCACCGCCACCTGCTCCCATAAGTGAAGAGGCCACACTTCCACCATTACTACCTTGACCAGCAGTTCCTGCGCCACCAGTCCCAGAAGAATCATTTCCGCCGCCACCACCAGAACCACCAGATGCTCCTGCTGTGTTACCACTTCCTACTGCTCCTCCACGTCCACCGCCTGTAGAAGTAATTGAAGAAAATACAGAGTTATTTCCTGAAGTTCCAACACCGTCGGATGTGGCTGCTGTCCCTCCTGCACCTATGGTTATAGTATAAGAGACTCCAGAAGAAACACTTAATGTACCATTCCTCAGTCCGCCAGCGCCTCCGCCACCGCCTCTTCCAGCACCTCCAGCGCCACCTCCAGCGACAACTAAATACTCGACAGAAGTAGGAGCAACTATAGTATATCCAGACGAGATAGTTCCAAGGATTCTTGCCATAGTAAGGCAATTGTATCTTACCTACCCATATTTTACTTTCCTCCTCTTACCCTTTACTATTATGCCACAATGACGAAAGGAAGAACAACAATGTCCCGTAACTCCAAGGCGCTCGTAACCATACTGGCGCTCGCACTTTCAAGCCCAGCCCCCGCACAGGCGTGGTGGTCAATAGGTCTTCACTCCCGTGAAAGACTCGTACATGACGGCGAGTTAAATGTCAACGCAAACTCGTATTTCAATGTCTCTGTAGACGAGCTCACCAAGGCCCACGAAATTGGTAAAAAGGTCGCGGTGATTAACTCAGGTGGTGTAATTGACAAGATCGTAACCGTCACCGAGACTACAGACTTATCAAATGTATTTGCAACAGCAACTCTTCCAGACTCTGGTGGAGTTGCATACACCGACGACAACGGTGTGATTCGTCTTGACGCAATTAACCAAGGCGACATTGTTACTGTTGAAACTAGCGAAGGCACAAAGACAATCAATGGTGACCTTGATCTTACAAATCAACCTGTTGTTCCAAATCCCAACCCTGAACCTACAGGTACTCCAGTTGCCGACGAGAATGCGTCAACAATAACTGCGCTTACAGTTTCAAGCAACAACTCAACGTCTATTACTGTAACTCCACCAGCTGCTGAGGAAAACACAAGCGTCTCCGTAACTGTAATTACGGACGGACGCTCTCATACCTCGGTAGGAACTGATAATGCAGGAACTCCCGTTACCATAACGGACGTTCCCGCTAACTCAAACGTAACGGTGCAAACCACGATTACCGATAACACAACAGGTCAATCAACGACTGTTCAAAATCCGGTTGTCACGACACCTGCTGCACCTGAGCCAGTAACTCCTCCAACACCAGCTCGTGACGAGGCAGTTGATAAGGCAACCATTACTCAGCCTACGGTTACCTCTCAGCAGGAGGGATCAAATGGACATCGCTCTGCAAACATCTCTGTCCCAGAGATTCCTAACTTTGACGGGTCAAAGACTAGCGTTCAGCTTATTATTCGTGATAAGACAGGCGCAACTACCGCGATGGGTCTTGGCGGAGAGGGTGGAATTGTAACAGTTGACTGGCTATCTCCAACTGAGTCCTATGACATACAGGTTGTGATTCGCGACCTTGGGACAGGTAGCGAAACCTCTATAGCAGGTAACCGCCTGCCATAGAAATCCACAAAAAGAAAGACCGCGCTGCCTTTCGCGCGGTCTTTTCTTTTGTTACTTTTAAGCAGCGTACCTAATGATTACAATACCGCTTCCGCCTGAAGATCCACTTCTTCCACTTTCAACATATTCTCCACCACCGCCACCGCCAGTATTTGCTGTTCCATTTTCTGGATCTAACTGACCAGAAATTGCTCGGCCTCCACGACCTCCACCTCCAGCGCCTCCTGTGTTTCCTGTGCCAGTTCCATTGCCACCATTACCACCGCCACCTCCGCCGCCGTACGTTCCAAAGCCTGACACAGTTGTTCCGTTTCCACCAGCGTTGGCGTTGTCTCCAAAATTAGCACCGCTTGCGCCACTGCCTCCACCAGGACTTCCTCCAGAACCTCCAGCGCCAGTCTGAAAACTTCCGTTACCCATTCCTCCACCAGAACCGGGGTTTGAAGTAGCAATAGTAGCAATTGAACTTATTGATCCACTAGTTCCACTTTGTCCAGTGCCAGACGTTCCACCAGCGCCTACGGTAATTGTATAATTTTGTGTCGAAAAATTAGATGTTGTTGATGAGACAGCACCACCGCCACCACCGCCTGCACCAGCAGCATAGCTAAAATCATTTCCGTATCCGCCACCACCACCTCCGCCACCGACAACTACATACGTAGCATTGTTTATAGCTGTAGTTGGAGTAAAAGTATCAGATGAAGTAAAAGTATGAGTAAAGTTAGTTCCATCAAAAGTAATAGTTCCACCTGTTGCCTTAGGCATACCAGTGTAAAAAATTCCAGACGAGTTAAATGTGTGAATCGTGTATCCACCTGAAGATGTAACAGTTCCTCCATAGGCTTGTTGATCGCCAAGATAGCGAGCAATAACTACACCTGAGCCACCATTTGCTCCATTTACAGCAGAGTAATCACCGCCACCCCCACCTCCACCGCCGCGATTAGTCACACCTGCTGTCGGCGAAGTGGGGGGAGCATCTGGTCCAAAACCACCATTACCACCAATACTTGAACCGCCAGTTCCGCCAGTGCTTCCACTGCCGCGGGAACCTCCACCACCGCCACCTGCGTAAGTAACAGAAGAGCCAGAGATGCTTGATGCTGAACCAGCACCACCATTACCGCCTACGCCGTCACTTCCGTTGCCGCCAACCGCGCCTGCGCCACCACCACCTCCACCTCCATTAGAGTTTGATGTGCTAGTGCCGCCATTGTTTCCTTGACCAGCAATTCCAGTACCCGCGCTTCCGCCATAATCGGGACGCAATCCACCGCCTGAGCCACCATTGGCTCCGTTGTATTCATTTATTCCACCGCCACCTCCACCACCAGTCGAGGTAATTGTAGAAAAAACAGAACTTCCACCATTGCCTCCGCGACCTGCAGTTGTATTACCAGTGCCACCACCGCCAACTGTGATTGTTAATGCGCTACCTTTTTCACAAGATAACGAACCTGTGCGCATGCCACCAGCACCACCGCCACCGCCCATGTTGTATCCGCCACCACCGCCACCAGCTACAACTAAGTAATCAACATTTAGCGATAAACGTGCTTGTGCTCCGTGTGATGATGCAGTTCCAAGTAAGCGAGCCATAGTGGGATAATTGTATCTTACAAGATAGTGTATGATTAAAGCATGCTCACCATCGACGACCTGTGCACGATACTTCACGTTGACTGCTATGGACCATGGCACGGCGAAGGCAGTCACATGTACATGGAGTTTGAGACCCACCATAAAAACCAACATATGCTTATGGCCAAGCGCCTTTACCTTGCCATCAACCACGGTATCGAAAAGATTACCGACAACTACCTCTTTAACGAGGACTAAGTAAGAATAATCCATTTTTGATAGTATCTCCTTGACCCAAGGAGACCTATGAAAAAGATCTTATCCCCACTTGCGGTGATAGTTTTAACCCTAACACTTTCAGCCTGCAACTTTCAAGGTAGCTTTCGCTATCCATGCCAGGACCCGACCAATTGGGAAAAGGACGAGTGTAAGCCTCCGATTTGCACCGTCAATGGCGCATGCCCTGAGGATCTTGTTGGAGATGTCGCTAATCAGGATAACCCAGCGGGCGATACTATTGAACAGCCATAATGTGAGAGGAACACAGTGACCAAGCAACGATACTCATCAGCTGAGTTGGACGCGCGACTTAAGTTTGTCCTAGGAACAATCCTAGGTCTTATTCTTCTTTTTACAGCTTTAGGAATTCTCTACGCGCTCATCTTTGTGACCCAACCTGTTAACGCACAGTCTGAAAATGACAAGATGTTCTTTAACGTCTTAGGATCTATCGCAACGTTTATCACCGGAACTCTCGCGGGTATCCTAATTGGATCAAAGGGCGGAGATGCTCCAAAATCTGTATTCGACGAGGAAGCAAACATTCCATTTGTTATGGACGACGCTGCTCCTGCTGCTGCAGCAACTGCAGATGAGGCCAAGGCAGCAGCTGAAGCTACGCCCGCTGCAGAGCCAGTAGTTGAAGGCAAGCCAAACTCACAGATGCCAGATGAGCAACCAATTGATGAAGACTGGGATAAGGACTAGTCATGTGCGCAACGTGCGGATGTCGTAAGAAGCCAAAACCAAAACCATCGAAAGGTAGATAATGGCTGACAAAAACGGAGACGGAATTGTTTATCATCGCTCGGACTGTAGTCTTGGCAATGTAAGATGGTATGGAGCAGGTGGTGACTGGCCTGGTTCAACATGTGATTCATGGGGACTTAATGATAAAGCACTACAGTACATCCATGACCACCCTGAAATAAACCATAGGGCTGAAGATATTTGGGCTATGGAGTGGAACGATGTAGTTATGCCAGTACTTAAAGAAGGTTATGAGAAAGTAGAAGCAGGCGTAATTGAAGCGTATAACTGGGTGGATGCAAACGCTTGCAACCTAGCAGTAACCGCAGCAATCTCCGCAGGAGTTGTTGCCCTATTTACACCAGCGCAACCTGAAGGTGCTGCAACATCAACCACTTTATCTCTTATGGCACAACCAGTTCTTTGGGCCACAGACAAAGCACTAAAGGTAGCTGTAGTAGCGGGAATGAGCACAGTCATAAAAGATGCATTTTTACTCATACCAGAGGTTGCAAACAGCATTGACGAGACTTTGCTATACAACATAATTTCAAATTGTTTGGCTGTAAGCCTAGATTCAGCAGCATTATGGGCAACACCAGCAGGTGTTGGTATCGCAATTGCAGCAGCGTTTGCACCTGTTATCGCAGACTTAATATGCACAAAAACTTGCCCTGAAGGATTTACCAAAGCTTTTGGTGCGTAAAGGAGAATACAATGGCAGAGCAAGGAACAGCAGCTCGTTTAATCGAGATTGCAAAGGAAGAGATCGGCACTGTTGAAGGTCCTAAGGACAATGAAACAAAGTACGGTGCTTTCACAAAAGCAAACTTCCAACCTTGGTGCGGATCGTTTGTCATGTGGTGCGCAGACCAGGCTGGCGTAAAGGTACCAAATACCGTTTACACTCCAGGTGGAGCTGCTGCATTTAAGAAAGCTGGTCGCTGGTATGATGCGCAGATCTGTGATCCAGAGCCTGGCGACATCGCATACTTTGACTTTCCAGGCGACGGCGTCGAGCGTATTAGCCACGTCGGAATTGTCATCAAGGACAACGAGGACGGAACCGTTTGGTGCATTGAGGGCAATACCTCTGGCGACCCAAAGAAGAGTCAGCGTAATGGCGGAGAAGTTGTAAAGAAGCTACGTGCCTACAAAAAGAACAAGGCAAACGTTCAAATCTCGATCGTTGGCTTTGGTCGTCCTAAGTTTAAGGGCGCAGGTAAGGCAGACGCTCCTCAGGCAGCAGCTCCTGAAAAGAAAACCTGTCACGCCTGCGGTCAAGAAATTAAGTAATGTACACATATAGAGTTCGCAAGGTGCACAAGGTAGTTGACGGAGACACAATCGACGTTGACATTGATCTCGGATTTAACGTCTCGTACTACCAGCGTGTGCGCCTTGCGGGTATTGATACCCCTGAGTCTCGTACGACTAACAAGTACGAAAAGGAACTTGGTCTAGAGGTAAAGAAGAAACTTGGTGAATTACTTGCCAACGCAAAGGACGTAGTAATTCGTACCGAAAAGCCTGATTCCACTGAGAAGTATGGTCGTATTCTTGGCTGGCTATACATTGATGGCGCAGAGAAGTCAGTCAACGAGGCGCTTATTGCTTCAGGCTACGCCTGGGAGTACATGGGTGATACTAAGATAAAGGACTTTGATCTTCTTAAGAAGCGTCGCGAAAAGGCAGCTAAGTAATGGCCGCTACTCTTAAGTCTCATCGCAAGCGTCCATTTAACAGGACTCAAATTAAGAACGGCAAGATTGTGCGTCTAAACAAGAACGGAACTGTTCGCGCTGTATTAGATGACTATAAGGTCAAACACAAGAAGTAACTAAGCTCTTCCATAGTCATCGTCGTATCGAACGATGTCGTCTTCACCAAAATAGGTGCCTTGCTGTATCTCGATAAACTCAAGATCGTCATTGCCAATTGCCTCTACTCGATGCTTTTCTCCTTGTAAGATAGTAATCGAGTGCCCGTCGATAAGTTCATATGTTTTGTCATTTACTTGTACTTTTGCCTTACCTGCGGTGATAAGCCAGTGCTCACTGCGCTTCTCGTGCGACTGTAGACTGAGCCTTTTACCAAGTTCAACGTGGATTCTTTTGATCTGCATTTCCGGCAGCGTTAACAAGATTTCATACCAACCCCAAGGGCGGTTATCTTTTTTATTCATGGACAAAACTTTATCATAGTTGCTAACCGCAGCGGACGCTTTTCAAGGCGTATCCTAAAGACACGCTCGTCTTTCGACTGCCCACTCGTTGTTTACCTGCGCCACGGCTAGCTTCAACTATGGAGTTGGAGTGGATAGAAGTTTTGCGTCTTACTCGGGACGGGCTATGGTCTCCAGACTTATATGCGCCAACCGCTCGCCTTACATGCTCTTCGCATAGCAACGGTTTATTATAACAGGTAGATCTAGGAATCCTTTAAGGTATTCACCCAGTCAATTATGCCTTCTAGAGATAGGTCCATCATGCCGTCCTCGCCAAGCAGTTCCTCAAGGCGGTCCACGATAGGTCCAAGATCTTCCTTTGAGATCCCCGTCTCACGCATGACGTGTTCTTCCATCAACCTCATAAGGTCATGTAGAAAGTCCAACGGAACTAGGGCAAGTCTCTCTTCCTCCAGGTAAGCAGTCAGAGCGTCATCGTCTCTATCAAACTCTGGGTCAAAGATCTCCATGACCTAATCTTATATCACAATACTTGCGGTGATAGAAGTGCGCTTATTTTTCTCCGCTAAATAGGGCAACTGAGTCAATAAGCTTCACGTCCCTTTTTGAGACGTATCCGCCGTCCTTGTCAAGCTTGGCTCGCGCGTCAATTTCATTTTGAGCAAATACCTGAATAACCATGTCAACATTATAGGTAAAGCACTTGGTGATGTCGTCGTCCATCTTCTTGTCTTTTTTCTCTGGTAGCTTAGCCATATCTCTCCTTTGTAGGAAAGAATCATAACACGTTTAGTATGTTATTGAGCCACTTGCGTTGAAGGTGTAGATATAATATGAACCTGAAGTTGTAGCCGTTGGGGAGCCGGTTGTTGACGCTGCTGTCTGTGTTGCTCTTACAATTACAATTCCTGAGCCGCCGTTGCCGCCATTTGCATTTGCATAAACACCTGCTTGACCTAAAGTGCCACTGTTATAGTTTCCTGCACCGCCGCCACCACCGCCGCGATTTGCAGTACCATTACCTCCAGCTGACTGACCTGTGTTTCCTAGATTACGTGAACCGCCAGCTCCAGCGTTACTTCCTGCACTTCCACCAGTACGGCCTCCGCCACCTCCGCCACCTCCATAAGTTACAGATGAGCCAGAGATAGATGAAGAAGTTGCTGAACCTCCGTTGCCTCCTGTAAGCGCTTCAGGCGCATTTCCTCCTCCACCACCTGCACCGCCACCTCCTCCTCCTGCCGCACCATCGTTTCCATTATATTTTCCAAGTCCTCCTTGGTTACCTTGAGACGCTGCAGAAGTGGGGATAGCTTCATATATAGAGCCACCACTAGACGCTCCTGCTCCACCTGCCCCTAGATTATTACTACCTCCAGCGCCTCCACCGTTACGACTTACTGAGGAGAACGAAGATCCGCCGCCACCGCTAGCAACACCGTCAGTTCCACCAACACCACCAGCGCCCCCTCCACCTACCGTGATACTCTGTGAAACCCCTCTTAAAATAGATATAGAGCCACTAGATACTCCACCCGCTCCGCCGCCTCCACCACTCCAAAGAACAGTAGACTTCGCGTTACCGCCGCCGCCGCCGCCGCCGACAACTAAATATTCAACTGTCACAGTCATACGCGATGACATTCCATGCGAAGATTTAGTTCCAATTAAGCGTGCCATAGGACAATTGTATCTTACTTCAAAGTAGTTGAAAGCTAAACTAAATAGACTTCTGAGTAAGCACTAAGAAGTCCTACTAAGAAGTCTCCAGTTCGTGATAGATTTAGCCCCTAGCTCTAGGGTAGGGGAATAATGTCCGCTGGTATTCACGCAATCAAGGCAGAAAAGGGCGCAACCTTTTCCCAGACCTACACATGGAAGATTGACTCAAACGCGGTAAACCTTTCTAGCTACTCTGCTCGCATGAAGGTACGCGATCCAAAAAGAGCTCCTAGCGTCAACCAAATTATCTCGCTTACTTCCGCTACGGGAGGAGGGATTACATTAGGCGGCGTCGCGGGAACAATTACCGTAACAATTGCGGCAACCACAATGGATAACATTGTTGCTGGTAAGTATGCATATGACCTTGAGCTTGAGTCAGCGTCTGGAGTAGTTACACGACTTCTAAAAGGAACGTTCACCGTTTTTGATGAGGTGACGTATTGACAGATCCTACAAGTATTGTATATACCGATTTACAGGATACAACTGTATCGGTTACCGAGGCACCAAATAACACAGTTGAGATAGACCTATCAGAAACAACGGTCATCGTTGAGTCTGAGTCCGAGGTCACCGTTGAAACAAATACAAGCTCAACGTCTGTAGTTTTAGTTGCCGAGCCGCTTATCACTGTTGAAACGACTACAACCTCAACAGAGGTAGTTATCTCAAACCTACAAGGCCCACAGGGACCTATTGGTCCAACAGGCGCAGGTGTCACAGGTGCGACTGGCCCAACGGGACCCGCTGGCGCTCCTACAGGTGTAACAGGCGCGCAAGGTAGCACTGGAAATACTGGCAACACTGGTGTAACTGGAGCTACTGGTCCAACAGGTGCAGTTGGAGCTACCGGTGTAACCGGTGCAGTTGGAAGCACTGGCCCGACAGGAGAAGTTGGCACACAAGGTATTCAAGGTGTAGCAGGCGTTACTGGCGCTCGCGGTTTTACAGGTAACACTGGTCCGATTGGTGTAACAGGTGCGCAAGGTAATTACGGTCCCACTGGAGCAACAGGCGTAGCAGGCCCTCGCGGTTTTACTGGAAGTACTGGCAATACTGGAGCAACAGGCCTACAAGGACTTCAAGGCAGTGACGGAGCAACAGGTGTAACTGGCGCTCGCGGTAACGCAGGCACTACTGGAGCAACAGGCGTAACTGGAATACAAGGTTTACAAGGTGAAGTTGGACCAACTGGCGCTCGCGGTTTCACTGGCTCTACAGGCGCTACTGGTGAAACAGGCGCACAAGGAAGTTATGGTCCGACAGGTATTACAGGCGTTACTGGCGCTCGTGGTTTCACTGGAGCGACTGGCACTACTGGTCCAGCTGGTATTCAAGGAGAGCAAGGCGAGACTGGTGTAACTGGCCCGAGAGGTTTAACTGGTAATACTGGTCCAACAGGCGCAGTTGGAAACACTGGACAAACAGGTGTCACTGGTCCAACTGGTGCGGGTGAAACTGGTGCTACTGGTGTAGCAGGACAAACTGGCATTACAGGCGCAACTGGTGCAGTTGGCAACACTGGCATTACTGGAGCAACAGGCGCAATCGGACAAACAGGCGCAGCGGGTATTACTGGTAACACTGGAGTTACTGGTGTAACAGGAGCAGTCGGACAAACAGGTGTAACAGGAGTAACGGGTGAGCAAGGAAATACTGGACCTACGGGTACTACAGGAAGCACAGGCGCAACGGGAGCAGTTGGACAAACTGGATCTACGGGCGATGTGGGAGCAACTGGACAAACTGGTTCCACCGGACCTACAGGAGTAATAGGCGCAGCTGGCCAGACTGGTGTTACAGGTGCAGTTGGCGCAACAGGTCCAACTGGTGTAACTGGAGAAGTTGGACAAACTGGTGTAACAGGTGCAGTTGGCAGTACAGGAACCACTGGCGAGACTGGCGCAATTGGACAAACTGGTTCAACTGGCGCAACAGGCGCGACTGGAGAAGTTGGACAAACTGGCGTAACTGGCTCGACTGGAGCAACTGGCATAACTGGTGAAATTCTTACAGTTGACGCATTCCCTCCAACTGCGCAAACTGGTGATGCTTGGTTTAATGCGTCTGAAGGTTTATTGTACGTTTACTACGACGGCTACTGGGTTGAGGCGGTTGGTGGAAACGTTGGTCCAACAGGTCCAACAGGCATCGCAGGTGTAAATGGTAACACCGGAGCCATTGGTAATACTGGAGCTACTGGAGCAACTGGTCAAACAGGAGCAACAGGCAGTACAGGCGCAACAGGGGCAACAGGTCCAATTGCTGTAGTAAGCGGTGTTGTTAATCATGGCACATTTGTAACTATGGATAACTTAAAGTTTACAGTTACGTCAAGCGGAAATCGCGGTCTTAGCGTCGCTACTGTCTCAGGCACGGCTGCCTTGTATACGTCAGGCTCATACTCAGGAGCTACGGTAGGACATAGCGGCATAGCTAGCGGAGGCACTGTTACATACACAACAACACCAACTTCTTCTCTGTATGGGTGGAGCTTCCCCGTATCGGGTGACTGGTCTCAATACATCTTTATCGACCCAGTAGATGTCAAGATGTATCGAGTAAATCTTGTTATCGGCCCAGGCTATAACTACAACTTTATCTCTGTCGAACGTGTAGTTGGCTAGCTTTACCTATAAAAACCTGATAAATTACCTGTCTACCCTTGACCGTAACATTTTCCAAGGCAAAATAACACCTATAAAAACCTGTTAAATTTGTACAAACTTTCAGGTAAATTTGTACAGCGCGCACGCTGAATTGTTCAGTTGCAAAAATTGTACATTAGAACGGAGAAAGTACAATTTCTGCTAAAAATGTACATGCGCTTTTATACGCCCGAGTATCCACTTTGGCACAGGCAAATGAAGGTATATCACTAGACGCTCAGGAACGTACACTGCGGCAAGCAGCCGAGCTTGCAGGCTACACGAGTGTAGAACTTGTTCGAGAAGAAGGTAGATCAGGTAAGTCTATTAAAGGTAGACCTGCCTTGCGAGATGCTTTAAGACGTCTTGCTACAGGCGAGGCCGACGCTTTATTCGTTACCCGTATTGACCGCCTGGCAAGGTCCACACAGGACTTCCTGACTATAGTTGACCATGCCAATCAAAACAGCTGGCGGTTAGTTCTTTTAGACTTAAATTTAGATACTTCTTCATACCAAGGAAAATTTGTCATAACAGTGATGAGCGCCCTAGCTGAAATGGAACGAGCCATTATTGCCGAGCGTCAAAAAGATGTTCATAAGGAAAGGCGTGAGCGAGGCCTTGTATGGGGTAAGGATATTGGACCAAGGAAACGTGTGGCTAATGACATTGAGAACCGTGTTTTATCAGAGAAGGCAAAAGGCGCCTCACTTAGACAAATTGCTTCAATGTTTAATAAGGAAGGCGTGCCAACGGTGCTTGGTAAGACTTGGACAGCTTCTACAGTTAAGCATGTAATTAACCATGCGCAGATTGGTAGTGAGTAGCTATGTCGTGCGTCTATGCTTTATTTTCAAGTAGCAACCCAGAACATATTAGGTATATCGGGCGTTCTAAGTATGATTCACACGATAAACGGCTTAAGACTCACGTTTTAGGGGCAAAATATGGAGATAAAGGGCACGTGTACAACTGGATAAGAAAGACTATTAACTCTGGAGACACAGTACTTGGCATAACCTTAGAGTCTGGGATTTCATGGAAGCAATCGGCGCGTAGAGAAATGTACTATATAAGAAAATATAAAAAAGACGGCCACGACCTTACAAATATGTCTAATGGTGGAGAAGGTCGCGGACTAGGCTACAAACTGTCTGAAGAAGCTCGGAACAGGATAAGTGAGTCTAACAAAGTACTTAAAAAGGCACAACACAGCAGGTATAAAGAAAAAGGTTTAGTATGGGGTAAAGATCTTGGGCCAAAACCTATTATAAGTGATGAAATTGTACAACTTATTTTTACCCGTCGCGCTGAAGGCAAATCACTTAGAGCAATTGCCCGCGAGCTTGATTCCTCTGGAACTAAGGCCGCCTACGGTGGTAATTGGACAGCTTCTAGTATCAACTACATATTGAAAAGCAAAACAACTGGTCAAATGTAAGATAGAATGGTTTAACTACGCGAAGGAGATTAATTTTGGCACGTCTGCTTGGCACGGTATCTTCTTCTGTACAAAAGTCTTTTGGTGCCTTTGAGTCTATTGCTACTAGCGTAACTACAGGCACTGGTGTTATTACATTTTCATCTATACCTAGTACTTATCAACACTTGCAAATTAGAATTACAGGATTTGGTAATAACAATTCATCCTATGGTCGTGGCGAAGTTAGATTTAATGGAGATACTGGTACTAATTACGCTTGGCATAGATTTGGTGGAGATGGTCAGAATGTTATGATTAATGATGGAGCCGCATCACAAACATCAATGAAACTTATAGGACGTAATTGGGGCTTTAATAGCACAACGGCAATGGTTGCAATTATTGATATTCACGAC
>Ga0315904_10002368_pt1 | contig 29271 bp, 55 predicted proteins | sample LakEriMetagenome_6_FD_203529 | JGI IMG/M metagenome (GOLD analysis project Ga0315904, IMG submission 203529) | Freshwater fungal communities from buoy surface, Lake Erie, Ohio, United States - Buoy 12 MA120 | ecosystem: Environmental > Aquatic > Freshwater > Lake | place: USA: Lake Erie, Ohio...
ACGCGAGCGTTCCAACACCTGCGGTTTGCAGGACGGAACCAACGGCGTCGAGGATTGCGCTCATTCTTCCACTTTACTTTCAACAGCCTCGCGAAGATACGGAGCAATCCTTTCAGGGAAACCTTCTAATGCGGCAGTAAAGGGGATCTCCAAATACTTGTAGGTCTTGCCCTTCTTATGTCTCGCCTCAGGGTCCTCATGAACTATGAGCGCATAGGAAGCGGCAGGTCCGCCATAACCCACGAACGCCATGCCATCACCGGACTCGACGACTCCCGATGCCTTCAAGAAACCTTTGTCTACCGGAACGAGCCGTTGCGATTCCCTGAAGATTGCTTGCGCCTCACGGTAAAGAGCCTTGTCGAGCGCAGTCGGGACCGAAGTCTGTAAGTCATTGAGTTTGTTGAACAACCCAATGAACCCGGTAAACGAAACAGAGAACGAAGTCATTCTATGTCACCCGTAATGAACGATGGTGTGATGAGTCCCCTGCTCATCATGAAACTCATCGACAGCGATGATTGGGGCTAGAACATTCCCCGGCAGTAGCAGCCGATCGTTGATCGTTACGGTTGGAGCGTTAGGCAGATACACCCGGCCAACCGCAACACGCTCCTGCCCGTCCGGCGCTGTGACCTTACGGTTCCCTGTTTGTATGCGGCACGCAGAGTAAGTCGTAGGCGTACCATGCGTGCGCTTGCCGTAAGAATCCAAACTAGACACCGCAGCGATAGTCACGGTGTCGGTCATAAGTTCAGCCAAAGCAGCGTCGAGGGCCATGACTACAACGTGTACTTATCTAGAAGGCCGATAGTGAACTCCGCACCGAGCGCGTTTGCATTAGCAACAGGGATCGGCGGTAACGCCGCACTATTAGCAAGCCCGGACAAATGATCGGCTAGGTGCTGATACTGCTGCGACTTCTGAGAGAAAGACTCGGAAAGAGAGAGATCGCCGACGGAGCGAGACTGATCAGACTGTCGAGCGAACTTCGCCGCAATAGAACGAGCCGCTGCGATAGCAGCAAACGCCGGCTCATTGTAGACGCTTAGCGTGTAGTTGATTTCTTCGTTACTAATCAACTGATCCGTCGTGTCGGTGTCGCCGACAAGGAACCGAACGGCATCGGTATCAGATGATGCAGGATTCCCCGAATACGACCAAGTCACGTGATTTCTCCTTCTACGGAATCTGTACCACCTATTGTGCCACGAATCATCTTTGGGCGATCGTCTCGTTCCTTATGCGCCTCGGCGTACTCCCTCAAAGTGAAGGCGTGCCACATAACAGCGTCAAGGTGATGCGAACCCAACTCGGGGTCAATGTCCTCACCATTCCACCACGCCCATAGATGTCGATTCAATGCGTTGAACGAAATCGACCACGGATAACCTCGACGCCAGTTGTGGTCGTCGTACTTTGCTGCGCCTCTGCCGCAATGTTCGGCGAGCGCATGTAGCGGCATTTCGGGGATTAGATCGTACCGGGCAAGTTTCGTGCCCTTCTCTCCGCCGGTTTCAGGATCAACGTAGCGAACCTCGCCGCTACTGATCCCCTTCGGCGAGTTCTCGCCAAGTGGCGAAGACCCGTCGCCACCGCTGCGAGAGCCGGCGTCGAGGTTGCTTCGTTTGTTGTTCTCCCGTGGCATGAGACTCCCGTTCGTTACGTTCTTCTACATCATCGTTCATCGGACACCTATGTACCTATCAGCATGAAAGGTCTTGCAACCTATCAAACGAGTGAAAGATGAAGTTACAAAACTTCTAAATCGCCCCACGGTCGAGCGCCATATCCGGTGCCGACTCCAAGCATTAGTTGACCTGCCGGCGAGTTATTGCCGGTTTGTGCGGTCCACCAATACGAACCGCCATCCTGAGCAGGGCATTGGATGTGCGTGCGTCCTGTTGATTCAGCGATGACTAGATGATGGAAGTGACCGTTGATGAGAATGTCGGCATCGGCGATCGCTTGCCTTCCCATGATCTGTCCGGTCCACCACTTTTCGGCTTTCATTGCAGCATGACCGCCGCCGTTGAACTGATGCCCGTGCGCTAGACCTACGTTCACGCCGGATACGCCGAGCACCAAAGTAAGGTCGCGTGGCAGTACGGCTGTTACATGGCCATAACGCTCGACGTTATGTTGGCAAATCTCAGCGACTTCTTCGATTACGGCTAAGTCATCGTTGTCGGTCCAAGTGGTGAACGCTTTGCCGTCTTTGCGGTTCTCTCCGTGGTTGCCCGGTATGCCGGCTATTACGACACGGGGAACGAGCGCAGAGGCTACGTCAACGGCGTGGAGCCACAATCGTCGAGCGACACGTTTCTGTTCCCTGCGGTCAAGGTCAGTTTGAAACGCTTGCATGGCATAGTGACCGGAGCATTGCTCAACGGTGTCGCCCATGCCGAGGAGGTAGATCGCTTCGGGTGGACGACCCGATGCTTTCATGCGCTGCACTTTTGCGGTCATAGCGTCAAGTCCGTTGAGGATGCGCTCGACGGTAGCCGGCGTGCCACCCCCCTCACCCTTGCCTATCTGCCAATCAGACAGCGGGACCACAAGAGACACAAGAGACGCAACATTTGAAGGTTGCTTGCGTTTCTTTCGTTTCATTATTGCGGCACAAAGTTCATCTATGTCGCACCGATCGCCGGATGCGGAACGGTTGCGAATAGTTGCCCTGTAATACCGCAGACGACGGATCTGTCCGCCACCGACGTTTGCGTCCCAGCCTCGAACCTGCACTGAGCCGGGAACTACCTCGGTAGTAGACGGATCAAGATTCCAATCAGCGAGCAGTTCGCTCCACAACGCATCGTTAGGCTCAACTTCAAGTGCGCCGGTAGTTATCTGCCCTTCGCTGCCATCCCAAGCGATGCCGGATTCCCATCCCGCTGGAGCGGGAGTCGCTTTGCGATCTGATCGTCGTAGTGCAGCGTCGAGCGCATCAGGGTCTTGACCGGGAATAGAGATTGCGTCGTCATACGAACCGGTCATGTGTACGCCTCATCGGGGCAAGAACATGAACGGCGTCGGTGCCTACCAAGAGTGTCAGGTCGCAGACTAATCCCGAGTGTCTCGTTCACTGCGGCGATGATCGGAGCGTGTGTCAGTTCCTCCACGGGCAGGTTGATGTAGCCGACTAGCCGGGTCCGATACTCGCCGGGATCGAGTTCGATGATGAGTCGACCAACCGCGCACCCGCGCGCGTACCAAGTGTTTCGATGTCCCTCAACGAGTGAGGCGAGAGCGTCGGCGTCCGGGGTTGGTGGTTTCGTCATGAGGTCCATTCTTACCGATAGGGGAGAAGAACTAACGCATGGTGCTAACGAACCGCTCCAACCTGAGCCACCGAAACCATAATCGAGGGGGAAGCAGGGGTTACGGGAGTCGTTCCGACCGCACGGGATCGCAACGACACGTCAGTAGACGTCGAGTACCAATACAACTCAACATAGTTTCCGGCGGCGGGTGCGGTGCCAACGAAAGTGATAGTCAGCAGTTGTGATGACGGCACGCCGGGGTTCTTACGAGCCGGCACAGTAATCTCAGTCGTTGAGTTCGCATAGTCCGAACCGTTGAACTTGATCCAAAAGAAAGAATCCTGACTTGATTCTGAGAGATTAGAAACCGAAGCGACATAGGTCAGTGTGTAATCGCCCGGATTAGCGAACGTAATCTTTGTTTCATCAACGACGCTCACTCCATACGAGCCGAAGGAGTTGTTCAGCGTAATAGGTTGCGGAGTGTTGATCGCTCCGAGCGCTTGAGTTCTAGAGTCAAAGAAACCTCCGAAGAACCCAAAGTTGAAGGCCGTCTGCAACGCGTTCGTAGCGTTCTGCCAGTCACCTTTGTCGGAGTTCTTGAAGAACTGCCGATCATCAAACGCCATGAGAATCTCCGCCGGTAGTCACTACGATGATGGGTTCTTCGTTGATGCCCGTTTCTTGACGGGCTTCTTTGCCGGCGTTGCCTTTACGGGCTCGACGACGGCTTGATCCTCAACGGGGATTGCTACGAGATAGCCACGATCAACGAGTTGAAACGCGTTACGCCATTCCGTAACGTCAACGATCTCGCCGGGATTCATGCGAACCCCATCAGCGTCGAACGGACGACGAACTCGATGAGGGCCTACGGGTGCAACGGCCACTAGGACACTCCTTGTAAACAGACGAATCTCCCGCCTACGCCGAGGGGATGGCAGCGTAGGCGGGAGAGAATGTCAGGGTCAGGCTACGGCAGTACCGAAGAAGAACCCAAGGTCAGGTGCGGTCACCTTGTTGGCGAATGCAAGTTCGCCTTCAACGCGATCAGCCTTGAGGAACTCCATGCGGATGCGGCTAACGCCGATCGTTGCGCCAAGCCCACCGGAAACTCCACGCCATGCGAACGTGTAGCCAGCAGACGGAGTCATGAGGCCGGGGTTCGGTGCGGAGTAGGTAAGAAGGGCAGACTTGCCGGTGTTGAACGCGTAAGCGGCGGTTGCGCCTTCAGCGTTGGTTGCACGAACCGACGACGACACAAGGACACGCTCAACATCGAACAGGCGAGCCATGATGTCAGTTGTGATGACGTTCGAGGACGTGTACTTGATACGGTCGACAAGGTCCGGGTGGTTACGCAACTTGCGGTACACCTGATAACCGAGGACGAGCGTGTTCGGCATAAAGCCGGTGGTGCCGAGAACGGTTTCCTTGCCGGCTTCGATGTCCTCAATGGGATCGGAGTTGGCGTAGTCGCTCCACTGCTTGAACTCGTTCGTCGAGGGGGTACCAGCAACGCCGGCCCAATCGGTTCCCCAAACGCCAGTCGTGATGAAGTCAGAAACAAACTGAACTTCTTGACGAAGAAGGAGTCGGGAGGTGACGAATTCGGTCGCTTCACGATCCGGGACGAGCGGCGTGTCGCTGTTCGCACGGGTCTGATCGCCAACGTCCTTGTGGAAAGCCCACACGTCAGCGTTGTATGACGAGGTTGTCAGGTTGTAACCGGAGCCGGCGGACTCGGTTGCGTCTGCTCGACGCTGAGCCTCGTCACGGAACCAATCGTTCTTCGTGTAGACAAAGAACTTGTCTGACTTCTTGTCGACGGGGATCACCGGGAAAATCTTGTTCGCGATGAAGTTCTCTTGCGCCTGAAGATAAGCGATTGAGATGTTCGTCAACGGAGCGTCGACGTGAACCTGATTCAAGTTTGGCTGTGGCATTAGTCAGTCTCCGATCACGCAGCGCGACTTGGCGCAGCGCAGTTGACGATTGCGGACATGATGTCGCCCGATGCAGCACTCGAAAGTGGCGAGGCAACAACATACTTGGTGGTATCGGTGCCGGCGGCAAGCGGAGTTGCGGTGCCGGTCGAGGTTGTACCGAGCAAGAAATGAGTCCCTTGCGTGATGGTTGCACCAGCCTTCAATTTGGTGCCACCTACCACAAGGATTTCGGCTTCCTGTCCGGAGGTCGGTGCGTTCTGAAGAACACCAATCGGGATGTCAGTTGCTGCTGCAACGGCGACGACCTGATTGCTGGAGTTCTGCTTCACGAATGTGTACTGGAGCGCCGAAAGATCAGCGCCAGCGACGCGAGTGATCTTGACGGCGTATGCGGAGATTTCGTATGCCATGTTCAGGCACCCTTCTCGGTGAGGTGACGGAGATACAGTTCAGGGTTCTGCTCGGCGACCTTTACGAACGCCTGCTCGAACGTGGGTGAAATGCCGGCTTCAAGAGCCGACTTCGCTAGACCTTCCAGCGTCTCGTAGGCATCGCTACCTTCGGGACGACCGGCCTTGCCGATCTCAGCGAAAATGCCAGCGCTTTCAGCCTGCGCGTTAGCGGCGGAAAGCACCGTCTCGACGGCACCGGCAAGGTCCGAATCAATGTCTGCGACCTTACGCAGCATCGGTCCAACCTCAGCGGCATCGATTGAAAGTGAAGTCCACTCGGCAGCCTTAGCGATAGCGGCCTCGTCGGCGCGTGCTGCACGCTCCTTGCGGAGTTCGTCTTCGGTTGCTGCTGCCTTGGCAAGTGCTTCAGTAACAGCGGCCTTCTGATCGTCGAACATCTTGCGAAGCGATTCGGGAACGGACTTCATCAGTTCGTCCTCGACATCTTCGACAGCAGGTTCGGTTTCAGCGTTGGCGTGGAGTGCCGCTTCAAGTTCGGCAATGCGCTCGTTCGCCTTGGCGAGTTCTTCGGCCAGCGTGTTGTCGACCTCAACCTCAATGGTTTCTTCAGGCATTGATGCCTCCGTGTTGTCGGGGTGGCCAGTAGCGGCCTTGATTGCGTCGAGGATTTCTTTTGCGTCGTTGGAGTCGGTCGCCTTCATGACCATCCATCCCTCACGAAGATGGGCTGGGTGGTCAACGCCGGATGTTTCCTCAATCGTCATACTTACGAGTTTGGGCATCTTCACTCCTACAGCAGAGAACGAGCCGCCGGCGACGTTGCGGTTGCAACGCGAGACGACCCGGAGTCTCGACGACTGAAAGAGTATCAGCGACGAAACCTACGTCAAGCAATGGCATAGCGATCTAGATAATCGCGTTAGGACCTCTACGAGTTCTCAAAGAACTTGCGCATATCGTTTACCTTGAACCAATCGCACCAAGGTCCACCACCGGGAACCGATTGCCACGATCCCCACAGTTCGCCATACGCTGCGAGTTGCACGACGAGGCGACCGTCTGCGGCTTGCTCAGCGAGCAGGTTCGAGCCGGAGATACCACCACGGAGTTCAACCCACGGGCCAATAGGTCCCTTCGGTGTTCCTGACCAGCAGCCAACAACTTGACCGCCTTCAGTCAAAGCGATGTATTCATCGCGTCCATCAACATTCTTGAAATGAAACATGGTCTTATCTTTCGTTGTGCTGGGGCTTGGGGTTGGGGCGATTGCATATGGTGGTCGAGCGATCTCAGCCATGCCGCCACCATCAAACGGGAACCAAAGGTCTTTCACGCGTGACCCGTTGACATTGCCGTTTCTTGTCCACGCCCCGGATTCGGTCAATCCGATAATCATGGCGACGTGGTCGTATCCGCCCGGAGTTGATCCCCATTCAAACGCGACAAGATCGCCCGGTAGAGCGGTACGGACATTGTACGAGTTGCGGCCTTGCGCTCGATAGTCATCGAAACACGCAGACACCCACGCATAACGAGTCGGGATGCCGCATGAGGAAAGCGCCATGCTTTGGAACGCCATACACCAAGCAGTTCCCCGGCTAAGGGGATACCAAGCCCAAGTCTCGTCGCCACCTTGATTGAGGCGAGCGCCTTCAAATGCAAGTACCTCGTCGGCGGTAGTCATGCTTCTACGCCTTCGAGGTTGGGGTGGGGCTCGCCGGGTGGCGGATCAAAGTGTGGGATTAGGCCGGCAGCGTCAGGGTTCGGAATCGCATCGGTGTCGGCGTAATCAACTTCGGGTGATGGTTGATCGGTCATGCAGCGAATGTATCACCATCAACGATTCAGTAAACGGAGAAGATGTACCACGCCCATGTACCACTAAGAATCAAGATGGCGATAACGCTGACAAGTACCCAAAGGTTCTCAGTGTTCACGTTGCGAATCCTAGCCAACTTGCTGCTCTAGTTCTTCGTCGAGCCACCAATGCGGACCCCATAGTTCCGCCGGGTGATGACCGATAATGACGGCGGCCCGGTCTGCCCGTTCGACGGGAACGCCTTCGGCTCGCCATCTACGCAAAGTGCGTGGGCCGATGTGAAGGGTTTCGCAGATTTCCTTTTCCTTCACGCACATCTTCGAGTTTTCGCACCCGGAGCAATACCGGCAACCCCCGTCGATGTGGATAGGCCGTCCGGTGATGGCAACGATCTTGTCTAGGAGCGGTTGCGCTGACAGTCGTGCGTTTGAGGTCATGGCGCTGTTTGTGCTGCTTCGATGAGGGCATCGAGCAGGACGATCGTGGTGCCTAGTGTGTCAATCGTTTCTTGCCGTACGTTCGGGTCAAGTGTTCCGCCGGCGGTGTCGTCCGTTAGAAGCCGAGCAAGTCTGTCTTGGCAGGCTCGACGAACTACGCGTAGAGAGAAAGGTGAAAGTTCAAGATTCATTGTTATCCCCGTCTGTCAGTCTTCGTCCATAAACGAAACGTTGAGTGCTTCAATGAGATCATAGACAATCCAGCACAGCACCTTGCGCGCCATGTCCGTTAGCGTCTCGCCCTTCTCGGCGGCACCTTCAATGCCCATCTCTGCTGCGTACTGATAAGCGCAAAGATCGGTGAAGACTCGCCAAACTTCATAATCAGAAACAGGCACGGTCGTCGAGGCTACGTCCCTCATTAGGTAACTGAAGTCGTCGTAGTCGTGACGGGTTTCTTCCCAAGTCTCGGCGATGTGGATTAGGAACTCTGCGCCGGGGCTTGTGTGGCCGTCGGGTTCGGCGATGTGCTCGACGAGTCGTTTGAGAATGAACGCCTTCTTGAGTTCGTCTTTCGTAAGTGTGCTCATAGTGTTGCTCCTTGTGGTGGTCGGCGGTGTAGCCGAAGGGTGGTAGAACGCTAGCGCGTGCGGCTAGCGGCGTTGCGGTGGTTCTACGATTCGGTCGTCGAGCGAGCGCCGGCGATTAGGCGTTCGATGCCGGCCCAGTATTCGCCCTCTAGGGCTACGAGCCATTCCGGGGCCGGTACTACCGGCGGATAGGTTCTAGGACGCCTGAGGGCTACTGAGGGCTGCGTAGCGCCGGGGTTCGTAAGGTCGGGGCCGGCGCTAGCCGCTACACCATCCGGGCGCACGAAACGACCTCCGGGTTGGCGACCATTACGTCATGTGGATTGATGTCCTCGACCGGGACTCCGCAACAACCGGTCCATTCGTCATCGCCCATGAACACAAGCAAATGTGTCGTTGGAATTGAAAGTAGATTGCGGTCGATTCGTTCATGCCGGGAACCGACCTGCACTTTCGCAACCTTCGAGTGCGGATGGATGTAGAGCAGGATTCCAACACGACCGTCCGGCATTCGAACTACTCGACGATGACGGGCATCGGTGGGGCGAGGCTTGCGGGTCGCCGGCATCACGTCGCCTTTAGCGTGGCAGCGCTGATTGCTCCAACCGCTACGCCGACGGCTAGCCCTACCGCTAGACCGAACGCAACAGCGACGGCCGCTGTAGTGCAACTGACGAGGATCAGTAGGAAGCGGGCTTGCCTTCGCCCGGTCACGACAGGAACCTTCCGGGTGCGAGGTCGTCGAGCGTGTCAAGGAACTCGTCTTCGGCGAGGCCGGGTGGGAACTGTTCGAAGTCGGATAGAACCCAGTCGCCGGCATCGTTGCCGATGAGATGACGTTGCGATGGATGTCGTTTGTCTGCTTTGCGTTCGACCGCAGTCAATCCGGTTTCGGGGTCATAGGCGAAACGCCAATGCCGATAGGTGAAGATCACATGCCCTCCTTTATGACGGCACGGACGGCGGCGATGATGACGGCCGCTGAGAATCCGCAGATAAGGATTTGGCTGCCACGGGTAATGAGCCAAGTCGTCATGCTCGCTCCATTCCACGGGCTCGACCACAGCGTTCATGGCAGATAACGGATTCGAAGTCGGCGTAACGGTCGGCGTAATGAAACATGTCTGCCTCCGGGATGCCGTCGGTGAACTCTTTGCCGCAGATTTCGCAGCAGGAGTCGTCGGAAGTCCAATACTTCTTGAACGGGTGATCGGTGGTGATACGGACTGCGGTAGTCATGCTGCTGCTCCTTCGTTGTGGTGGTTAGTGATGAAATAGCGTGCGTCTCGTAACGTGTTGAACGTGTCGCCGGTGGAGATTAGTTCTACATCGCCATGCTCTTCGTCGAGTTCGTAGCGTGCGAGATTCCAGTAGGGACGACCTTCGCTGTCCTCCTGTACCGACACTACGAGCGTTCCGCACACCGGATCGCCGGTCGTGGTTTCGTACCACCCGGCTCGAACCTTGTGTAGCCGAACCATACTCGGCGACCTACGGGCTCGACGAGCGGGTGGGACATACACGCGCACGTTCGATGTTAGGTAGTAGGCACGGTCGTAGGTGTTGACTCCCCCGTCGTGAGTGAGGGAGTAAGTCACCATGACCTTGTGTTGCAGATAAGGAGTCACAGCGACGACTTCGGCACCGAGCCAACACTTCCTGAAGTCGCTGCTGCGGTCGACTTTGATCATGCCGACAGTCAAATCCGCTGCTTGAATTGTTTGCACCTCGTCGAGGTTTACCGTCTTCATGAGTTTGCTTCTTTCCGGTAGCGACGCGCCTTGCGAATGATGAACTCAATCGCCGGCGAGTCAATCTTTGATCCGAGGTCGATGCCGGCCCAACTCTCTAGCCGGTCAATGAAGTCGAATCGGTTGATCGGCTCGTCGAGGTAATACCCCTCAACGATTCCGTATGCGTGTTCAAGGATTTCGTCGGTGACATCTTCCTTGGAGGTGACTTCGATCGGGGCGCTCATCACAGGGCCACCGTTGAGACGAGCGCCGTGCGGCGACCTCGAACAGTGCGGAACGTGATCGCCCATTCGGTTTCGTCGACCGGGGCCGGCGGAGCGAGTTTGTCTCGCAGTCCCTTCATCGATCGAATGTGCTGGGCTCCGGAGCGGCGACACTCGTCGGGACCATCTTCCATCTGATCGGTCCATCGGTTGATGATGTCGTCGATGTCGTCGAGTGCATCGGTCATCGATGAGATGTGGAGGTAGGTGGACTTGCCTTCGGTGGTGATCGTTCCCCAAACCGGGAGTCGATCCGGGTCGCCGTTGGTTTCGTTGATCTCGTTCTGATCTTCGTTTACTTCGAGCCGGTACTGGATTTCGTTGGCTTGGAGTTTCGTGATCTTGATTTTGATTTCGTTGGTGGTCATTTCATTCCCCTTGGTTGTGTTGGTTGATTTCACTTGCAGGATTCGCATCCGGTGCCGAGCATGTGGAGCGCTCGACCAGCGGACATGGTCACCCACGAACCCCGTGGCGTTTCGATGAAAGTCATTTCGATAAGATCGTCGATCAGTCGATCAACTTCGTTGTTGAGGTAGTTGCCGCCGTGTCCGTTTCGACCGCAGGCGACTTCGCCGTTGTCGTTGATGAAGAGCATCTGCTCGGTGGTGTTCATGTGACTCCTTAGGTAGCGCCGGGCTCGTCCCCGGTACCCACTACCTTAGCCGGTCGGCCTAGCCGGTGCCACAACCCAAGAACGCCGCCACAGTAAAGGGATCGTGGCGGCGTTCTATGAGGGGGTTGGCAAGGTAGGTCCGGCGCTACGCCGGAGCGGGCTCGACGACTAAGCGATCGACGCAGACAACTGCCAACGCCACTTGTCGTGCTGATCAATACGTTCGGCGATGAAGTTCTCAACGCCTTCCGACTCCACGTCGCCAGCGACTTCGTATGCCATCTTCAACGACGCAAGAACAACATCGTTCGCAGCGAGCAAATCCGCAGCAAGATCAGCCGGCAACGGAGACGCAACCGGAACATCGACGATCGTGCGAAGCGCCATAAGTTCAGGCAAACGGAACGGAGCGACGCCGCCCGATTTCAGGATGTTCTCAGCGACCCCATCTACCGAGCCATAAACGTCCTCGTAGATAGCGCCGAACAGTTCGTGATACTGAGCGAAGTCGGCTCCACGGACATTCCAATGAAACCCCTGCGCACGCAAACTCATCGAGATCACATCGGCAAGCAATACGCGTAGAGCGGAGATAAGCATCTGCGGATCGACGGGCATTTCGTCCTCGACGTCCATCATCTCATGTTCCGCTTTTGATACCGACCCACGTTGCGCTACAACTTGCCGGCCTTCATTGCGATTCACCCAAACGGTCATAACACACCTTCCTCGGTTTCAAGATCAATCATTACTCGTTCGCCACGGCCACCTATCGAGTAGCCGCGAATCTTTCCTTGACGGACAAGGTCCCACGCCCAAGGTTCCCAAACAACACCCATGTAGACGGTGCCGGCAGGGAACTCATGATCGGTTACTTTGCCATCTGCATCAGACATAGGGACAACAACCGGCATCGGCCACGTCAGCGCTTCAACCCATTCGCCTGCAACTACGTCGAGGTTGTGTTGCAAACGGATCTGCCGGTCGGAGTTTCTAACGTAATCCCAAAGAGCCTGTTGGAGTTGCTCCGAGTCAGTCCACTCGCCATGAGCGTCATACGAATCGGGGACGTACCACGGGCCGAGCGTGTATCGACGTTCCTCAGACTTCATGAACACGCCGGCAGTCTTATCTAACGGATCAATGACCGTTAGCGTCGAGACCTTATGGCCAACGCTTTGATCGGTTGCCATCCAACCTTGAGAAGTGCGACGCCAAACGTTGATAAGGACCGCTGGGTCATCTTCGCTTCCGTTGACGGTAAACGTGGAATCGGGAATGTTTAGTTTGCCCTCGGTGACGATTCGGGTGATCTTTCCGCGTGCGGTTCCACCTGACGATCCCCACGAAACGAACGAGCCGACCCGCACGTCTTCGGCTTTGCTAATCACCGGTGGTGTCGGCTGTCGTCGAGTACGTCGCGTACTTGACCCCATAGGCACATCAACGTGAACTTCCGAAACGGTCGGAGATTTCTCAACGCTGTCAAGAATGCTGCGTGTCCATGAGATTGCCGGGTCGCCACCCCACGCTGCCCACGCAACACGACCGGCGGACGGGTAGTTATCTTCACCCGGCGACCACCCTTGACCCTGCTTATCTACAGCATGGCGAGCGAGGTAGGACGACATGCGTTGGATAATGTCAAGCGATACGGCTCGACCAGCGGCTAGGTCGGATGCGCGTCGACGGCCAACCGGTGTGAAGTTGTCGCCGGCGTAGCCTTCTTCGATCCAGCGGACTGCGCGTTGCGCTTCTTCCTGCACGCCCTTTGGTGGCGTGTACATCTCCGCTTTCTTGAACCGTTCTATCTCCGCTAAGCGTTGTTCGGCTTCGGGGAGTGTTGCATAACACCCAAAGGAACGGGAGCCATCAGCGGAAGTGACGCAATAACCCTCGTCGGTTTCAACGATATCTTTCATGAAAGACATCTCAACGTCGAGTTCTTCGTCGGGGAGTTCAGGGCCGAGTAGCCGGGTGCGCTCGGGGATTACCCACAAACGACAGATGCCTTCCGGCATGATCGCACCTTCGACCCAGTAGCAGCCTGCGGTTTCAGGGCAATACGCAACACAGTTAGCACATGCGAGATTGTCGTCAGCGAATGGTGACGGCTCCATGTAGTGCGCTTCGTCGGCGGTGAAGTAGCCGGCAGTCTCGACGATCTCGTCGATAGAGGCAGCGAGCATCGCTGAGCGAACGGTTAGGTCGCCGATGTCGGCTCCGTGATCGTGTTCGTGTTCATAGTCGTAGGCATGCATTTCGTGAGCCATCTTGCCTACGACCCCATTGCAAATCGTGCCTTCTTCGGGCGCCGGTCCACCACAGATGCGGCAGCGCAACACGCCTTTACGCGTAGTCCAAACGGCACGCTCGAACGCGTGCGGCGCACGGGCGGCGATGCGTTTGCGGTTTCGGGCGATGGCTGCGTTTTCCTGCTCGAAGGAAAGACCTTTGCCGAATACGGAACGGAAGCGACCTAACAACCCAACACGCTGCTGCGGATACGATTGTGTGTCGTCGTATTCCTCGTCATCAGCGTCGGCGTATTCATCGTCGCCGTTCCAGTCGGGTTCAGGAAACTGCACCTCCGTGTGTTCGGCGGGTGCGGGTGGTTCGTCATTTACTTCGGGTGCGGTGGTAGGCACCCACCCCTCATCGTCGTCTGATGGCATTAGCACGACCGAGTAGCCGTCATCGGTAAGGACCGATGCGATATCTACTGTTCGAGCGCCAAGCGAAACGATGGCGTCAACCTTTGAAGCGAGGTCTGAAGGCAGGTTCGTTGCCGACGTAAGCGAGGTCAAAGGCACGTTACGAACGATGTCAATGACCTGTGGGGTTTGTTTGCTTTGTTCTTCCACTAGAGCCTCCGGCGAGTAATGCTACTTCATCGAATGTGGTTGAGCATTTGGCTGCAACGGCTAATGCGCACCGGTGAACGTAATGCTATTCGCCGGGGATAAGAACAGCGGTGCATCGGCACGACGGGTGATCCGGCGGCATAGATTCGCCGTTAGAGAAGTCATCGTCGAGGGGTACCATTTCCCCGTCGAGGGATTCGCAGTCAGGACAAGCATCTCCTTCAGCAATCCATTCCTTCTCGGAAGTGGCTCGGTTGATTAGCCCGGAGTCAGCGGCCTGCTCCCACGAAATCGCTCGACCCTGATTAGCGGCGGTCATTACTTCAGTCCTAGCGATCATTTCGCCACGCGATCGAAGCAGTCGATCCCGATACTTTCCAGCCACCCTGTTTGCTGCATCCATAGCGTCAGACGGGCTGTATCCCTGCGTAAGAAAGTCATTGAAGTTTCGGTCGTAGGTTTTCGTAACAGCCTGCGCCCAACGATCATGCAACCCAACGGTCTGTGAAAGTTGTCGAGCGATCTCGCGTGGATCAATCTGATTTACGAAAGAGTTCGTGATGAGGCTACGGATTTCACTTCGTATGCTGTCGCTAACTTGTACAACTAACTCGCCGGAGCGAGCCGCCGCCCAAGATGCTGCGCGTGGATCGGTGACGTTGAACGTGTACTTGCCTACAGCGGCAGCAAGGTTCTTAGCCTCGGCTTTGCCGGTTTGCGTTATCTGCTGCAACAGTACGCTGCGAGTGTCAGACATACGGAACCCGAACGCACCCCAATCGAATGCTTGTACAGCGTTCGAGACTGAACCCGAACTAAGCGCACGGGAAAGCGCCGGCGTTTCAATGCCTGCCGTTAGATCGCCGACAGCCTTAGCGAACGTGTCTGCGATCTTACGCTCAGCAGCCGTCAATCGGTTTGTGCCGATCGGACGCGCAGGGATAACCCTGCCACCCGCTTTTCGTATGAAACGGACTGACGAGGCAGCCACGGCTATTCGCCTGAGTCTCCGAGGCCGGGGACCAACGTGGACAGAGGCGCTGATTGATCCGCCGGCGGTAGACCGGCAAGATCACGCACCCAACTTTCAAGTGTTTCGTCGGGAACGATTGCTCCGGCTTGCGAAAGTTTGAGTACGAACTCGGCGATGCCGGCAAGATCAGTTGCACCGATGTCGGCGTAAGTGAGTTTCGGGCAACGAGCGGTATCCATACCGTTGAGTTTCAGTAGTCGAGGAATAGCGTGATCGTTGAACACGTCGGTAATCCCGCTAGCCCAAGCATCGATAGCCTGCGTAAACAGGTCAATCTTTGATGTGCCGAGCGCAAACGAACCAACATTGCTGTGGCCGAGCAGAATGAAGTCGGCAAGGACTGTCATCGCAATTCGTTGATCGTATCGAGCGATGATCTTGTCGGTATCAAACTGGCGTTGACCGCCGGACGAAAGCAGTTCTAAGCGGAAGAGTTCACGTCCGGCTTCGTCGTAGGCGAGCGGAAAGACAACGCCTTCCTGTTCGTTGCGTTTGATCCCTTGAACGATGTCGGTGATTGCTGATAGCGCTGAGCGTTGCGCTTCGGTTGCGTTACTTGCAAGCAATGACGGTGGCACATAGGCGATAGGTAGACCGGCGAGATCGCGTTCCATTCCTACCGCTTCGAACTCTTCGATGCGGCGTTTGTAATACCACGGGCGGAACGCGTTGCGGAGAATCGAACGGCCTTCAGGGTTTGCCTTCGCTACGGTCGTGCGAAAGAGCAGCGCCTTCTCCATGGGAATGGTGGCGTGAACTCCGGTCGATGGGTCCCATTGAACCATCGCTTCGAGGGCACCGTCTTTGCCGAATATCCATTGCCAGCGACTCTCTTGCGCTCGATAAGCGATTTTACGCCAACCGATTCGACCGTCGTTGTAACGAGACTTCTTAGTCGGGTCCGTTTGATCCGGTCCAAGTCGTCGCTTGTAAACAAGTTCGTGGAACGAGAATCCGAATGGAAGCATCGTCAAGATTCCTTGAAGCAACGCTCCCCAAGATTCGTTTAGATCATGGCGGCATGACTCGACGAATTGCGCTACGTCTTCATCTGCCGGCGTGGAGTTGCCGTCTTGATCGGTGTAAGGATCGACACGCCATTCTACGTGTAACAGCAGTTTCTCAATAGCGAATAGCAACGCACCCACAATCGGGTCGTTGTCGCTCATCTCTCGCCAAGCATTGACTGCGTTGGTTCCTCGAAGGGCGGAGAGTTGATCGTCGATGATGAAACCACCGACGCGGCGTAGGCCGGTAGTTCCAAGTTCTGTCATGTTTTCGTCGGCCACTAGCGAAGTCTCCTGCTATTGATGGCGGTAGATGCTTGTCTAATGCTAGTGCCGTCTTCGATCGCTGACATGATCTGTGTGCGCTCGTCGCGTGGATGCCCACCCCACACGCCGAACGGCTCGTCGAGGTGATCTGTTAGGCAGCGGATTCGTACCGGACATTCCTTGCAAATGCCCCTCGCTTTGTTGACCGTATCCCGTCCGAAGAACACGCTCAATGGGATGCGTTCTTTGCGGCACGTTGCCCCAACCCACCAGCCGGGTGCGGCCACGAAGGGCAACCTCATTCGGCGAGTTCACCCTCGGCCATTGCCAACGCAATGATGCGCAGCGCTTCTCGTTCTGTGAAGCCACCGTCGAGTAACGCTAGATAGATTTCGTGCAACGCGACGCAAGCCTCAACTAGAGGCGGTAGGTCTCCGTCTTCGGTTTCATCTTCGTACTCGTCGTAGTCGTCGTCGAGTTCGTCGTCGTAGTCGTCTTCGGCCATAACGAACGATTGTAGCGGCGAGCGTTGACGGGGATTAGGGATGGGTGACGACCGGGGAACCTTAGCGACATGAAAAACGCTTTGACTCGTTGCGCTGATGACAGAAGCACTAACGAGCAGGTTCCCCTTCACCCGAAGGATCACGGGCTAGGTCGTCGAGACTCAATGTTATGAACGGCGAGCGGCGATGATTACGTTGGCTAGAACTTTCGTTCGGTCCATCTTCAAGGCGGTGGCGGTAGCGGAGACGAGGCGGTTGCGCCGGCGGTAAAGCGCCGGAACCTTGGCGAGATCGCCGGCCTTCATAGCGGCCTGCAAGGCCCTGTGCGCTTCTACTAGCGGTCCTAGCCGCCTACCTAGCCGGATACGGGCCTGCGGCCCCTGAGCGTAGCCATAGGGCTCGACGAGCGGGGTGGGTAGGGGAAGGCGGTGGTGTCGGGTTGTAGGCATCTGATCCGCCTACAGGCCGTACCGGGACAGTTCCACGGCCTCGTCCCGTGCGGCGATCCAAGACTGAAGGTACTCGGTCCACTCGTTCGAGTCGGTGTCGGGTTCACGACCTTCGTCCTCAACGAAACAGTCGTAGGCGAGTTCTACATCCGCCTCGCTGTATTCGTCCGGGTCGGGCTCGTACCAAGAGTCCGGTCGTCCGACGATGTGTCCGTATGCGCTCATGTGTTTCCTTTCGGTGGTTGGTTGTAGAGGTTGAGTTAGGCGACCGGGAATCGAAATGCGGCAGCCGATGATGGTGTCCAAAGGTCGCCGTGGTTGTCGTCGATCATTAGACCGTCGTCGAGTAGGCGAGTGATGTTCGCCTCGGTCAAGCCACGGGTGTTGCCTTGAGCGTCGGTCGTGCAGATCACCGCCGGTCCTACGAGTTGCCGTCCCGTCATGAACGATGCGACGAGGTTGAAGCCGAAGTCATTTCGGAACAGTCCTTCCTCGTTGACCCAAACATCGCAAGCAAATCCCATCTGATCTTCGGTCTGTGCAACGCACTCGACGTATCCGCCGACGAGCGACTGGAGATCGGCGAGTGTTTGTTTGGTCGGGGCGATGAGTAGAGCATCACCGTATTCGGTGATGTAGACCCAAGAGCCGGATCGGTTAGTGGTGGTGGTGGTCATGATTCTCCTTGGTGGGGATAATGCAGAAGCGCCGCCATTTGCAGGCGGCGCTTCCGTTGGGGGAACTGGGCTCGACGAGTTACTTCGTGACTCCGAAGCAGACCTTGCGGAGATCGGCGGCGAAGAGGTTGGCGAGGTCTTGATCTTCGAACTCCATCACGAGGATCAGGGCGTAGATGTTCTTTTGGATTGAGTTGACTGCGTGCTGCCAGTCGGCGTATGCGCTTTCGATTCGCTGCGCTGGGTTTGCAACCCACTCGGCGGACCGGGGGCTGAAGCCGTCGGCGATTTCGCCACGGATCTTCGCTGCGTAGGAAGTGAGACTTTCCGACTCGACGACCATCGTGCGATGAGCGGATTCGATGTCCCATCCGGCACGAATGATTTCTTCGAAGAGATGTTCGGCGACTTTGCTGCTGTAAAGGTCGAAGCCGCACTCGACGATCGCTGCCCGGAGGTCTTCCTTGACGATGATGTGTCCGTTCGTGATGCTGCTGCGGTTTGCGGTGGTAGCGGTGGTGGTTTCCATGTTGTCTCCTTGGTAGGCCGGGGCTGTTCCCGGTAGCCACCAACCTAGCCGGCTGCCCTAGCCGCCGCAACTGCCGCCAAACGTCGCCCCAGTAGCGGTATCGCAGCCGCCGGCGTCGAGCCGCCCTAGCCGTAGGCCCTACCGACCGAGGCGCTTCCAGCGGTAGGCGTTAGCCCCATTCACGGCCCACCAAAGTGGAGCCATCGCCGCCGCTCCCCATCGCTCAAACAGCACCGCGACGACAACCCACGGGATCGAATGACCGAGCACGATCAACCATCCCCACCATCGACCTGATCCAACAATCCATTGACCTGCAATGCCAACGACTTCGAATGCAAGAAGAATCCACCACCACGATTGTTCGCTCATCGTCGAGCATCATCGCCGGTAACGACGGCAAGAACACTTGCGGCGAGTAACGGTGGCACCGCATTGCCGATCTGCTTGAACTGCGAAGTCTCGTTACCTTGCACCGGATACCCATCGGGAAAGGATTGCAATCGCAACGTTGAAGCCGGAGTCAATCGCTCGACGACTATCCCGTCGACGGTGATGTGCCATTGTCCGCCGGACTTGCCGGTAATCGTTTTCGATGGCGACGTCCACGGGTCGAATGTTTGCGCGGTACTGCGATCACCTCGCACCTTCCACCGCTGACCGGTATTGACTTGCGCTCCACGCATTACCTCTGCGTTCCAATCAAGAGCAGCGGCCATAGGAACCCACGGTTGCAATCTTCCACCGAACAGGTCTTCCTGTGGATTGTGATTGTGCGTCGGCGTAGGTGGTCGAGCACGATCGGGGTCGGTATGCGCTATGAGGAATGAACGTTCACGGGCTTGCGCTACGCCATAGTCGGCAGCGTTCAATACGCCGGCCCAAGTTGCGTAGCCCCAACCTTGCAATGTTTCTTGGAAGTCCATCCACACGGGAAGCGCTTGCGGGACTTGTTCGCACGCAATCCATTGAGGCCGTATCGCTTCGGTCCATCGAAGAACTTCATGGATCAACTGTCCACGTTCACCTTCGAGGCCGGCTTTCGTTCCGGCCCAAGAGAAGTCTTGGCAAGGCGGCGATGCGATAAGCCCGGTTGCACCGGTGAACCGAGCGCAGTCGTATGTTGCGACATCGGTTTGGATTGTCTTATGGCCGGCAGCGCAACGGGTTGCACACGCATCGGCATCCCATTCCAATCCGATCTCGGTGGCGTGCAAGCGCTCGTCGAGTAGGCGTAACCCTTCCGACCAGCCACCGGGGCCGGCGAATAGATCAACGATCATTGCCGATCAATCCTTGATTACGGGTTCGTACTCGTAGATGTCGAAGGCCACGCCTAGTGTTTCTTCGTCGGCGGACCCTGCCATCCAATCCACGAGAACTCGCATAGGTTCGCCGGGAGCGATTTGGATCATTAGCCCTCGAACCATAAGCGGGTCGATGTTCAATGCTGCGCACACGGTCAGGCCCAACTGGTTGCTTGCCATTAGAACGGACCTTCGCTCGGCCCGTCCATCGGGCCTTCCATGCGTGAGCCTACCCACACAAGCACGACGGCTACCGCCAGCAGGGCGAGGATAAGCGGCACGTTCATGCTTGCGGTGGAAAGACTCTTACGGACATAGCGCAAACATCATGCGAATCAATCTCGTCGAGCGCAGCCTGTTCGATTTCGTCAACGGAGAGCGGTGCGTGATCGTGCGCTGCACAGAACATCCCCGAAGTGAAACCGTTCATGAGGCCGGTTTGCATCCACCGGCGGAATAGTTCAGCGTCACTTACTTCTGTGTCTTCGCTCATGGTTGCGGCCACCGTGCATACACAACGATCTCGTTATCCGACACGCGTCGAGAGTACGCTTCGACTCCGACTTGCCGTAAGAAGTGCGCGTATGGCGACACACGGTTGAACGTAGGGCCGGAGCGGACAAGCGCCCATTCGCCGGGACGGGCTCGAAGGTCGGTAGCGACTCGATCTTCCCATCGGCTTCGGGTGCTTGACTTGCGGTGTGTTTCGGGTGGTGCGTCAACAAACTGAATGTTTGCGCTTGTTTCGGTAGACATGAAACTGCGTTTCCTTTCTTCACGTTAGGCGTGAAGGTTAGCCGCAGGTTCGCACCAATCCCCTGCACCGAAAGTCTTACGCAGTTTGCGCAGTCTCTTTTGATCTTCGGTCCACGTCACACGAATGTATTCGTTGCATGGTTGGCTAAGGATTTCATCGGCGTGACCGATTTGCCATGCGATCACACCGAGGATGCGGGAGTGTTCCGCTTCGGTGAGTTCGACGCAGTAGAGGCGACGGGGCTCGACGACGGGTTCCGTCTCCCCGGACGGTGGGTTGTTAGGTTCCGTGCTCATAGCCCCTCAGTCGCTTTCGTTGGCCGTCAGGCGGTTGGTAGTACCGGCAGCACCGGGGACAGCCTTCAGGAGCCTTGCAGCCTCGTCGAGCCAGCCTTGGCGGATCGCCTCGTTGTCTGTCCGCTCGGCGGCGGCGAGCAGCACCCGCAGGCGAGCGCCGGCGGCGGCGTTGATGTCAACGGTTTCAAAGTTCATAGCGAAACCTTGTGACCACCGAAGTCGACGTTGACGAAACATGAAGCGAGGTACACCGTCTCGTCGAGTTCGTCTGCGTAGACATAAGCGACTTCACCTTTGACCCATCGTTTCTGTCCACGAATGAACGTGCGTCGAACGATGTAAGCGTCGCTGCCTCTGTGGTATTCGACTTCGACTCGATAACCCTTACCGACTTCGAAGGTGAGGGTGACGGGTCCGGTGCGCCTAACGCGTCCACCCGAAACGGCGAGGACGGTCATGCGGCTGATTTGGCTGAGCATCGTATCAATGATGCGGTCGTCTTCGGTGGTCGTGATGGTCATGCTCGGCTCCATTCGTTTGCTGGACACATGAGGCCCTTGCCGCAATCACAGTTGAGTGCCTCGACGGTAACGGTGATGATCCATTCGTTTCGACGGATCTTGAGCGGTCCGCCCTTCGCCCACACCTTGCCGGCTCGGTCACGTTCCCGTGCGGTAATGAGGCCGGCCTTGTGCGATTCCCTGAGTAGGTCGCTGACGGCGAATGGTTTCAGAGTGGTAATCATGTCGTTCTCCTTGACGGTGGTGGTTTGGTGGTTTGCGTGGTCGTCGAGCGGGTTCATGATTGAGCCGCTTCCATCTCACGACGGTGGTCGGCTTTCGCCTGTTTGTAGTCGTTGTAGTAGCCGATGAACTCGTCGTACTGATCGACCGGAACTTGCGTGCTGAACACTTGAGCGATCGTCACTACGAGTGCGTGCTGCTCCATTGATCCGCTTTGCAGCGTGTCGCTGATCTCTTGAAGCGTGAGCAACTGCATTGCGGTTTGCTTGAGTTGGGTGCTGGTCTTGGTGGTGGTGTTCATTGGTGTTCCCTTCGTGGTTTGGTTTGGTTGATGTTCGAGGTTTGCGTTACGGGTGACGGTCATGCTTCGACCGCCGGCTTGTAGCGAGCGAGTGCTTCTTTTGCATCGCGTTTGCGGTCGAAGTTGTCGCTTATCTGCCACGGCACTTTGCGCTCGCCGGTGATCGCATCGACGAAGATCCATGACACCCAAATGCGACCGCCGGGGGTCGGGCATCCTTTCTTGTGGAAGCGATCACATAGCGGGTGGTCGCATACAAGGCCGACTCCATCACGATCCCATTCTTGCTTGATGAGTTCGAATGTCGGCTCGACGGTGTGTCCGTTGGCGAACCGAACGGCTGCGGCAAGGAGCGCAAGTGACTTGCCTTCGAGTCGGAAGGTGGGGTCGATCCACATGGACTTGGCGAGGCGGAAAACCTCGCTGCTCATTACCGGGCGGCGGCGGTCGTATGCACCGCAGATGTCTTTGACTGTTTCCCAAGCGATCTGTTCACTTACGCCGGCGGCGTTGCTGAGATTCGTGATCGTGGTTGATCGAAGTTCGGTGGTGGTCATGATCGTCTTCCTTATCAAGCGTTGTCGGTGGTGGATTCGGCGATGTACTGCAACTCGGCACGATCTTCTTTCGCTGCGTGAAGAAGTGCGCAGGTTCGATCGATCTCGTCGCCAAGGCTTTGGACTTCGCCGAGTGAGTTGATCATTCCGCCTTGGACGAGTTGGCTCATGAGGTTGTTCATTCGCCGAGCGAGGATCGCTGCGTCGTCGTAGAGTTTGGCTTCGAGCCGGTTGATCTTCTTGTCTTTCTGTTCGATAAGTTCGTTGATGGTCATGGTTTGTCTCCTTGGTTTGTGGTGGTTGGTTATCGGGCGGCTCGACGAGCGGCGGCGAGGTCTTCTAGAAGGCAACTTTCGGTCAACTTGAGGCCGGCGATCCGTGCGCTGCATCGTGCGGCGATGCGATCGTCGCCGTCGCCGAGTGCGATTGTCTTCGTGGTGTGACACATTTTGATTTCGGTGCGAGTGAGTTCGATGCGATCGAGAATGGTTTTGATGTTGGCTTCCATGATGTCTCCTTGGTTAGCCGGGGTCGTTCCCGGTAGCCCCAACCTTAGCCGGTCGGCCTAGCCGGTGGGGAATCCGGCAGAATCCGGCCCCAGTACCGGCATCGGGGCGGCGGTATTACGGCAAGGGCTGGCCGGGGCGTAGGCGGCGGCGGCGCTACCGGCGGCGGCTCGACGAGCGGCGGCGGACCTAATCAGCAATCAGGATGGAAATGATTCGCAGTCGTAATCGTTTCAGCATGATCGTTCCGGTATCCCGGTACACGCTCATTTGCAATGTCGTTTTGACCTGCTTTCGGCATGATCGTGCGGCAGTCGTTGCACCGGTACGTCAAGTTGTCGCTAGTCGTGCCGTCATGACCGAAGTCGTCGAGCGGTAAGTAACGCCAACACTTTGCGCAGCGCTTCGTGTCGTGAGCGTTCACTAGAGCCAGCCGAACTTACGGCTACACCCCGGCCACGCCTTCCACCCGGATGAGGCAAGGACGCGTTCGGCGACAACGATCTGCTGCTCTCGGCTCGCTTCCCACGGGTCCGGTGCGAACTCGCCGCCACCGAAAGACAACCATGTGGAGTAACTGCGTTGGTGCATGAACTGAAGTCCGCCACCGAAGCCGTTGCCGGTGTTCGTTGCCCAGTTGCCGCCGGCTTCGCATTGGGCGAGTTGATCCCAACGGGAACCGTCACCGGGGTCAAGATTCGGAGCGGGTGTTTCACGTGAAACATCAACGACCGGAGCAACCGTGGTGTCCGGCGTTATGTGCTCGACGAGTTGCGCTAATGCTTCAGCGGCGGCGGCGTTAGCGTCGAGCCCGGTTCCGTAGTCAAGCGCTTCAACGTGCGAGGGGTCATCGCTTTCCGATGGACACATACCGGACTGGTAGATCAAACATCCGGCGGTTGACGTTGGTGCTTTTGTGATGGTGAGGGTTGGTGCTGCATTGCTATCGCTAACAATGGCGAGGATTACAACCACGATGCAAGCGACGATGACAAAGACGAATAGCCGGAACATCGGCCCTCCAAGGTCAAGGAACGGTGGCCGGCGCTACACCGGCGATACGACCGCTGTGCGGTCCTGCGTAGGTTGTCGAGGGGTAGCGTAGCCCCACCGGGGAGGCAAGCCCGCTCAGGGGCGTTGAGGGCTCGCTAGGAGCGGGACTAGGTCGGCTACAAGGCCGATAGGCCACCTAGGTCGAAGTCGTTGCCCTTCATGAATCCAAGCGGCGCTACGTCGGGGATAATGCCGGACCCCATGCCAGTGAGTCCTAGCGACGTTATTGCCCATACCAACGCGTCGAGGCGATCCGGGGACTCGCTGCTGGATTGAGTCCAAGCAGTCAATTGATCCTCAAGGACAGAGAAGCGCAACGGACTGCCGACATGATGAACTCGACCTTGTTCGTAGAGCGCTGCTACCGGCTCGGCTCTCGCTCGTTTTCCAACGCGTGCGGTAACTCTCGTTACCGGCAAGCCTGCCCGTTGAGTTCTAAGCACTTGCGTTACGAGGTCGCCGCCTTGGTTTCCTTCGGCAATGACCCGGTCGGCCTGCCAGTCATCGAACATTTCCACGACCCGGCGAGCCCATTCGTCGACGGTAGGGCGTGCTGTGGATTCGATTGTTGCGTCGTCGAGGACGTAGGCGTGGCCGGGACACGGATCGACCCTGCACGTTTCGGGTTGGTGTGGACCGATGCCGGCGACGATGATGCCGGTTTCGTCTGCGTTCTCGCCTGAAGTCATAGCCGGATCGACGCCTACTACGACACGCGTTAGGTCTGATCGTGCGATAAAGATCATGTTTCGTTATCCACCCATTGCGCACGGAGCCGATCGATTTGTTCGAGCGACCATAGAGCGCCTTCAACGTCAGTAAGCATTTCGCCGTGCAACTCCTGCCTGCCGATACGGGTGCCTTCGTAGGCGGTTAGCACTTGGCTGCGGAACGACGGTGCGAGGTTGTCTAGGTTCGCATAAGTCGTATCGGTGGTAGTGATCGTCGTGGGGCGCTCGATCAACTGTCGCATCAAACGGATCGGCTTTGGAGTCGTGGTCATCAGGCAGCGAGGGTCCTGTCCGATACGCAAACCGAGCATGAGGTTGTTCCAAGACGTGTCGAGCGCATCACCCTTAGTTGCATCCGGCCACGCTGCTGATTCATCAACCCATGCGGCATCGTGCTGCGGTCCACGCAACTGCGACGGGGCATCCGCCGAATAGGTGAACGCTTGCGCACCGTTAGGCCATACGAGCCGGCGCTTCGTCGGTTGATGATCGGGGCGTGGGAGCGGATCGGAACAAGCCATAATCCCTGAGTCCCCATAGATCATAACGTCTCGAACATCTGCACGGGTTCGACCTACGAGCGCTATGCGACGCTTCCCGTGATTCCATACTTGATCGAGAATCCATTCGGAACCGGCACGGGTCTTGCCGGCACCACGACCACCGGAGAACAACCACACCAACCATTCCCCTTCGGGTGGTCGTTGCGCTGGACGAGAATGACGGCACTCCGGTCCATGATCCGACGAGTCGATCGGATGTTCACACCAATGCCAACCGACGTGCGGCGATCCATCGCAATCCGGGTCAGGACAATAGAAACGACGAGTCGTATCCGTCTCGACGGAATCTAGTTCCGCTGCAACAGCAGCCCGTTCCGCATCAGACAAGCGAGCGAGCACACGCCGCCGTTGCGATGCGGGTAATCCCCGAAGGCGATCAAGAGTCGTCGTCATCGTCCGCTGTGTCAGCGATTAGTTCAGCGATCCGTTTGTCGAGTAGGTCAACGTCAACTTGCACGGGACCGCCATTAGGTCCGGTAACTTCGGTGCGTTGATAGCGGCCCCACCGGTGCGAGTGTGATCGTTCAAGGAACCAAGCCGCTGCTTGCCACGTTCCGTTCTGTGCAGCCTGTTGGATTAGTGCAACGGATCGCACCTCGGCAGCCGCTCTAGCGTTTTCTACTGCCTCTCGGAACTCTCGGAGTTCTTTCGGTGCGTTGTCGTCGAGCGCGTCGGCCATCCATCGGTAGAAGGTCGGTTCGCTGATGCCGGCGTAGCGTGCGGCAGTCTCTTGATAGTTCCCGGCTTGGAGTGCTTGAACGATTTTCTCTTGGACTTCGGGTGTGAGTTTCGTTGGGCGTGACATTAGGTTCCTTTGACCGGGTTCTAGTCGAACACCATAACGTCAGGGTTAGCGTGCTGTTCTGTTGTGTTGTCGATCTTTGTGCCGTCTACCCATGTGCGGTTGAGCATGGGGTGGGTTTCGTCTTCCGGTCCCCAGTCTGTGTCGGGGTGGAATGCGATGACGTTGAGGTTGTCGCCGGAGTCGGCGGTGTGGAATGAGTGAACAACGTCTTTGGGGATAATCCACATCATGCCGGGGAGTAGGTCGAGGCGGTTGCCGTCTCCGTCGATGCAGTAGCCGGCACCGGAAGCGATTGCGCCGCACCGGACTGACGGGTGTGTGTGCGCTGTTTGATGGATTCCCGGTGGGAAGTGTAAGAGGTTTAGGCAGGGGTCGCCGAGCCGTGGTGGCGAAATGAGCAGGGTATCGGAGCACCTGTCGATGTAACGCAAGCGGCCCTTCGGCTCGACGGGTCCACCGATGGTGCGGAGCGGCACGAAGTCGGTTGTGTGAATGGCGACTAGGCGTGCAGGCTCATCGGGGTTGAACAGGAATGTAACCGGAGCGCTAACAGCGAAGTATTGACCGGCGACGAGTGTGACTGGTTCGAGGTTGTGGGTGTAGTCGCGCATCATGACCGTACCTTCGCTGACATACCCGAATACAGCGCCACGCGTTTCAATGATCGTGGCGTCGGTTGCCGGTGCGTGTTCTTCGGAAACCGTCTCGAATCCGTAGAGGGTTGATTCGCGTAGCGATCCGTCCGGCATCGTGTCGGTGACGGTGAGTAGAGGCCCGAAGTATTCGGTCCACGTTTGGAACTTGTCGATGATCATTCGGTGATACTCCTTGTTGTAGCGAATCTTTCTGGGGTGATAGACGGGTCGAGGCTATTAGCGAGCCGCCACGCCTGTTCGTAACCGCCTACGAGTTTGTGTTTGAGGTTGAAGAACGGTCCGTTGCCTACAAGTTGGCCGTGGACGTTGTGATAAATCCACGGCTTCGGGATACCGACTTTGTCCATGTACGCCCAAATGTGTTCATGCTTCCACGCTCGAATAGGGTGAAACGATCCGAGATGACGGGTCTTGTAGAGCATGTGCGGCACCGTGTTCTCTTGCGTCCGGCGACCGAAAACAACCATGTCATGTCCGTTCTCGGTGGCGTAGTCGCGCATCGTGGTGTGCTGTCTTTGCGCAAACCACTTTAGTCTGATCCGGCTATCCGTAGCGAAAAGGTATTGGGGGTTGTGTCGAAGCCAGTCGTCGTCGCGCCGTTTTTCCCATGAGATAGTTAGCCCCATGTTTGCTGCGATGTTTTGTACGTCTGCGGCCTGCCGTTCGTAGTAATGCGAAACTTCACATGCGCCGATCGTGATGCCGTGGAGCGCCATTAGGTGTGCCATAACGATGGAGTCTTTACCGCCGGAAAACGCAAGCACAGGATTAGAACAAGTGACTAATGCCGAATCAATGTCGATATGGGCTTGAGCGATTAGTTCGTCGAGGTCTGCGGTCACGACTCAACCTGCTTGTCCGTGTCCGGTTTCCATGACTCCGAGAAGTCTTCGCTTGCGCCGCGTTCGATCATCTGTCCACGCATAAGCAGCCTTGTCACTTCTTCTGAGTCCATACCGAGCCGTGCTTTGAGGTCTTCCGGGGAAACGTCATACACGTTTACGAGTTCATCAACGATGTCAGCCATACGGACAACGTGATGTTTGCCGCGTGCTCGATTATGTCTAATCGTCGCCATCCGCTGATGAGCGGGATCGGGGTCAATGATTACGACCGGCACCAAGTTGTTGGTCAACGCTCCAACGTCTTTGCGCCCCGAAACCGTCCAGCGATGAAAGCCGTCAACGATTTCGTAACGTCCGTTATCGACCGAACGAGCGACGATAGGTTGCGTCCACCCCGACTCTAGGATCGACTGTGCTAGCAACCGAAGTTCGGGAGAGGCAACGTGATTCGGGTTGTAGTCGTTTGCCTGTAGGAGTTCCCGGTCAAGCCATTGGACGTTAGATATCGGTTGTTGATCGTGGTGCGACATGAGTGCCTTCCGGGTCGTCGAGTATTGGGATGCGTTTCGGTAGCCATGATGCGCCTTGATCGCGCAACTCTTGGGCTTCCTTCGCGTAACGGACCTTGAACTTTTCGTACTTGTTGTATCCGGGAGCGAGGCTAGCCATGATGCGTTTCTTTAGGTCCGCTGTTTGTGCAGCCTTAGCAAGAATACGCCAAGACACACCCGTCAATGGGTGACGGCTGCTAATGAGGATTGGGTCCTCAACCTTTTTGTAATGGAATCGAATGAGGCCTTGCACGGAACGTGCCGCAGCAACCCTCATTTCATTGTCGGTATGTTGATCGATGATCTCTCGAATACGTTCTTGCGGTGTTTGATCTTTACCTAGAACGAACGGGCCATAAGCGCCATAAAGTTCGGTGTTCGCATAACGACTCGCTGCCGCAGCACCGGGGACTCGGTCAACCATTTTGTCCCATAGTTCAGGATACGCTTCATGCCATTCATGTAGGCCACGCAACGGTTCGTCACCGTATGGCGGAGCGCAGCGTTGCGACGCATGTCCCACCCCCATCATTTCAAGGATGTCGTAATACCGGTTGTAGTCCCAACCGAGTTTCTTCGGCGCAGTCCAAACGTCAGACGTAGTCCAGTCGTACACCGGATATGCCTTCACGATCCAAGGAGCAGTCTTCCACGGCGGCGTAATCCAGTTATGCAATCGGCTAGAAACTGAAACCGCTTTCAGTCGCGTGAGCGATTCTTGCGCTCGAATACCTAGAACCGCTGCTGTACGACCGTATTCGGGACCTACAACGTATGGAACTAGTTCGTCGATAGGAGCCCGATGCTCGTCGGTGTCGAGGTCTAATCCTTCGATTTCAGTTATCGCTTCAGGCGGAAGGTCACGCACCCATAGGTGTTTGTCTTCCGAGGCCCACGGGAACCAATACCCTGAGTCCATGGCGGCTCCGTTGCGGTGTCGTAATGGGACGCAATACCATCGAAGATCGACTTCAGGCATTTGGCTAACACGCCTTACATAATCTTCGGTGTCGGGTGCTATGGCCTCTTCGTCGAAGAAGATCGTCAGCAGCGGAAGCCGGTTGAGCCTAATCGCCGCTTCAAGGCACAGGTTGAACACGGCAGTAGAATCTTTGCCTCCTGAGAATGAAACGAACACTGTGTCGTATTCATGAAACAGGAGAT
>Ga0315904_10002370_pt1 | contig 29260 bp, 24 predicted proteins | sample LakEriMetagenome_6_FD_203529 | JGI IMG/M metagenome (GOLD analysis project Ga0315904, IMG submission 203529) | Freshwater fungal communities from buoy surface, Lake Erie, Ohio, United States - Buoy 12 MA120 | ecosystem: Environmental > Aquatic > Freshwater > Lake | place: USA: Lake Erie, Ohio...
ACTGGGGCTTGATCCAGTCGATTGTCAGCCAAAGCGACTCGCATCCGATCACAGAGCGAGAATTGGAGTTGGCGCAGAACAAAATAGCCGCAGGGATCCTTCTGTCTGCAGAGCGACCCTCGAATCGCCTGTTCTCCGTCGGTGGAGCTTGGGTCTCTCGCCATCGTTACGAAACGGCCGCCGAGGTCAGTGATCGCTACCGCAGTGTAAGGCTTGAACAGGTTCAAAAAGCTTTCGAAAGACTCAAGACTCGGACGGCTGTCCGCGTCTCGGTAGGGCCCGATACGGCTCTTTAGTTTTCCCCCCCTTGCCCTGCCTTGGCCTGGCCTGCCCTGGTCTGCCATGGCCGGCCCTGGCCGTCGAATCCAAACGGCATCCTATTTCCTATGAGTTCTTCAGAAAATAAAGTTCGCAACTTGCGATCTCGATTCCCATCCTTGGAGCGGATCGAAAATGGGCACAGGCTCGTCTACCTCGATGGACCGGCCGGGACCCAGGTCCCACTCGAGGTCGCCCAGCGGGTCGCCGAGTGCTTGATCCACCACAATGCAAACCGTGCCGGGAAGTTCATCACCAGCCAAGAGGTCGAGCAGATCATGGCAGAGGCCCATGAGGCCGCAGCGGATTTCTTGCAGGCCGATGAGCCACGTTCGGTCGCCTTTGGTCCGAACATGACCACGCTGACCCTAGGTTTCTCGCGGGCGCTTGCACGCACTTGGTCGCCTGGAGATGAGATTCTCGTATCGAGTTTGGATCACGATGCGAACTACACCCCATGGGTCCTTGCGGCCAGGGACGCAGGTCTAACCGTGCGCACCATCGGGATCGATCCGTCGGATGCAACACTCGATATGGAGTCGCTTGAGTCTCAATTGACCGAGCGGACTCGACTCGTCGCGGTGACGGCCGCGTCGAATGCCGTCGGATCGTTGACCGACATACCGGCGATTGCCAAGTTGGTGCATCGGGTTGGGGCGGAGCTTTTTGTCGATGCGGTTCATTACGCGCCGCATCGGAGGATCGATGTGGTCGGTTGGGATTGCGATTACTTGGTATGCTCGGGCTACAAGTTTTTTGGGCCGCATATCGGGATTCTCTACGGGAAGCCTGATCGCATGGAATCGATCGTGCCTTATAAATTGCGACCTTCGCCCGACACGATACCAGGGCGTTGGATGAGCGGCACTCAAAACCATTCCTGCATCGCTGGGTTGACCGCAGCGATCGATTACATGGCGTCGATCGGAGAGGATCCTACCGATCCGAAGCCGATGGCGACGCGTCGTGAGAAGCTCGATCGTGCGATGGATTGGATCGAAGCCGTCGAGAGGGAGTTGATCCAGCGTTTGATCGCTGGGTTAAAGGAAATCCCCAAGGTTCGTATCTACGGAATCGTCGATCCGGATAAATCGCATCTTCGAGCACCGACGGTGTCTTTTTGTATCGACCGAGTCGACTCGGCAATCGCTGCGAGCGAATTGGGCAAGAAGGGGATTTGTGCTTGGCATGGGAATTACTATGCGCTCCCTTTGACCCTGGCCCTCGGGACCGAACCGAACGGAATGGTTCGGCTCGGTTGCATGCACTACAATACCACCGAAGAGATCGACCGAACCCTCGAAGCCGTCCGTTGGATTGCTCGTTGAGGTCTGGGCGATACCCCAACGGCTTAGGAATTGGATAAACAATGAATCGAAAGCATGGACTTGTTCTCTCGTTTTGTTTGGCAAGTCTAGCCTTTTGGCCTGAGTGCAGCGATGCCCAGAGTCAAGATCCCAAAGAGCCTGCGACGCAGAGCGAGGCTGTAAAGGACCCTAGGGTTCCTGCCCAAGATGCAGTTTTTTCGGGCCCTCAAGTCGACGAAGAGCTTGCCCCCCTGAAAATGATCTTGGGGTTGGGGGATCAAGCAGGTCGGACCATCGATCCGGTGGCAGGCGCAGGTGCAAAGCCTATCGTTCTGGTGTTCGTCCATGACGTCAATCGCCAAACGATTTCTATGACGCGGATCCTGACGAACTACACCCTAAGCCGCTCCAAAGAAGGTCTCCATAGTGCCGTTGTTCTATTGGCCGAGGACACTACCGGAGCGCTCAATACCCTCAAGCGGATCCAGCACGCACTGACGGCAAATGTTCCGACTGGCGTTTCCCCCGACGGCCTTGAAGGCCCGGGGGAATATGGACTGAATCGATCCGTTCAGATGACCATTCTTGTGGCTAACAAAAACCGAGTGACCGCCAACTTTGCGCTGATCCAGCCGAGCCTTCAGGTCGACTTGCCCAACATTGTCCGCGCTGTCATCGCCCAGATTGGAGGTCCCGAACCGAAGCTGTCGGATCTTTTGCAATCTGGAGGAGTGGAGGCCAACCGAGGGATGCAAAGCACCCCGGATCCCGAGGCGATTCGCAGTTTGGTCCGCCCATTGATCCAACTCAATGCTCGGGACGATCAGGTCGATAAGGCGGCACAGGCCATTGAAGAAGCAGTTGAAAAATCCCCTCAAGTGCGCAAGGAAATCGGACGCATCGCTCGGACGATCGTCTCGAGCGGCAAATTGGAAAACTATGGGACCGCCCGTGCTCAGGGTTATTTGAAACAATGGGCTGAGAAACACGGACAGGATCTGCCCGGCCCGAGAGCCGAACCGAAGTCACCGGATTCACCGGATTCAAAGAAGGCACCTGATGCACCCAAGGCACCTTGAAAGGTTAGGTTGTATAGGTTGGTATTTTTCGGGTAGAAGCCTGCTTGGGGTCGTGATTTGGTTGTTTCTGTTCGTGCGAATCTTCGCACAGGAAATCTCAGAGCCTTCTTTTGAGCTCGATGTTCTTACGCTACTGACCAAGCACGGTTGCAATTCGGGAGCTTGCCATGGAGCCGTGGCGGGTCGAGGCGAGTTTTATCTGTCGTTATGGGGTTCGAATCCCAAGGCGGATTACGATCAGATCGTCCATGCATTTAAATCTAGGCGGGTGAGGTTCGCTTCGCCCGAGGAGAGTTTGCTGATTGCCAAGCCCAGTGGTCGGATCGCTCATGAGGGGCAGGAGAGGTTTGAGCCCGATAGTCCGACGGCCGACACTCTGATCCGATGGATCGCTGCTGGGGCTCCATTTGGTCCGTCGCTCCGGGTAGAGGATTTTCAGGTTTCGGCAGAGCCCATCGAACCGTCGAGCGATCGCTCGGGGTACAGGCTCAGGGCCAGCGCGCGTCTAAACGGATCGGAGAACCTCTTGGATGTTTCCGACCGGACGACTTGGGAGACAGAACCAGACGGTGATTCGATGGGGTGGATCCAGCAGAGTCCGCCGACGTTGCGTTTGCTTCGGCCTGGTCGGCATTGGATCACCGCAAGGTTTGCAGGGCAGGTGCGTTCCTTGGTCTTGATAGAGCGCTACCAGGATCAGGGCCCGGTGTTGGCGGGCAGTGCTTTGGACCCGATGTCGTGGATCGACCAGGAGGTCCAGGATGGGCTCGATCGGGCCAATCTTAAGCCTTTGGCGATTGCGGACGATTTGACTTGGCTTCGGCGTGCGAGCTTGGACTTTGTCGGGCGGATACCGAGTCTAGGGGAGATTGCTGAATTTCAGGGGCTCGATCCGAGTACACGCAAGACTCAGACGGTCGATCGGCTTATTGAATCCGAAGCGTTCGGAACGTATTGGGCTTACAAGCTTGCACGATGGGTTGGTTTTAGGCCGATCGCTTCGGAGCCTCAGGCGACCGATGCGTTTGAGCAGTATCTTCGTCGCAGCGCCGTTGAGCGACGGTCGTGGAAGCAAATTGCTCAGGAGTTGGTTCTCAGCACTGGGGATTCGCATCGGGAGGGAGCGGCGAATTTTGTTCGCTTGGCTTCGGACCCTAGGGTTCATGCCGAGCGGATAGGGAGTGTGTTTTTGGGGATACGTATTGGGTGTGCGAATTGCCATAATCATCCGCTGGACCGTTGGACGCAGGACGATTACCACGGCCTAGCGGCGATTCTGGCGGGTATCGACCGAGGGCGCGAGGTCCGATACATCGGAGGGGGGCAGGTTACGAATTTGCGCACTCGGGAGGCTGCGATTCCTAGGCTTCCTGGGGAGGAGTTTCTATCGCTCCAGAGCGATGCACAGGCTGCGCAAGCGAATGTCGAGCGGCTCAGCGCTTGGATTTTCGATGAGAAGGATCCTAGGTTTGCCAGGATGTTGGCCAATAGGCTTTGGGGGGCGATGATGGGACGTGGGTTGGTCGAACCGCTCGATGATCTGCGAGAGACCAATCCGGCATCGCATCCGCGATTGCTAGATCGTTTGGCCAAGAGTTTGATCGACGCGGATTACCAACCCGCCTCGATTCTCAAGCTCATTGCATTGAGTCAGACGTATGCTCGCGTGGAAGTCGACGCGAGCGTAACGCGTTTAGATCCTAGTTTCTATGCGGCCCGGGAACCGAAGGCCATGGCTCCCGAGGTGCTTTACGACGCGATCCATGATGCGCTAGGGCTTTCGGTCGAATCGCGAGCCATCGGTTGGTTGGATCCGACCACCCCCTCGGAGTCGCTCGATGTGCTTGGTCGATGCGGTCGTATGGTCGGTTGCAGTCCGGAGCCTCTGCGTGGGGGGGCGATCCAACAGAGCCTTGGTCAGCAGCTTCATTGGATCAATGGGCCGTTGGTCAATCGAGCGATTCAGTCCCCGGAGTCGTTTATTCGTCGGGAGTCCGGATCGGGCGCCTCGGACGTGGAGATTCTCGCGATGGGGTATTTGCGATTTTTTGGGCAACCAGGGACTCAAGAGGAGTTGCGGGACTGGGGTTCCCAGATTCCCCAGCGGACCGAAGAGAAGTTGGCTTGGTTCGAGGATTGGGCTTGGAGTATGCTTAGCAGTCCCCGGTTTTTGAATCATTGAAGCATGAGAGGGGTCGGGAGTTTGAAGCGATACAGCACATTCTCAACGCGTCGGAGTTTTTTGCGGATCGGTGCGCTGGCTCCGTGGTGCATGGCTTCCCCGTGCATGGCTTCCCCGTGCATGGCTCGAGTTGGCGATCTTGGAGCTTACGAGGGGACTTCGTTTGGAACGGCCAAGTCTTGCATTTTGTTATGGCTCGACGGCGGCCCGAGCCATCTAGAGACGTTCGATCCGAAGATCGATGTGCCCAGAGAGGTCCAAGGTCCCTTGGGGACCACACCGACGCGTATCCCTGGGGTCCATTTTTCGGGGGAGCTCGAGCGATGTGCGAAGTTGGCTGATGAAATGACGATCATTCGATCGATGACCAGCCCGCTCGGGGAGCATGGGCTAGCGAATCAATACGCTTTGAGCGGGTATTTGCCGTCGCCCAATGTCCAGTATCCGAGCTTCGGATCGATAGCGTCGCATCAACGGGCATTGGATTGGAAAAACCCTCTGCCTCGATCGATAGGGATTCCCGAGCCAAGGATTGGTCATGGTGCGGGGTTTCTTGGGGTTGGCGATGAGCCTTTTTGGGTTCACAGCGATCCGGGGAGTCCGAGCTTTCAGGTGCGGGATTTGGAGATCCATCCGTCGTTGGACCCGACCCGTTTGGAACGACGACGCGAGATGCTCGATCGGCTGCAAGACTCCCGAAAGGGATCGGGATTCCGGGGGGCATTCGAGTGGATTCTATCGCCGCAGGCCAAGCGAGCATTCGATTTGAAGCAGGAGTCCGATGCGACCAGGGAGCGATATGGTTTGCGGTCATTTGGGCAAAGCTGTCTTTTGGCGCGAAGGTTGGTCGAGCAGCGCGTACCTTTTGTGACGGTGGTTCAGCCCGGATGGGATACGCATGAGAACATGGTTGTTCCATTGCGCGATGGGTTTGCCGGTGCGAAAGTTGGGGTGGGTTTGATACCGACGTTCGATCAAGCCGCAAGCGCTTTGATCGAAGATTTACGGCAAGGCGGCCTGCTCGACGAGACCATGGTCATCGCCATGGGAGAGTTCGGCAGGACGCCTAAAGTCAATACGCGAGGCGGGCGCGATCATTGGCCGCGCGTCTACAGTGTGATGCTCTGTGGCGGAGGATTGCCGCGGGGTGTTGTCTATGGCAGCAGCGACCGCATCGGTGAGAGTCCGATCGATCACCCGACGAGCCCATCGGATTTGGTCCATACGCTTCTGATACGGCTTGGAGTCCGACCCGATCAGACACTTATGACTCCCGAGGGGCGGCCGATTCGAGTCAATCAGCATGGACGGCCCATCGATGCGTTGTTGTAGTTCGATGGGAATATTCTTGCTGAGGGATTATTGGTTTGGAGTGATCCGAGTTGCCCTTAGTTGGTTTCTTGCGATCGATACGGAGTCTCTTTGTGCTCAGGGGCCAGTCAAAGCGGTCGATTCGATCGGACTCAGGAGCGTCACGGCAAGTCGGATCGAGCCGAGCGGGCTGGAGGCGTTGGTCGCGATCGAGGGAGGTTTGTGTGTGGTATCGAAGGGAGCAGAGACGAAGGATCCGATTCGGTTTGAGTCGGCCCGGAGTTTTCCGATTTCCAGGTCGATCCAGAGCTCTTTTTCGCAGATCAACTCGCTGGATTTTTCCCCGGATGCCAGTCGCTTGCTTGTCGCCGGAGGGGATCCTGGGCATCTCGGTGGAGTTGAGTGCATCGAGTGGCCAAGTTCGACTCGATTGGGGCTTTATCAGACCGAGGATCAGGGTCGAGCCATAGGCGATGTGGTCACCGAGGTGGATTGGTTTCCTGGGGGATTGCAATGGGTTGAGAGCCATTGGACTGGGTGGGTATTGGTGCGACGGATCGACGGTACGGTCCGAGTCAAATTCGGGGGGCACACCGGTCCGGTTCTCAGTGCGATGGCTTGGGATGAGCAAACAGTGATTTCATCGGGTCTAGATCAGACCATCAAGGTATGGCGGGTTGCCGATGGGGTGCAGGTGCGCAGTCTGGACAATCACACGGGGGCTGTGGTTCAGTTGCTCGGATGCGATGGGCCTAGCGACAAGCGGTTGCTTGTGAGTGCGGGTCGGGACCGAACGATTCGTCTTTGGGATCCCTCGATCGGTCGACTGATTCGATTTGTCAAGCTTCCGGAGGTCCCGGTGCGGATGGAGCTATCGCACTCGGGGTTGATTGTGGCTTTGGAGAATGGGTCGATTTGTGAAGTATCCTTGCCTAGTTTGCGGATCGATCAGACCATCTCGATCAGCGATCGGCCGATCGCGACGATGGTACAAACTTCGCGAGGCGTTTGGTGGTTTTGGTGAGTGCGAGCAAGTAAATCCATCGCAAATGAAAAACGCTCGATCGAGCACTTCGGTTTACTGCTTGGTTCGTACTGCTTCTCGTACTCAGTCCGCCGCGGCGGACGGTGCTCGTGCTCAGTGAAACGGTGCTCGTGCTTGATGGCTTCTGATGAGCGATTACCAGGACGGATCGGTCATTGCGTTTTGTTCGAAGCCTCTGGTGCGTAGGAGGCACGAGTCGCAATGCTTGCACGGTTGGCCTTGAGGACCCGGGTCGTAGCACGAGAGGGTCTTGGAGTAGTCGACACCGAGTTCGATTCCTTTGCGGATGATTTGCGATTTGGTCCAGGTGATCAGAGGCGCGTGGATGACCAAGCGATTGCCTTGGACTGCGGATTTGGTGGCTAGATTTGCCATCGTTTCGAAGGCACGGATGTATTCTGGACGGCAATCGGGATAGCCGCTGTAGTCCAAGGCATTTACTCCGATGTAGATATCCATCGCACCGAGGACTTCGGCCCAAGCCAGTGCGTAGGAGAGAAACACGGTGTTTCGAGCTGGAACGTAGGTTAGGGGAATATCGGTTCCGAGTTCTTCGGCTGAATCGTGTTTGGGAACGGCCAGGGACGTGTCGGTCAGAGCGCTGCCGGCGAAGCTAGCCAGGTCGAGTTGGATGATAGCGTGTTGTGCGACGTTCGCATCGCGGGCGATTTGCTCAGCGCGTTGGAGCTCCAACGCGTGGCGTTGGCCGTATCGGAAGCTGATGGCATAGGGGATAAAACCGGCATCTTTGCAGATCGCCAAGCAGGTGGTTGAATCGAGTCCACCGCTGAGCAGCACGACCGCTTTGTTTCGATTGATTTTGGTAGACATAACCGCGTTTGTTAAATTAGGAGCACCCTCGTTAAATCGGGACCACATCGTATAATCGATTTTTATGTCCATCATTCAAATCGATCAACTGACCAAATCGTACAGGGTTTACCAAAAAAAGGAGGGGCTGCTCGAATCGGTTCGGGGGCTTTTTCATCGCGACTACAAGACCATCGAGGCGGTTCGGGGGATTACCTTACGGGTTGAGCCTGGTGAGTTTGTGGCTTTTTTGGGGCCCAACGGTGCCGGAAAGACCACCACGCTCAAGCTTCTTTCTGGGGTGATTTACCCCACGAGTGGAACGGCCAGCGTCATGGGTTTTGTCCCTTGGAAAAGGGACATGGAATACCGACGTCGGTTTGCGTTGGTGATGGGTCAAAAGAACCAGTTATGGTGGGATTTGCCCGCACAAGAGTCCTTTAGGCTTCATCAGCAGATCTACGCGATCGATCGGACCAGTTTCGACTCGAACCTCTCAGAACTGACGTCCCTTTTGGATGTACAAAAGCTTTTAGGCAGACCCGTTCGAGAGCTTTCTCTCGGCGAGCGCATGAAAATGGAACTGATCGCTGCGCTGCTGCATTCTCCGGACGTGTTGTTTTTGGACGAGCCGACGATCGGACTCGATGTGATCGCACAGCGCAACATCCAGCAGTTCCTCAAGCACTACCAGGAGGAGCGTCAGATCACGATATTGCTCACGAGTCACTACATGAAGGACGTGTCGGCTTTGTGCCAGCGGGTGGTGGTTATCGCCCAAGGGGTCCTGCAGTACGACGGTTCGCTCAGTGGCATCATCGATAGTTTTTCGGGTTCCAAAGTGATCCAGCTCCAGTTGGGTATCGAGCAAGCGGCGAGCGGACTCGAACGCTTCGGCGAGATTCTCAAGACCGACATGCCGCGCGTATCGATTCGAGTACCAAGGTCGAATGTGTCGCGAGTATTAGCCGAGATTCTCAACACCTATACGGTCGATGATGTGGCCGTCGAGGACCCACCGCTCGAGGAAGTCATCGCGAGCTTGTTCCATTCGATTGCTGAGGCGAACTGAGGCACCCATGCACAGCACCGAGCGAAGCGCATGGGCGCATGGTTGGTCGACGCGTTGGATGATTGTCAAAACGGCATTGGCCGAGAAGTTGGCTTATCGGGGCGATTTTGCCTTGGGAACCCTGATGCGTTTTCTGCCGATCGTCACCCAGGTTTTCCTTTGGTGGGCCGTCTTTCAATCGTTATCTCCAGAGGATCCCCATGCGGGTCGCATCTCTGGATATTCCTTCCGCGACATGGTCGCTTACTATCTGCTGACGATGGTCGGAAGGGCGTTTTCGAGCATGCCGGGTCTCTCGTCGAGCATCGCGAAAACGATTCGAGACGGGGAGATCAAGCGGTACTTGGTCCAGCCCATCGATCTGCTTTCGTTTCTGTTCTGGTCGCGTGTGGCGCACAAGGTGGCTTATTATTTCATCGCCACTGGCCCGTTTATCTTGATGTTTTTTCTCTGCCGCAGTTACTTTACGGCTGGTTGGCCTGATGCGTTGACGATTGCTTGCTTTGTCGTTTCGCTGGGAATGAGCTTTGCGCTTGGGTTTTACCTCGAAGCCTGTTTGGGTTTGGTCGGGTTTTGGATGCTCGAGGTTTCTTCCTTGCTGTTTGTCTACATGCTTTTGCAGTTTTTTCTTTCCGGGCACATGTTCCCTTTGGATCTCCTGCCGGCTCCCTTCGATACGATTGTCAACTACTTGCCGATCAAGTACCTAGCCTATTTCCCTGCCGCGGTTTTCTTGGGTAAGGTTCAGGGTACGGCGTTAGCGATCGACATGGCGATGCTTTTCGGGTGGGTGCTGTTTTTTTATCTGCTTTCGCGTTGGACCTTTGCCAGGGGGCTTGAGCGTTACAGCGGTTTTGGCGGCTGACGGCTTCGCAGATGCGCCTGCCAGTAATGGTGAGTTTTTGCGACCGAAGTGATCACGTTCTTGATCTCTTTGTCGATTCGGTAGTCGGGCCCGGCAGGCAAATAGAGCTTGGTCGACTCGCGACGAACCGAGATGTTTTCGACCAAGATTGCTCGCATGAGCCAAGCGGCCATGGGCTCGCTGTCGCACTCGATGCAGACCCAGCCTAGATAAGGACTTTGGCAGGTGTTCAGGCCGCTCGCGAGGCGGATTCCACGTTGGAGCTCGGCGACGACGGCACGATAGGCTTCGGGGGCTTGTTCGATTCGCTCGATCGCAACAGGTTCGAGAAGCTTTCCTCGATGAGGGGGCCCACCGGCCATCGCAAGATCGCAAAAGGATGTCCAGATTTTGTCCCAGGGGACCAAGCCTGATTCGTCTGGGGCGATTTTGGCGCTTCCCATCGATCGAGCTGAGACATCGTCGAGCCGCTCGGCGTATTCGGAGGGAAGTTGTTGTTGGAGTTGGTAATGCAAGGCGTTGAGCATTGGCCAATCGCAATCCGAATCGGCATTCCAGGGGATCGCTCTGGAGCGAACCGCACGGAGGTATCGTTGGATCATCCAGGTGCTCAAGTCCTCTGGGTCCAGCTCGATCCGAGGGAATCGGCTGCCAACCGTGCCAGGAATCTCAGGGGCATCTTCCGAGGGAATATCCGACCAATCATTCGAGCGACCTTCTGCGAAGATCACCGAGTTTGTGGACAGGCCATTGGCCCAGAATGCGATTAGGGCGAGGGTTTCGACCTGGGATTGAGTCAGAGTCGAATGGGATTGGTCCATGGGTACTCGTGGGAAAAACAGCGGCTTGCGATCCGAGTCTTGTATCGAACCGCCGCGATTTCCGACCCACTGGCCGACCTCCCGTGCCGTGAGCGGTTCTGCCATATAGACCTTGGAAGCGGCAGGGATTTTTCCAAACCAGCATGCAGCACGCATTTGGTCTAGGGGCACAGGTTCGAAGCCCAGGGGGGTGATGACGACACGATGGTAGATTTTGCCGGACGGGTGCAAGGGGCCCGGGCTGTTGAAATCCTCCGTATCGTTGTTCAATTCGATGAGAGACACCTCGCAAGCGAGCCTCGGACCTAGCAGTGCACACGCTTGCTTGATTCTCGATGCATCGATCTGGATGGGAGATCGGGTCGGTACGACGAGGACTAGATCGATGGGTTTTTCCGGTTGGTCCGATGGGTAGGACGAATCGTCGTTGCTCATCGGCCTACACCTGTAAGGGCATATACGGCAAAGGTCCCTAGCCAGTGTTCACCTTCGTAATGACCGCTGAACACGTAGGCTAACCCTGCATCACGGTGGGCCTGGGCCGAGAGGGCGAATCGATCTTTCCAGGTTCCATTCTCGGGGAGCGATTGACAGATCGCATCGAGGGTCCAAGCCCGCGAGAGGTTCAAGCCGGCTAGGTGGACGAGTTTCCCGTCGGTCAGATCTGAGACCACGACTGGGGTAAGGAGTTTCGAGTGGGCTCCGGGATCGGAGGGATTCAGAAACAGGTCGAGCCATGCTTCGAAATCTTTGGCCGGGAGGATTCGTCGCATCAGGTCTGCTTCGTTGAGCGATGGAGAAAAGAAATCTTCGCCAGAGGGCTCGTATTGCGAGGCGTAATTGCGATCGTTCATGTAGTACTCACGCGATCGTTTCTCGACGGCATGGGCAAGTTCGAGGTTGCCCACGGTGCGTGCGTAGTCGAGGGTTTGGCTTAGTGCAAAGGCAGTATCGGGATGGACGCCGGTTCGGATCGGATTGCTGAGCCTAGGGAGGTATGCGAGCGTCAGGTCGACAATTTCTTTTTCCAGGGGTTTGAGCGTTTCGAGCCACTGGCGTGCCTGTGGGTCGTCCCATGAATGGAGTTCGGCTACGAGCCTCAGGAGCCAAGCCCATCCGTACATGCGTTCGAAGGAGCGGTTTTCTTTGATTCGAAAGTATGCGGTTTCAGCGTCGATGTTTTCCTTGGTCAAGCTCTGACCGAGGCGTTCGCGGGACGTTTGGGCTAACGCATGGTTGGGGTTGGTTTTGAGTAAACGGACCAAGGTCCAGTGTCCGTGGACGCTGCTGTGCCAATCGAAGCACCCGTAGAAGGCTGGGTGGAGTTCTTTGGGGCTCAGGACATCGGCTGGTCCGACCAGTACGTTTGAGGGTTTGTTGGGGTATTGGCGATGGATTCCATCGAGAGCGAGTTTCGCGATCGATGCGGCTTGGTTATCGAGGATTCGCGGCGCGGAATCCTCGGCACCCGGGCTAGTAGCTAGCAAGGATAGCAGCAGGGATAACGGCAGGGATAACGGCAGGGATAACGGCAGGGATAACCAATTCATTTTCAAGGTGGCTCCAATTCCCAGTGGCTCCAAATCACAGTGGCTCCCGAGTTGAGGGTGCATCGCATGGGTGCAAATCCTAACTCAGGACTGGGACTCGCTAAAGGGACCTTGGTTATGCCGAGAGAGATGCCGAGAGATATACGGAGCTGACTTGAGTTGTTTTTCGAGCATTTTGGGAGATATCTCAGGCAAGTGCCTTCGAAATGAGAAACCTTAGGGTTGGTATCGAAAAAACGAGCTTGGGATTTTTATTCAAGTAGCTCAAGGGTTAAAAAAGCCGTCGTCTGTTCAATTTTGTTGCACCATTGGTGTGCGTAAGGAACGCAGAATTTTTACTTGGACTTTTTTTGTAGAACCCGTGTTGGAGAAATTTCATCATGTTGCTCAGATGGCAGCAAAGGCAACTCGAGGACAGTTACCTTGGTCAATTGGAGCAGATGCTCGTTGGCCGATTGAGTCGTCGGGACGAGGGGGCACCGTTGCGATCGCATGCGAGTCTTCGTCGGAGTCGTCAGTTATCGTGTTTTTCGTTGGACATCAACGAAGAGTTGAGCAGGCTCGAGCGAATGATTGACGAGTATGCTTGGTAGATATCAAGGGCTTTAGAGAATGAAAAAAGGGGTGGCTTTGGCAAGCCACCCCTTTTTATTTTGCGACGGATGTGTCTTTGGGACAGGTCGTCGATTTTTCGGCGAGTTTTACTGCTGATTGACCTTTGGTCCGTTATCACCCATCTTGACCGCACCTGGATCCATCAAGGTTTTTTCCTGGAAATCAGGATTCTTTTTGGGATCTGGGCCTTTGCCGCAGCCGGCCAGGGCCAGCGACAACATCGAGAGTGCAAAGAGACTTAGAACTAGGTTTTTCATTCGAAAACTTTCTGTTTTGGGGAAGCGAAATACAACCGAGACTAGTCGGCTGGATCGGGAGTCACGTTGTTGTCAGCGATGGCGTTGAGTCGGAGGTAGACGCCGTAGTTGACGTTTTGCGAGAGGGTGTTGGCGCTCCCGTCAGCACGTGCGACTTGGATCAGTGGACCGTGGTAGCTGGAGGTACCAGGCCATTCGGTATTGATACCCCAAGCGCAGATGTAGGTCGGTTCGTAGGCATAGGCAGCAGGGCGGAACCAAGATCCGGACTGTTTGGGGCCCGATCCGTCGACTTCCAGTGCGCCGGCTCCGCCACCTTCGTTGGATCCCCAGCCTGTGTGGGTCAAGCCCACGAAAGCAGCGCGGAAAACACCGCTGGTGTAGGGAGCCCGTCGGAGACCGGATCCGGTGGTCATGAATGGACCGCCGTAGAAGTTGGCCGTATCGGTTTCGCCGACTACGATGGTTCCGGAGGTTCCGTCGGTGATATCGCGCATTTGGTTAGCGCGCGATGGAGCAAAGAGACCCGACAGGTCGCCTGCGGTACCGATGCCCATGTTTGGACCACCCCATCCTGGGCCCACGCCTGCATCTGGCCACCAGTGGAAGCCTTGGCTACCGGCGTAGCTTGTAGGAGCGATGTTGTGCTGCGCGAACACCTTCTCGATGGTCGAATCCGAAGGGCAAAGCAAGTTTGCAACGCGGGTGCTGACGATCGGTTGACCCCAGACCCTAAGGTTGTAATTAACGCCTGAGGAGATCGTCGAGCCTTCCATTTGGGGGAGGATCGCTGCTAGCCACGTGTGGTGGTAAGCATGGAACTGTTGACGACCGCGTGCCGAGCCATAGTTGACCGACATTGGGAAACGCTTGTAGGCACTCTCGTAGTTTTGGAGCGCCAAACCAATTTGTCGAATGTTGCTTCCGCAGGACATTCGACGAGCTGCTTCACGGGCCGCTTGGACCGCTGGCAACAACAAACCAACCAAAATGCCGATGATGGCAATCACCACCAACAACTCCACAAGTGTGAAGCCCTGGCGACCGGACTTTTGACCCTTAGTCATTGCTAAGAACCCTTTCAGAAAAGATGAAGAACTGCCTGACTTACTGGAGATCGGGGTCAAAACCGTTTGAACCATTCGCAAATAATAACGATTTGTTTAGCACTAAAGCCGTTTAACGCGGATTTTGGCCCCATGTGCAATATACAACGCGGCTTTGTGACGCGTCAACTAGCTTGGGGGGGCGGGTTGGATTAATTTCGGATTTTTAACCTCAGATCCCCTTGTCAATCGGAATTAAAAAAGGTAATCGGCTTGAGGGTTTGCGTCGGACACCCAGTGCGATTTGGAGTTCGAATTCGGTCGTCTTGGGAGCACCTCGACGGGATGATTGGCTAGACTATGGGTATGAATCGATCGAATTCCAGCACATCATCGGTACCTTCGAGCCGAGGCTTGCATAAGCTTCGTTTGCCGTTTCTTTTGGGGTTGCTGGCCCTTGTGTCGGTCTACGCTTGGCAGAATATGGGGTATCGGCAAGGGATCGTTTCGGTCGAGAGTCTTTTGCGATCCGAAGAGAATTCTAAGGCGATAGCGGCTCTGGAGTCGCTCAAGGCGCGATTCGGCGAGCGAGCCGACCTTAGGCACATGTTGGCCCGGGCGTATCGTCAATCGGGCAAAAAAGAGCCGTTTGAGCGTCAGTTGGAGTTAGCACAAGGCCTTGGGCTCCGATCCGAAACTGTCCAAGCAGAGAGATTCCTTTTTGAGGCCCAGCTCGGGGCCCTCGAATCGCTTGAATCTCGCGTCGCGGACTTCATGGTTTCCAACGAACCCATGTTCGATGATGCGGCTCGCAGCTTGGTTTTTGGATTGCTTCGCAATCAGAATTCCGAGGCGGTCGAGCGATTTTTGCCTTTGTGGGAAGCCCAATCCCCGGGCGTAGCTTGGATCCCGACGTTTCGAGGCATGATGCGACTTGCTCGTCGCGATTGGAAAAACGCGCTGCTGGAGCTTGAACCGGCACTTGAAAAGCATCCGGATTTTCTTCCGCTGTATCTTCAAGCGGGGATGGCATACCAAGGCGACCAGCAATTCGAAAGGGCCGAAGCGATGCTGGATCGATTTTTGCAAAGTCAGCCTGACAGCGCCGAGGGGCTCTTGAGTTACTCGGAGGTCTTGCGCAAACTCGGCAAAGCCGAGCAAGCCCTCGGGCGCATCGAAACGACTTTGAGCATCAGCGATCCGTCGAAACCTATCCCGCCGTCGCTAAGGCTTCAGATCGCCAAACTCTATCTCGATGTTGACGAGAGTCAGAAGGTCATTGACACACTGAGCGGACTGGCCAAGCTTTGGCCCGAGGATGTCGAGATCGCTTCGACTCTGAGTCAGGCTTATCAACGTCTGGGAGATGAGCAAAGGTCGGCTAGTTACGCAGCGATCGCCGACACGGGGCAAAAGCAAACGGTGCTTGCAGACGGCATGTTGTTTGAATTGCTGAGCAATCCCAATCGCACGGCTGAACAGTGTTATGCGCTTGGGCATTTGCTGCTCCACAAGAAATCGCGAGAGAATGGTATCTATTGGCTCGAAGCGGCTTTGAAGCTCGATGAGAAGTTCGCACCTGCCCACCAGGACCTTGCTCTTTACTACGATCGGACCGAGCAGCCTCAGTTTGCGGCGGTCCATCGACGGTACCTCAATGCCCCCGGAAAACCCTAATCGAAATCCCCAGGTCTGGATTGCCTCATGAGTCCAATGCGCACGACGATTTCGAGGACCCGAGCGATCCGAGCGAATTTGTTGGTCTTGTTGTTGGTGGTGCTGGGGGGATCGGGCATTGGGTTGCTCGTCGGTTGCACCAAGCGCCCGGGGGGAGGTCAGGGACCCACGGGGGGCAAGCCTGTCGTGTCCGAATCGCAGTCTCAGGCTGCTTCGAGTCCCGTGAGCCGATTGCGGTTCGAGGAAGTCCCGCGAGCGTTGTTCGGCAGTGAGTATCGCGATGGAAGCGAGCAAGATGTTTTCTCATTGATCGAGACCACAGGGGGTGGCTCGGCGCTGATCGACTACGATCGCGATGGGAAGCTCGATATCGTCACTTCCGGTGGGGGATCGCCCGATCCGTCGACGCAGCGGATGCTTGGTCACTCCGGGGGGCTGTACCGCCAGGTCGATGCTTGGGCGTTTGATCCATGCAGGGAGTCTGCCTTTTTGGATTTCTCGGCGACTTACCATTCTGCGATTGTGGCTGCCGATTACGACAGCGATGGAATGAGCGATTTGGTCGTCACCGGTTTTGATCGTCTCCAATGGTTCCGCAATCAGGGGGATGGGACCTTTGAAAAGGTTCAGCCCATTGAGGACACGCTTTGGAGTACAGCGGCCGTTTTTTTTGATGCAGACCAGGACTCTGATTTGGACCTATACGTGGTTCATTACGCGAATTGGACTTGGGCAAACAATCCGACGTGCCCCTCCCAGAAGGATCCGAATCTTCGGGATTACTGCGGTCCGACCGATTTTGTTGGATTGCGGGATTCACTCTATGAAAATCTCTCGGACGGCACTTTCATTGAGCGCACGCCGGAGAGCTTTTCGGGGATCTCCTTGCGAGGCCTTGGGATTCTGGCAGCGGATCTCGATTCGGATCGCGATACGGATTTGTACATCGCCAACGATGTCGAACCGAACTTGCTTTTTCGCAACGACGGCAGTTTCCAGTGGACGGAAATCGGGCGTAGAGCAGGAGTTGCCACCAACGACCAAGGCCGAGCCGAGGGGAGCATGGGCATTGCGCTCGGAGACTACAACAACGATCAAAAGTTTGATCTCTGGGTGACCAATTACGCCGACGAATTCTGTGCGTTGTACCGAGGCCTCGGTCGGTTGAGTTACTCCTATGCGACCCATGCGACTCGTGTGACGTCAACCGACGAACAGTCGGTCGGCTGGGGGACAGCCATGTGCGATTTGGAGCTCGATGGCGACGAAGACATCGTGATCGTCAACGGCCATTTGGAGCGTCACTCGCCGAACCATTCGCAGCGTCCTCAGGTCCTCGAGAATATCGAAGGGAGTCGTTTTATGCTCAGCGCCAAAGACTCCCCCTTTTTCCAAACTCCGCAAGATGGGCGCGGGTTGGCCATCGGAGATCTGAATCGAGACGGCTTGGTCGATCTGGTAATCACTCGTATCGATGCTCCATGTGCAGTTCTCGAAAACCGTTCGGATCGCCAAGGTGCTTATCTGAGCGTACGTCTTGTCGGACAGGCCTCGAATCGCGACGGGGTTGGCGCGATTGTGACTTTAAGCCTCGGGGATCGGGTTTGGGTCCGCCAGCGCGTCGGCGGTGGGTCTTACGCTTCGACCAACGACTCAGCGCTTCACTTCGGGATACCCGGCGTCGGTCCTGCTGAATCGGGCCGTGTTGAATCTCGAGTTCCGTCTGCAACCGAGTCTGGCTCTGAGTCGTCAAGTGCCGGGAACTTGGCAAGGGCGAACCTCAAAGTTGAATGGCCCAGTGGTCAAACGAGCAGTTTGGAAGTTGAAAAGCTCAATTCAGAGATCTTGATCATCGAGCCTCAGAAGACCCGTTAAAGCAGAGTATTCATGGTAATTTCATGAGCGGATTTGGGAACCAATAGGCATCTAGTGGGATCTTATCGGTTATTATGTCAATTCCCGACGGTAGACTCGATTAGCGGTATAAAGCGATTCCTGCGATAGGTTCAAGCGATGGTTCATTCTGCCACTGAGCATGTCATTCGTCTTTTCGTGAATCGTGGGCAGGGACGCTATGGGAGCGAGCAAGTCACTCAGCTCGAGCATGCTCTGCAGTGCGCGGTGTTGGCCAAGCGGCAAGGTGCTGGCTCAGCGATGATCGGGGCGGCGTTGCTGCACGATTTGGGCCACATCATCGACGATCAAGCCATGCCTGGCAGCGATACGGAAAATCTCGACGATGCCCACGAGCAACGGGCTTATGGATGGATCGAATCGAATTTTGGCAAGGCTGTCGCCGATCCGGTTCGGTTGCATGTGGCAGCCAAGCGTTATCTGTGCACCGTCGAACCGGAGTACTTGGCCAAGCTGTCCCCGGCATCGCTTAAGAGCTTTTACGACCAAGGAGGGGTGATGTCCCAATCGCAAATCGACGATTTTCGGGATGAGCTCTATGCGTTTGAGGCCGTGCAACTTCGGCGTTGGGATGACCTTGCCAAGGATCCGCAAATGCAGACCCCATCGATTGAGGAGTTCGCCGGTTTGCTCGATCGGCTCGCCGAGGACCACCGATCTGTCCGATCTGCCTGATCCGTCCGATCCGTCCGATCCGTCCGATCCGTCCGATCCGTCCGATCCGTTAAATCAGGGATAGTTTTCCTCAAGGGAATCTTTGTTAGGACCGATACCACAGGATAAGGTCGCCGGATCGGGCGCCGAGTATCGTCCATGCCGGGTGAGAGTCCAACGACGGAAACGAACACATGAAAGCTTCTAAAACACTACGCACCCCATCGGTCCGCTTGCTTTCCGTACAGCATGCATTGGTTGCCTTTGCTGCCGTGGGCGGGATCGTCTCTAGCACTGGGTGCCAGGTCCATGTCGCGGGCCAAACTCTACCCAGCGGCTACTACTTGATGGACGATATCCAATACTTCCCCGCTGGTTCTGAGAATAAGCTAGCTAATGAGACGGCTGCGTTGAAGGCCGATCGCGAGGCGGCTCGGAGTCGGCGTTAGATTCTCCAGGACTTCCTGGGATTTTGAGTTTGTGCGCAAGTCTCTGGTGGGTTTCGGTTCGGGAATTTCAGTTCGACGCGGCATCCGAGTTGTTTTTCGCTGGAAAGCTCGACGGTTCCGCCGCTTTGGGTTACTAAGCGGCGCACGACGGCTAGCGATAGGCCGAGTCCTCGACCCGCTTCTCTCCCGCTGTAGCACAGGTCCCAAGCGCGTCGGACCGCATGTGGGCTGAGTCCTGGCCCGGTGTCATGGATAGCGATCCGGATGTTCGAGGCGAGGATTTCAACCGACCAATCGACACGATCGGACTGACGGCATGCATCGATGGCGTTTTGAGCGACGAGTCGCAGAGCCTCGAGCACCCCGGCTGGATCGACTTGGGCATACGCAACGGTTGGGTCGGTACGCAGTCGCCAGGCGAGGTTTTTGGGTTTCGCCAGCGGTTTGGAAATCGCGAAGGCTTTTTGAACAAGCGGTAGGAGGTCGACATCGAAGCATTGGACCTGTTGCGGCTGGATAGCCCGCATGATTTCGGCGAGCATCTCATGAGCCCGCATGGCTTGGTCGACGACGGTGGCCAAGGATTTTCGGTCGTGCGGATCGGTCGACTTGGACAAAAGCTGCTGGGCTCTTGCGAGGATATTGCCAAGTGGGTTGTTGATTTCATGGCTAAGGCCGTAGGCCAATTCGTAGGTTTGGCGTCGGGCGGCCGATTCGATCGCCTCGTGGACCGAGAGATTGGAGCTCAGGAGGGAGATTGCGCGACCGAGGGATTCCTTGAGTGGCGTTTTGCACTCGGGGCTCAGTTGCGATTGGTCGAGGTGGCTTGAAAACCACAGCAGCCAGGCCAAGAGGCCTCCCTTTCCAAGGGGCACAGGATTGGACAGATCCACTGAATCGAACAATTCCGGGATCCGCGATCGCGCTTGGTGGATCAGTTCCAGGAGGGCTTTTGGATCGCCTGGGGGGCCTTGGGAGAGCGTTCGGTTCCATTCATCGATGGCCGATTCGAGAATCGTGTGCGATAGTTTGATGATTCGGTGGTCGGACATCAATGCAGGGGTCGAATCGACGCAGGGGAATGGCTCTTTGGGGGTGATCGGTGGCTCAGTATAGTTCGATCCTTCAATCAGCGATGCCCTTTGGGTGCGATTCGGCCACGGTAGCGGGTCTCTGAGCCGATCGGAAAACCGGTTTTTTCAAGGTTTTGCATCGCACACGTTTCACCTAAGTTGCGATAAAATATTGACTTCCGGAGCGTTCTAGGATTAAATAAACCGTAGCGATGTACAGCCTCCGTCGCACCTAGGCACACACGAAAAACTCACCTGCGCGTTGGTCCATCACCCCGTCGAGTACCCGTTTGGGAACACCCATGGGGATCGGTGGAACGAAAACTCATCGAAAACAATTTTCAACTTCGGCGAATCAAAGAGGCGATCCCATGGCTAGGCGATTTGTACCCCGCGGAATGACTTTGATCGAAGTCCTCATCGCGACGGCATTGACGCTGATGATCATGCTGGCCCTGGCGCAGGGCTTCAAGACCACGAGTCAGAGCATTTCGTCGGGTCGGGCTCGGTTGACCTCGAGCGATCAGCTTCGATCGATTTCGACCTTGTTGCGGTCGGACTTGCAGGGGTTGACCGTCTCGACGACGGTGCATCCACAGAGTTCGAAGTCTCCCAATGGTTATTTCGTTTATTACGATGGCCCGTTGTCGGATTCGACAGCGATGCTCTTTAATTATGTCCCGACTGGGGTTGAGATCGAAGACAAGCTCAGTGCAAGCCGTTGGTCGGACATCGACGATATGATGATGTTCACGGCCAAGGCTCGCGATGGGCAGTGGTTTTACGGACGAGTCCCATTGGCCTTGATGAAAATCCATTCAGGGGACCTCGGAACGATTACGTTTCAGGATTGGCTTACCGATGTGACGATCGCATCGGAGTACGCCGAGATCGCTTGGTTTATGCGTCCGCTTAACGAGGTAGGGATGCTCAACAATCCGGACCCACAAAATTCCAACGGGAACTATTCGAGCACGCCTGGATCGACGCCGGTCAACGATGTGATTCCCGTGGTGGATTTGAATGGGGACACCATTCCCGATCCGGATGGGATGCCCGACCGGGTGGCTCTGTGTCGACGAGTGATGTTGATTCGTCCCGATTTGGACCTGAACGTATCGAAGCTACCTACAGTACCTCTCGACGAGCAACTGATCGCGTCCCCTTTGCCGATCGATCTGAACGATGCGGACTCTTTCCGTTATCAGATGCGGTTTGCTTACCAGCGTACGGATCTTTCGGTGCGTAAGCATTGGGACGCTGCGAACAGTCGTTTTGTGCTCAAGACCAATTCGCTCGGGGATCTTCAGCGACCGGAGAATCGTTTTGCTCACTACAGTTTGCCGGTCAATGCGAATCAAGCATCGCTACCGATCTTGGCGTTGACCAACGAAGCGAACTCCAACGGCAACTACTTGGCCATGACCAACTTGGCCATGTCGGGAGTGAATCCCAACAACGATCGCGGGTTTTTTCCATCGGCTTTTTGCCGTACGAATTTGGTTTTGGCCGGAAACAACACTTACACAGTCCAGCATACGCAAGAAGAAATTGTCGCTTCGAATGTGGTGGGTTTTGATGTTCGGGGTTACGACAGCACGGCCACGCAACTCTATACCCCTGGGGTCGATGGGCTTTACGGGAGCTTGACGGATGTAAACGCACCTATGGCTCAAAAAATGGCGGCAGCCGGCGAGCGGGGATACGATGATTTGATCGTCGGACCGAGCGATCCGGGGTATGCAGTGATGCTCAAAAGCGGGGAAGTCATTGCGGCCAACTCCGGCACATTTGTCGATCTTTCGTGGGGCTTTCGGGTACGCAACCAATTGGTCAACGCATCAGGCAGTACCCATGGGTTGGCTCCTAGCGGATCGATTTGGGGTAGTGCGTTGTCCGGTTACGAGCCGATATCCGGTGGAGTCGTCGATTCGATGATTCGCTCGGGCAAGTATTCCACGGCGTTTTCGGTCCATCAGCCGACGTTCGATACTTCCAGCGACTACTACGAATCGGATGGGAATGCGCAGCTCAACGGCATCTCAGAGAACGGAATGGTTCCTTATGGTGGAACGGCTGTGGTAAGTACGACGGCGGATCACGGGATCGATGGGGTCGACAACAACAACAATGGTGTGATCGACGAGGAATCCGAGCGCGATACGAGCCCACCTTACCGTTATGCGATACCGGCAATTCAGATCAAGTTGCGGGTTCAGGATGCGACGGCCGGGACCTTGCAGGAGCTTTCGATGGTTCATAGCCTTCAAGGAAATTAGGGCAGGATGAGTGATTTTTTGAGCCTCACGGGGCAACGTGTGGTTGTCTTTGGAGTCGCGAATAAAAAAAGTGTCGCAGCGCACATCGCCAAGACACTCTTGGAGGTCGGAGCGGAAGTCGTCTTGGTGGTTCGCAGTCCGAAGCGTCATGCGGAGGTCGCGAAGCTATTCCCCGAATCACAGATTTTGGTTTGTGACGTCGAGCACCAAGAGCAGATCGATCAGATGGCCAAGGAGTTGATCGAGCAAGAGGTTCCCATCGCCGGGGTGTGTCACTCGATCGCCTTTGCCGACTATAGCGATGGGATCAAGCCGTTTCATCAGACGACGCGCAAGCAGTTTCTTCAGGCGATCGACATCTCGTGCTTTTCGTTGATCGCCATCAGCGATGCACTCGGTCCCATTCTTCGCCCCGACGCTTCGGTCGTGACGATCAGCATTTCGACGACCAAGATGGCCTCGGAGAGTTATGGGTTCATGGCTCCGGTGAAAGCCGCATTGGATTCTTCGTTGGCTTTTTTGGCCAAGTCCTTTAGTCGCTTTTCCCGAGTCCGATTCAATGCGGTGGGTGCAGGCTTGCTCAAGACCAGCGCCTCGGCAGGGATTCCAGGCTATGTCGATGCTTATTTGTTTGCAGAGAAGGCCATACCGCGCAAGGTTGGTTTAACGACCCAGGAGGTCGCCGATACAGCGTTGTTTCTTTTGAGTCCGAGGTCCTCGGGGATCAACGCCCAGACGTTGATTGTCGACGCTGGGATGTCAACAAACTACTTTGACAGCGAGATTATTTCGCCATCTAAGGGCTGAGCCACCGCGACCCGCCTCGCTCAATGATCAGCCGCGCCGCAGTTCAAACAGCCATCGAGTACGAGCAGGACGAAATCCAATGCGAGGCACGAACTATGGAGCGAACTAAGGGGTTTGACTCGTTCTTAGGTCGGTAACTTCGACCGCTGCTAAAAGTGCCTTGGCTTTGTTGACCGTCTCTTGGTATTCACTGATCGGATCGCTGTCGGCGACGAGTCCTGCTCCGGCTTGGATGTAGACACGTTGGTTTTGGATGACCATGGTTCGCAGGGTGATGCAGGTATCCATATTGCCACGGTAGTCGAAATAGCCTACCGCCCCTGCATAGGGACCGCGTTTGGTCGGTTCGAGTTCGTCGATGATCTCCATGGCGCGGACTTTGGGGGCTCCGCTGACGGTACCTGCGGGTAAGCAGGCTCGAAATGCGTCCATGGCTGAAAGATCCTCGCGCAAGGTGCCTTGGACATTCGACGAGATGTGCATGACGTGGGAATAGAGTTCGACGACCATCAAATCGTTCAGGCGAACCGAGCCGAATTGGGCGACGCGTCCGACGTCATTTCGTCCGAGGTCAACGAGCATCACATGTTCGGCCCGTTCCTTGGGATCGGCTAGTAGTTCCTCGGAGAGTCGACGGTCCTCTTCGGAGGACTTGCCCCGGGGTCGAGTACCGGCCAGAGGGCGGACCGTCACGACCCGATCGACGACTCGAGCCATGACTTCTGGGCTGCTGCCGACAAGGGTGCATTCGGGGGTTCGCAGCAGGAACATAAAGGGGCTCGGGTTGATGACCCTCAAGGTTCGGAAGATTTCGATCGGTTCGCTTTGGCTTTGGATTTCGAATCGTTGGCTCAAGACGACTTGGAAGATATCCCCGGCCTCGATGTATTGCCGGCATTTCAAAACGGCTTCCTGGAAGCCTTCTTTGGAGAAATTCGATTTTGGATTGAGGGTCGGGGTGTAGGTCAGGGGGATATCCGCCAGGGAGTGTTGGGGCAAAGGTTGGTCGAGTCGTTCGACGATCCGGTCGATCCAGCCCGAGGCCTCTCGGTAGGCTATCTCTGGCGAGAGTGGATTGTTGCATTTCCCGTTGGCCGATTTTCCGTTGGCCGAATGGGACAGGACAACGACCATGATGGTCTTATTGACATGGTCAAAGATGACCAGTTGGTCGTAGAAGCCGAAATCTAGGTCGGGGAGTTTTCGGTCATCCTCGGGGGGGTTGGGTAGGTTTTCCACGTAGCGGACGACATCGTAGCTGGCGTATCCGATCGCGCCTCCGACGAACGGTGGAAGTTCCGGGACCGGTGCGATCGATTGGTTCCCAAGTTGTTCGGAGAGGAATTCCAGGGGATCGTCGCACTGGAAGTTCTCCACCGTTTGGTCGCGATGGAAGGAGACTTCGGTGCCATAGGCCACCACTCGGGCGCGGGGTCCGACGGCGATGAAAGAGTAGCGACCAATTTTTTCGCCACCGATAACGCTCTCGAAAAGTCCGGCCGATGAGGTGCCATCGTCCAGGAGGCGAAAGGCGCTGACGGGGGTCAGGTGGTCGCTCAGGAGTCTGCGGTAAACCGGGACGATATCGAACCTATGGAACAGATCCCGATAGCTTTCGAAACTTGGAAAAGTAGTCATTTTCGGCAAAAAATTCGTCTCGGAGTTGCTCGATTCGCACGCCGTTGTGCATCGCCCGAACGGCTCTGACCGCTTATACTATCAGGCTCTATTGAATCCGCGAATCGAAAAAGCCAAATTTGCGATGAAGTGCCAGCACTGCGAGAAGAACGCGATTTTTCACATCACGGAACTGACGGACCCGTCAGGCCCTACGCTTATCCATTTGTGTGAAGATCACGCGAGGGTTTTTTTTCAGACGGGCGAGTCGCTCGAGACGGCCACAGCGCTCTCGAGTTTGCTTTCGAAGCAATTGCAGTTAGAAAAAGCGGCCAGCGAACTGGCCCAGACCGACAAGAAGACTTGCCCGATGTGCGGAATAACTTTTTCCGAGTTTCGAAAAGGGGGGCGACTTGGCTGCCCCTATGACTACGTGGTCTTCGAGGAGGACCTCGAACCGCTGCTTATGAACATCCATGGCGCTCAAAAGCACGTAGGTAAGGTTCCGAAGAATCTTGGGGGGACCCCCAAACGCCACTTCCAGCTCAAGCGATTGCGTTCGGCCCTTCAGCGGGCGATTGAAGCGGAGAATTACGAAGAGGCAGGTGCGATTCGCGACAAGATCAGCGCCGTTCAGAGCGGTGCTCTGGAACTCGACGAGCATGAGATGGAGCTTTTGGAACTCGAAGAGGAGTTTCAGTCGCTGCCCGATGGCCTGCCGGAAATCGAGGACGAAGACGAGCTTGGCGACGAAGAACACGACGAGGACGAAGATCCCGAAGCCATCGACCTAGACGAAGATGACCTGGACGGAGACGATCTGGACGAAGACGACCTGGACGAAGACGACCTGGACGAAGACGACCTGGACGAAGACGACCTGGACGAAGACGACCTGGACGAAGACGACCTGGACGAAGACGACCTGGACGAAGACGACTTGGATGAAGGCGACGGGGACATGGACGACAAGAAAGATCCCGACTTCAAGTGATCGAACGACCTGCTGATAATTTATGGGTTGGTGCCAATTGAAAATCGATGATTTAACCCAGCAGACAGGAGAGTGGATGCGAGGCGATGGTCCTGAGTCGGACATCGTCATTAGCAGTCGCATCCGTTTGGCCCGAAATCTTTCGGATTTTCCTTTTATACGTAAGTGTTCGACCAAGCAGCGGACGCAGATTGCTGCTGCCGTTCAGTTGGCGTTCGACCGTTGCGAGATAGGTACTGAGGCCGAATACATCGATGTGAGCAAGCTTGGGGATTTGGATCGCCAGTTCCTCATGGAGCGGCAGTTGATCAGCCATGAGTTGAGTGATGCCGAGGGAACGCGTGCGGTAATCCTTGATCCCAGCGAGCGATTCAGCATCATGGTCAACGAGGAGGATCACTTGCGTCTGCAGGTCATGCAAAGTGGTTTGGATCTCGAGCATGGCTGGTCGCGGATCGATAAGCTCGACGATACTTTGGAGGCTCACTTGCAGTTTGCATTCACAAGCAAATTTGGTTATTTGACGGCATGCCCAACGAATGTCGGGACCGGTTTGCGGGTCAGTGTAATGCTTCACCTGCCGGCTTTGGTGGCCACCAAGCAGATTGAGAAGGTCTTCAGGGCATTGGGAAAGATCAATGTCGCGGTGCGTGGGTTGTTCGGCGAAGGCTCGCAGTTCATGGGGGATTTTTATCAGGTCAGCAACCAGACAACGCTCGGAAAAAGCGAAGGGGAGTTGATTCGTCGGGTCCAAGAGGTCGTTCCTCAGTTGATCGATTACGAGCGAAAAGCCCGAGTGTTCTTGCTCAACGAGGACCGAGCGGACCTGAGCGATTTGGTCAGTCGGGCGCATGGGATCCTCAAGACGGCCAAAAAGATCAGCAGCGAAGAGACCATGCATTATTTGAGCAAGGTACGTTTAGGGATCAATCTCGGATTGATCCAGGGGCTGACGATACCGACGCTCAACAAGATGTTTATCCACACGCAACCTGCCCATCTTCAAAAACTTCGAGGACGCAAGCTCAGCGGTAGCGATCGCAATACCGAGCGAGCGAACTATCTGCAGCAGCATTTGAACTAACGCATCGGATAAGGTTCAGCAAAAGCGCCCAAGGCTCCGAGTCCGCCGTCGACAGCCAGATCGGTGCCGGTGATGAACGAAGCATCGCTGCTTGAAAGCCAAAGGACTGCATTGGCGATTTCTTCGGGTGTTCCGATGCGGCCAAGGGGGTGCCGGTTAGCCAGTTCCCGTTCGCCACCTTGTGCCTCCAGGGTGGCTCGAACCAAGGGGGTATCGATTGCGCCTGGAGATACGCTCAGGACTCGAATACCATCGCGAGCATACTCGACGCCCCACTGCATGGCTTGAAGTACATTCGCCGCCTTGATCGGCCCGTAGACAGGTACCCCGCGGGTCGTGCGATGGGCTTGGCCACTTGCGATGTTGATGACCACGCCGCATTGCTGCTTTCGCATGGCTCTGAGGGCATGCTGTGCCATGAAGGTGTAACCTGAGAAGTTGATCGCAAGCATGCGTTCAAAGTCCTGTGTCTTTAGGTCCTCGAGACGAACGTACGAGGAAGCTGGTTGGATGGCGGCGTTATTGACCAGAACATCCAGTGCTCCCCATTTTTCCAGCGCGAGTTCGACGGCATGTTGGCAATCCGAGGGGTTTGCCACATCGGAGCGAACGAAATGGACATGGGGGTCGTTCAGATCGGGATATTCGGCGATATCTGCGCAGAGAACCGATGCACCGGCTTGGCTAAAGCCACGGCAGATTGCAAGTCCGATGCCGTTGGAGCCTCCGGTGACCAAAACCACGCGTCCGGAATGATCGTATCGCACGGAGCCTTGGGGTCTTTGTTGTGGTTGTGAGGTCATGAGTCGGTCCGATTTGGTCTGGTTTGGGGCTTTCGCCTCGGGATTGGATTCCCCATGCGTGCGTGAGGTGAACTCATGCTAGGGGAAAAAATGGATTTGTATTATAGGCAAGGCTCTAGGAGTGCAAAGCAAAGAGCCACTGACTCGAGGGTATCGGTTCTGGGTGTTTTCAGAAAACTTTGGCGGGACAAATTTACCAAGCATGGGTAATGAGTGTGCCACGGGTCCAATAGGCTTGGTTACACTGTTATGATCAACCGCCCTAGCCTGCCCTGCTTGACGAGTCCTGGACTCCCCTTCCCCATTTCGATCCTTGCGATGCTTTTGGAGTTTGCCATGAAGAATCATTCGACGACGCGCAGAGACTTTTTTTCTCAAACGGCCAGTGCCATCGCCGCTGCACATCTTGCAGGCGGCTTGGCTGCGGCCCCGATCACCGCGGATCGACTTCGGTTGGCGAGCATTGGTGTTGGAGGGATGGGAGGTGCGGATCTTGGGTCGCTCAGTTCCCACGCCAAGGTGGATGTCGTTGCGTTGTGCGATGTCGATGCGAACAATCTTGCTGCTGCGGCCAAAAGGCATCCCAATGCGAAAGGCTTTAGTGATTTCCGCAAGATGTTTGCCGAGATGGCCGGACAGATCGATGCCGTATCGGTTTCGACGCCTGACCACACTCATGCTCCGGCAGCGATGACTGCGATGAATTATGGCAAGCATGTTTATTGCCAAAAACCGCTGACTCACGATGTCTACGAATCTCGTCAGTTGCGAATTGTTTCAGAGAGCAAAAAGCTCGTCACGCAGATGGGTACCCAGATCCACTCAGCAAGCGCTTATCGAACCGCGGTCAAGCTGATCCAAAGCGGTATCATTGGAAAAATTCGGGAGACCCATTCCTGGAGTTCCAAGACTTGGGGCTACGAGGGGCCGGACCCGGCTCCCAATCCAGTACCGGATTTCTTGCAGTGGGATCTGTGGCTAGGAACCGCTCCGAACCGGGAGTATTCCCAGGGGCATTTCCACCCCGGCAACTGGCGTCGCTGGTACGACTACGGTTGCGGGACGATGGGGGATATGGCCATCCACATTCTCGACCCGGTCTTTTCGGCTTTGAAGTTAGGGAATCCCACCAAGGTGATATCTAGCAGTTCTGCAGCGCCGCAGAAATCCTTTGGGATGCAGAACCATACTCGCTATACGTTTGGAGCCTCTGCTTTTACGACAAGCGATTTCCTTTTGACATGGAGCGATGGTGGGAAAATGCCCGATACGACCGCTTGGCCGCTTGAGGGTGCGGATGGGAAGCGAATGGGCTTGCCCGATCAGGGCTCGATTTTCTTGGGTGAGAAGGGAGCCGTGTTGCTTCCCCATGTGGCGATGCCTGTACTGCTGCCAGCAAAGCAGTTCGCCGATTATAAAATCGAAGCTGCACCCGACGGGAATCACTATCACCTGTTTGTCGATGCGTGTTTAGGTGGGGCCCCAACAACGGCTCATTTTGGCTATGCGGGTCCGTTGACCGAAGCTGTTTTGCTAGGAACTCTTGCCAATCGATTTCCCGGCAGCGAGTTGCAATGGAACGCCGATGCGATTTCGGTTCCCAACCATGCGTTGGCAAACGCGTTGCTTCG
>Ga0315904_10002377_pt1 | contig 29213 bp, 25 predicted proteins | sample LakEriMetagenome_6_FD_203529 | JGI IMG/M metagenome (GOLD analysis project Ga0315904, IMG submission 203529) | Freshwater fungal communities from buoy surface, Lake Erie, Ohio, United States - Buoy 12 MA120 | ecosystem: Environmental > Aquatic > Freshwater > Lake | place: USA: Lake Erie, Ohio...
TACTAATTGCATAGCTATTTATGAAAACTTATTTGATCTATTTTAGATAAGCTATAGTATCAAGCGAAAAATCTTTATTTCTGTTTTTTAGCATAACTATTTTGCCGGCTAAGCAATAACCAAAACTACTCTTTATCATATTGAAAAACTATCTCTTTTTGCTTTCCTTTTATGGGTCCGAAAATAGTAGCCACCATGCGTTTTGGCGACAGCAAAGTATATCGAATGACTTGTGGGAAGTCATGCTGTTGGTTTTCGGCAACAAAAGAAGTGTCAGTAAAAGAAGTTATCACAAATCGAACAGGTTTAGGCACTTTACTTCCATCATAAACTATTGGAATGTAGTAAAACTGACCGTTTTCCACTTTTAGTTCAATACTTTCATCGCGTACAAAATCATTTCCGGCTTGGTGAAACGAACCGCCCGCCATCAACGTGTCGGAATGTATTTGCCAAACTTCATACGATCCTTGTCCGTCTAATTTCCACTCGCCCTCAAGCCAAGCAAATTTCTTTACGGATACATCCGGAACAAATGAAGCAAGAAATAAAACCAAAATGATGGCAAATAAACCTTTCATCCTACGGGTTTAAACTGCTCAAAACCTTGTTTACAATTGAAACAAAAACGAATAGCGCGACAAAGTGTTGAACCAAATGATGAGCGTAAAGTGGTGTCCGTGCTATGACAGTGCGGGCAACGCACACTATTTAGTTGTGCTTCGGTGAGTTCACCGTCTAAAACGGCAGGTGGGGCTAAACCGAATTTCTCGAGTTTTTCTTTTGCGTCTTCGGTCATCCGATTACTATTCCAAGCCGTTTCATAATCTACTAAAACCTCCGCTTTTTCTATTCCTATTTCAGCCAATTTTTCAGCTATGTCTTTTTTAATAACACCAATGGCTGGACAACCGACAAACGTGGGTGTCATTGTGACTTTCACGTTTCCTTCATCGCTAATCTCTACCAAGGAAATCATACCCATTTCCACCACAGAAATTACGGGAATCTCAGGATCTTTGACTTCGTTGAGTGCGTCAAAAATTTCAGCTTGGGTAAAAATATGTGGCGTGGTCATTATCGAATTTATTTCTGTTACCACTCAGCTTTAGGATCGAGTTGGGTTACTTCCGTCATTTCGCTCAATAATGGCTGCAAATACTCCGAATGAAATCCTTTGCGGCCTCCATAAGGCACTTTGTTTTCATCCACAATTGGCAAAGTCAAATTAAAGGAAGCCACTAATGCAGATACCTTTTCTAACCATCTTTTTTTTAATTCTTCTTCTCCCGCAAAAACCCCGTCTGCTATTAAGGCTTGCTCATTTTCAATGGTCTCAAAAATGCTGTGAGCCAAAGGGAAAGCATAATTGAGCGCACTTTGCATTCTTGCTTTACTTTCTTCTGTACCAGCCGCTAACTGGCGCACAAATGCATCAGCATGCATAGTGTGATATTTAATCTCGCCTTTTATTTTTTTCGCCAATTGCGCCAATGGCTGATAACTACTTTGAGCCAACAAATCGTAACGAATAGCCTCAGCGTGGTCAAACAAAAAATGACGAACTAAGCTAAAATCATATTCGCCAATTGGTAGCTCAACAAACTGGCACGAACGAAAATCTTTTTCGCTGCGCATAAAACCAAGCACATCAGGAGAAGGCTCCCCTAGTTGTTCATGGAGGATAGTGTACAGCGCATGAGCATGACCGATTTTGTCTTGTGCCATTGATGAAAACGCTAAGTCTTCTTCAAGCATCGGACCAATACCTGTCCATTCTGAGTTTCTATGACCTATAACCAAAGCATCGTCTGCCATGCTGAAGAGTAAGTCTTTTATTGCGGTGGTGTTCATGTCTAATATATTTTGTCTTCTATAAATTTTTACTAGCTCAAATGATTTTCCAATCTATATTTTTCAATGCGATCGCGCACTTTGTAAAAACCCGGGTCACGGAAAGTTTTTTCCGGTACAGTTTCAAAAATTTCTTCGTCTTCTGATTTAAACGTAAACACATCAGAAGTTTTCACCACCCAAAGGTTAGCCGTTTTGCCTCTTCGAGCATACTGTTCTTTAGCAAGGAGCAAAGCTAAGTCGGGCGATGGGGCGTGTACAATGCCGCAATGAACAGCTTGTTTGCCTCGTTTTTCTTGGTGAAAAACTTCCCAAGTGATGAGATGAGAATTGGTAATTATTTCGCCTTCTTCAATTTTCTTTAAATCAAGACGCTTAATGCGTGGGTCGAGTGAGGTATTCATATTTCAGTTAATTAAGCCAATGGCACAGTATATTTTTCAGTAGGATTAAGCAACGCTTGACGCACCCAACGACCTGCTTCTTCAGCATATTTGCGCACGGCAATTCGTTCTGCATTGCACGGGCCATCGCCACTAATCACTCGTTTAAACTCCTCCCAATCAGGGTCGCTAAATTCCCAAACGCCATCTGCATTTTTACGCAAGTTCGGATCGGGGAAAGTAATGCCTAGTTCTAAAATTTTAGGCACGTACATATCCAAAAACTGATTACGCATGTCATCATTGCTCGCCAATTTCACTTTCCATTTCATCAATTTTTCGCTGTGTGCACTTTGCTTGTCCGTAGGGCCAAAAAAGTGAAGTAGCGGCCTATACCAACGATTGATAGCAGCTTGCAACATATCGCGCTGAACCTTAGAGCCGGTGGCTAAATAAACTACGTTATCGTGACCTTGCTTCAAGTGAAAACTTTCTTCATAGCAAATTCGCTCTAGCGCCCTGCAATACGGACCATAGCTTCCCTTAGAATTGATGGTTTGGTTCACAATGGCGGCACCATCTACCAAAAATCCAATTACTGCTATGTCAGCCCAAGTCTCTGCCGGATAGTTAAAAATGTTGGAATACTTACTCTTGCCGCTCAGCAAATCGTTCAACATTTCCTCGCGCGTTTTGCCTAAAGTTTCTGCAGCTGAATAAAGCAACTGCCCATGCCCAACTTCATCTTGCACTTTGGCTATCAAAGCTAGTTTGCGTTTAAAATTTGGCGCGCGAGTAATCCACGTACCTTCGGGCAATGCACCTACGATTTCGCTATGGGCGTGTTGCTCAATCATACGAATGAGTTGTTTGCGATATTCTGAAGGCATCCAGTCTCCTGGTTCAATTTTTTCGCCACGAGCGATACGATCTTCAAACTCCGCCAACTTTTGCGGGTCTTCTTGCACCGAATTCATTCTTTTGACTTCTTCTTCGGTTAGGTTAGTGTTTCCGTACATACTTTGTTGTTTATGTCAATTAATTTATGCTTTCAATCCTTTGAGCAGTAAGTCAGAAATATCTTCTGCTATTTCTTCTTCAGTCAATCGCTCACTTGATTTATACAAGTCATGCGTGGCATTCAGTGAAGAAAAGATAGTGAACGCTACTAACTTAGTATTCATCTTTTTAAAATCGCCACGTTTGATGCCACGCTCTATCAAGTCGCGAAACTTCATTTCATATTCATAGCGAAGCTTTTTGAATTTCCCCAAATTGGGTTCTTCCAAAAACATCCACTCATTAAAAAACACTTCCGTAGCTTCAATGTTTGAGGCGATAACGTGAATGTGTGACTTAATGGCCTGCTTAATCTTCTTGGTCGGTTTTTCGTCCATGCCTTCTATGGCATTAAACGCTTGGAAAAATTGCTCCGAAATATCGAAACAAATTTCGCGTAGAATATCGTCTTTGCTTTTGTAGTGGTTGTAGATACTTGGCGCTTCAATGCCCACTTCTTTTGCCAACTCACGCATACCTACAGCGGCATATCCTCTAGTTCTAAATAGCTTTTGAGCCGTCTGGCGAATGTTTTGTTTGGTAGTAAGAGTTTGTTTTGCCGTGGCCATAAACTAACGATTGATAGCAAACTTAAACAAGTCTTTTGAAACAAACAAGTGTTAGCTTCTGTCTTTAGGCTGATAATGGTCAGTTTATAAGCATCCAAGCGACTTTGGCGTTAAAATTATTTTGCTAATTCTATATCAAGTCTACATTATGCTACTACTTTTGCCACCACTATGGACTATGATTTATCAGTTTTTGCCCATGCCGATGCGTGGGTGAGTTTGGTTACGCTTACTTTCTTAGAGATTGTATTGGGCGTTGACAACATCATTTTCATCTCTATTGTGGCTAGTAAGTTGCCAAAAAACAGTCAAAAGAAGGCACGAAACATCGGTTTACTTGTCGCTATGGTTTTTCGGGTGTTGCTTCTTTTGTCCATCACTTGGATTATTGGTTTGACGGCACCGTTTTTCACCTTGCCGTTTGAGGGGCTTTTCAATGCGATTGGTGTAGAAAATGCCAAAGAAGCTATTGAAGTCAGCGGTCGCGACCTTATTTTGTTGCTCGGAGGATTTTTCCTTTTGGCAAAATCAACCACCGAAATACACGAGAAAGTGGGGGGCAGTCAACACGAGAAAAATGTAGGCTCAATGGCCAAAACTGCTTTTGGCGCTGTCATCGCTCAAATCATTTTGATTGATATTGTATTCTCCTTCGACAGTATTTTAACTGCGGTTGGTTTAACCCCACACGTGATGGTGATGATTTTTGCCGTTATCTTAGCCATGGGCGTGATGATGGCGTTTAGCGGACCAATCAGTGATATTATTAATCGCTACCCTACGCTACAGATGTTAGCCTTGTCCTTCCTCATCATGATTGGCTTAACCTTGATTTTAGAAGGCATGAATGTGCATGTCAACAAATCTGTGGTTTACATCGCCATCCTGTTCTCCTTGGGTGTGGAGTTGCTCAACATTCGATTGCGGAAAAAGGCAGATATCAAGTAGCCCTTATTGAGTTACTTCTTTTTTCTTCAGCGTGGTTTTGCTAAGTAAAAAAGTAACGCCTACGTTGAAACCATAGTAATGGAAAGGAGCGTTTTTACGCAAATCATCTTTAGGTTTTGTGCGGTCGTAGTTAGGATTAAAGTCTGCATTGTTTGACTCGGTGTTTAACTTATCTGAATACACAAATTCAGTGCGGTATTTTCCGCGTTCTTCGAGTTTATCTACACCATCAATATCATACTTCGTAATTTTTGTGTCTTTCGCACGAACGGTCAAGTATTGTGCATTCACCTCAGCAAATACATTCATGTAAGGCAGCGGCTTGTACGCCACACCAACAGCGCCATTAAAACCCAAAGATATGGTGCCGTGAGTTTCTAATCTCACGTCTGTTTTTCGGCCAATGTAATAGGGCTCTTTGCCGAGCAATTCATCAAACCCGGGGTTTTTGTCAAACAAGGAATCAGGCACCATAATGTCGAGATCGTGGAAGAGCGCACCAAAGACAGGCAAGGTCAAGCCGAGGCGAGCGTAAGGGTAGGCTTTCCAGTTAGGCAGGGCAGCAGCCACCACTATAGACGGCATCAAAGAAAGAGTGTAAGCACTTGTACTGATAGTCGCGGTGATAGGTTGCCCTAACTTGATGTTAACGAAGGGCGGATTATTTAAGATAATGTCGTGGGTTTCTATTGATTTCATTTTGCTACTCTGTTGATAGTTGATGCCCATGTCAAAGCCGATGTAGGGATTAATCATGTATCCGAGGCCGAGTGTGAAGTTCATGCCTTGGCCATAGGAGCCGCGTATAAACTGCACGGAGCTGTCGGAGAAAAAATTGCGGTTCGCCATTTCGACTAAGCCATCGCGCTCCGGACGATAGGGGTCCACAATCGGGCCATAGACCGGGTCGCTTTTGAGTAAGCCGGGGCCGGCATATCCACCTCCAATGCGCAGACTGAATGCGCCTTGCGCCATGATAAAATTTATGGCCAAAAGTAAAGAGCCGAGAAGCAGAGATTTCATTTTCATTGTCGCTAATTTTTAAGCAATATAGAATAGTGTAATTGATTTTAAAAAAATCTGTTGGCGATTATCGCTTTCACAATTCTTGCAAATCAATTATTTCATTTGCTTTGTGGTGATTACTTTTAGCCTGTGACCAAAAAACTGTTTTTTTTCCTTTCTCTTTTCATGGTTCTCTACTCTTCAAGCTTTGCGCAAGCCGGGCGCGATGAAGTGTTGGCGAAAAGTTATTTTCAGCAAGGTGAATTTGACAAGGCGGCCGAGTTGTATCAAACCCTTTGGGAAGAAAACAATTTTGCCGTTCAGTTTTATCAGCCTCTGTATCGTTCGTTGCAGGAACTGAAGAAATGGGACGAACTAGAGAAAGTGGTGAAAAAGCAAATCAAGAAAAATGAATTCACCGTGCAGTATGTGGTGGACTTGGGCTATGCTTATCAGCAAATTCCCGACCCGGTGAAGGCGAAAGAAGTTTTCGACAAAATCATTAAAGACCTAAAGCCCAACGAGCAAGCCGTGCGCGTTACCGCCAATGCTTTTGAGGGCTATCGGCTATACGATTACGTGATTGCGGTTTATGACAAAGGCAACAAGGCCGTGAAAGACGACAGTTATTTTAGCCTCGAGATGGGGAATGCCTATTTAAACAAGAACGATGTGGCGGCCGGGGTGCGCAATTATTTGTTGGCCATAGAAACTCGTCCGGTTGTGGTGCAGTTGGTGAAAAACACCATTCAATCTTCGCCCGCGCAAGAGAAGGTTTTGGGTGAAATGGAAACGCAGCTATACGCCAAGGTACAAAAGTCTAACAACCAAGAAGACTACATTGATTTGTTGACTTGGGTATATATTCAAAACAAAGATTTTGAAGGCGCTTTGATGCAGATGAAGGCCTTGGACAGGCGCAAAAACGAAAACGGCTACCGCGTGTTAGAGATTTCGCGGATGGCGATGACCGAGGGGTTTTATGACGATGCGATTAATGGGTTAGACTATATCGTTAACAAAGGCCGCGAGAGCAGTTTGTATTTCACCGCGCGGATTGAGTTGCTGAATTGCCGCAAAGAAAAGATTAGTAAAAACATTGGGTACACACAAGCTGACTTGCTGGGCTTGAAGGCCGACTATTTATCGTTTATCAACGAAAACGAGCGCGGGTTCCGCACGGCTCAGAGCATGAAAGAGTTGGCGGACCTGATGGGTTTTTATTTGTATGACATCGAAGGAGCAAAAAAGATTTGTGAAGAAGTGATTGCCCTGCCGGGGGTGCCGCAGCGGTTGAAGAATGAGTGTAAATTGTCGTTAGGCGATTTTTATTTGATAGCAGGCAATGTGTGGGAGTCGACTTTGCTTTATGGGCAGGTAGACAAAGACGAGAAGGACTCTCCGCTGGGCGAAGAGGCGCGGTTTAAGAATGCGCGATTGGCTTATTTCAAAGGCGATTTTGAATGGGCGCAAACACAACTAGAGGCGCTGAAAGGCTCTACCTCCGAGTTGATTTCGAACGATGCCATTAACCTTTCGGTGTTTATTATTGACAACCTCGGGTTAGACACGATAGAAGACCCAATGCAACAATATGCCATGGCCGAACTTTTCCTGTTTCAAAACCAGGCGGAGCGGGCGCGAGGCACGCTGGACACCATTACGTATCTCTACCCCAGCCATGCGCTGACGGACGACATCTTGTACCTGAAGTCGAAGATTTATATCCAACAGGAAGAGTACGAAAAAGCGGTGCTGCTGTTGGAGACAATTTTGGAGAAGTATAAAGAAGATTTGAAGGGAGACGATGCCACGTTTTTGTTGGCGGAGTTGTATGACGGAGCCTTGAACAACAAGAACAAGGCAATGGAGCTCTACAAGGCAATTATTACGGACTACAGCAGTTCGATTTTGGTGGTGCAGGCGCGGAAGAAGTATAGGGTGCTGCGGGGAGATAATTAAACCCGAACATGTTGTTTGTGGCTTACATTAGATTTTTATTTTTGTTGAACAACCCAAATTACCCATGAAAAAAATATTCACTGTTTTCGCTTTCCTTTCACTATTTGCTAGTGCCTCAGCTCAATCGCCAACATGTAATTTAACTGCTATTAACTCAGCTATGCTTGCAGGAGGTTACATTCCGCTGAATGTGCAAAACCAACCTTGTAGTCGGTATTACTATAACAACAACCCAACTACTAACTGGAACACGGCTAGTAATCAAGCTGCAGCAGTGGGAGGTTATCTGGTTTCAATCAATGACGCCAACGAAAATGCAAATGTTTTAGCCGCTGCTCAAGCACAAGGATTTAGCGGAGGAATATGGATTGGATTTAGCGACTCGGGTGTAGAGGGCAACTGGGTGTGGACCAACGGCTCAAGCAACTCTTATACGAATTGGAACGGTGGGGAGCCGAGCAACTCGGGTGGTTTCCCTTGCTATACCGATGAAGATGGTGCGATCATGCAATTAAGTAATGGGTTTTGGAATGATTTAGCCTTGAATAATGGCTGCCCCGGTGCTGCGCAGTTTCGTTCAGTGATTGAAATAGACTTGTGTCCGGTGGTAAATATCACTACTCCCGTTCAACCTGTTTGCTCGAATCAACCCGTTCAGCTTAGTGCCGCAGCAACTTTAGGATCTCCCACTTATAATTATTCTTGGTTAAATATTTCTACAAGTGCGCCTGCGGGAAGCGGAGCTGTTGCTACAGTTACTCCACCAAGCACTACAAGTTATGCCGTAACCGCTGTAGACAGATATGGCTGCTCGGCAATAGACACCGTGCAATTAGTTACTCAGTTTTGTAATCCGGTGACCTGCAATTTGGCTGCGATTGACGCAGCTGTAGCGAGTGCAAACTTTCTGTTTTTGAATGTACAAAATCAACCATGCTCGCGCTACTACTACAACCCAAACGCCACGAGTAACTGGAATACCGCCTCTAATCAAGCTGCAGCGATTGGTGCAACGTTATTGACTGTTACGAGTGCAGCAGAAAACGCTGCCGTGCTAGCTGCTGCGCAAGCGCAGGGATTGACGGGAGGAGTTTGGATTGGGTTCACGGATATTGCTCAAGAAGGCAATTGGGTTTGGCAAGATGGTTCTCCTGTTACTTATACAAATTGGAATAACAGTGAACCAAGCAATACAACCGATATCTGTTCGGGTTCTGGAGAAGATGCGGCTATTTTACAGTTAAGCAACGGAAGATGGAATGATGTATATGTTAACCCCGGGTTCCCTTGTTTAGCGCCCGCTCAATATCGGTCTATCGTAAAAATAAATCTTTGTCCGGTGGTGACAGCTAATGCCAACCCGAGCAATGTATGTGCCGGTCAAAGCGTAGCTCTTAGCGCCTCTACTCAATTTGGCTCTCCTACCTATACTTACAACTGGACGAACACAACCAATAGTACAACCGTAGCTACTACCGCAAACACAACTGTGACACCTACTGCCACCACCAATTTTCAAGTAACTTCTACGGATAGATACGGCTGTCAAGCCACCAACTTTGTGATTGTAACTACAAATAATCCCAACGTAAGTATTGTGCCACCGGCATCATTGTCTTGTATCGATACTACCGTCACATTAACGGCTTCTTCTACATCAACAGGTGCCACATATAATTGGGGAGGAGGAAACACTTCTTCAAACTATACCGTGAATACTCCAGGAAACTATACCGTGACGGTAACAGCTAGTGGTTGCACTGCTACTGCATCAGCTACGGTAAGCCAAAACAACACGGCACCTACTTTTACCATCAGCCCGAGTACACCACTTTTAACCTGTGTGGCCAACAGCGTTACTCTTTCGGGTAATCCATCTGGCGGAAGTGTTTCTTACAATTGGGGCGGTGGAAATACGGCAGACAGTATTGTAGTCTCTACACCCGGTACAATCACTGTAACCGCTACCGAAAGCCTAAGCGGATGTACGGCTTCAGCGTCTGTTTCGGTAAACCAAAACACTACACCACCAAATGTGTCTATTGCTCCGCCTGCAAACTTAAATTGTAACAATGCCACAATAAGTCTTGTTGCCAGCTCAACTACATCAGGCACTACATACAACTGGGGTGGCGGAATAACCACGGCCACCAATTCGGTTTCTGCAGCAGGAACTTATACTGTAACCGCCACAGATCCCACAAACGGTTGTTCGGCCACTTCCTCCGCAACAGTAAATAGCACGCCATTGCCGTCAGTAGTCATTAATTCATTAAGCGCACCAAGTTGTGTTGACTCTTGCAACGCCAGTTTAGAAGCTGTGGCTACTAGCGGAGTGGGCAATTACACGTATGTGTGGAGCAATAGCTCCACAACCGCTATAGCTACAGGTTTGTGTGCCGGAACACCTTTGGTTACAGTAACCGATAGCGACAACTGCTCGGCCACTTCATCATTTACGGTCATTAATCCGGAGCCTGCAACTCTTTCTATAGTGCCCGCAGACACCACCGTTTTTGAAGGCAATAGTGTTTTATTAACGCCAGTTTTTGGGCCATATCCAAATTCAGCCATCGCTTCATACACTTGGTTGCCGGCTACCGGCTTAAGTTGTACAGATTGCGCTGCTCCTACTTTCACCGGTGGTGATACCTTAAATAACTATACTTTAAGCGTGATTTACAACGGCAACTGCCCGGTTTCAGCAACAGCGGTTATTCGTGTAGAACCTGTAGCCGGCATCTCTGTGCCAAACGCCTTTACACCAAATGGCGATGGACGAAATGACACCTACAACATCATTGCAAAAAATATCGCTCAATTTGAAATGCGTATCTACAACCGCTGGGGACAATTGGTTTATCAAGCTAATGATATTCAAGAAGGATGGGATGGCGTATTCAATAGCATCGCTCAACCGGCAGGTACGTACATTTGCTACTTTACTGCCACTAAGGCAAACAATGAAGTAGTGAAACAACAAGTTAGCTTTACGTTATTGCGCTAGTTGCAAGCCTACAAATAAACCTTATAACCGCCTCGGCTAGTCTGTTATTACAGTACATCTGGGGCGTTTTTTCGTATGCTTGTTTACTCTTTCACATACTTCGCCCGACAAGCTTCGAAACAAGAATAGCGAAGCACTAAGGTGTCTCCGTACTTTGTGGTCACGAGCGTGGAGCTTGGACAATCAAAAGGAATAATAGTTGAATCAGCAATCACATATTTGCCCACTGAGCCAGCATTTGACGCTATGGACATATCACAAAGAGTGCCGTTTGATGTGACGTTTAGTTGATTGTCGAAGGTTATGGTTTTGTTAGAAACTACGGGCTGAAAGGTGCCGCTGCCATCGCCCGGGTCGGCCAACACTTCAATCAGTTTCCATGTGCCTATGCGCGAATGATTTAGCGAGTGTTCTTTTTTCTTACACGCACAAAGGCTTGAAAGAAGCAGAGAAAGGACGAGAAGTTTTTTCATGATCTGTTTTTTTTATAGCCCCATCACAAAAACACAATACCTCTTTTGCAAGTTAGGTGGAGATTTTTTCCAGTCGGCTATTTTTTGTGTGCGGATAAGTTGAGTGGGCAAGGTGAGGTCGCAAGCGATGCAGAGTTTGGTGTCTGCGTGGCAGGTGCGAAGAAGTTCGTCCAACAGTTTTTGGTTGCGGAAGGGTGTTTCCATAAATAGCTGCGTGGTGCCCGAGCCGAGGCCAGCTTCGAGTTGTTTTATCTTTTTGATGCGTTCGGGCGTGGTGAGCGGCAAGTAGCCATTGAACGTAAATTGCTGCCCGTTGAAGCCTGAACCGATGAGCGCCAAGAGGATGGCGTTTGGCCCCACGAGCGGCACTACTTCTATACCACGCTTGTGGGCATGGGCCACGAGGTCGCTGCCCGGGTCGGCTATGCAAGGGCTGCCGGCTTCGCTGATGACGCCTATGTTTTTGCCGATGGCAATGTCTTTTAAGAGCGTGTCGTAACTTACGGCCTTGGCGTGTTTGTCCATTTCGTGGATGGTGACTTCGGTGTCGAAATTTTTCATAAACCCGATGGCACGCAGATACCTCCGCGCAGTGCGTGCTTGCTCCACAATAAAGATGTCGAGGGTTTGCACCACGTACTTTATTTGTTGAGGAATAATGTTGGGATTGTCTTCACCCAAAAAAGAAGGGATGAGGTATATTTTACCTTTTGTCATGGCGGGGGTTTAGGGTTGTTGGGGTAGAGCCGGCTCTACGGCTGGTACTGTTTCTTCGGGCAGAAGGGGTTGCGAGCAATCAAAATTGACGGAGAACGTGGTGTCGGAAGGCAAGGAGAAATCAGCGGCAGAAACTTTAAGCACACGGTCGTTAAACACGCTGCGCAAAAAGCCGCCCACGATGGGCAAAGCACCAGTGCCGCCCGCTCCGGTGGAGTTAGAAGCAAAATGAACACTCGGCTGCTCGAAGCCCACCCATGCGCCCACCACGATGTCGGGATTATAGCCAATAAACCAAGCATCGGCATTGCCCTGAGTAGTGCCGGTTTTGCCAGCCAGCGGCATTTGCAACCCGAAGCGCGAACGCAACTTGGTGGCGGTGCCTTTATTGATAACGCCTTTGAGCATTTCCGTAGTTTGATAGGCCACGGCTTCGGGTATAGCTTCTTTGTGTGAACCACCAAACGTGGCTAAGACATTACCATCTTTGTCTTCAATGCGAGTCAAGAAATATGGGCGGCTGTACGTGCCCAAATTAGCAAAGCAAGTGTAGGCGCCCACCATTTCGAAAAGGGAAATGTCGCATGTGCCCAAACAAAGCGAAGACACCGCTTCGAGCCTACTTTCTATCTGACACCTCCGCGCAAAATCTACTAGCTGTTGAGGATCACCGAGGTCGCACATGATGCGAGCCGTTATACGATTGTCGGAAGCGGCTAAGCCATCTTGCATAGGCACCATAGCGCCAGCCGGCCATTTGTCGGTGCCATCAGGGTTCCATGCACCATCGTTTCCACCACAATCGGGCGGAAGATAAGGAATAGGCGTGCAGGGCTGATAGTTTCGCTCAATGGCCAAGGCATAGAGAAAAGGCTTCATGGTAGAACCGACTTGGCGCTTAGTCGATTTCTTAACGTGGTCGAGTTGGAAGTAACGAATGTTTGGCCCGCCAATCCAGGCTTTCACTTGTCCGTTTCGCGCATCCACCGCCAAGAAACCCACTTGTATGATCTGCAAATAATAACGCAACGAATCTAGCGGACTAAGGACAGTATCTATGCTAAATGCTTTATCTCCTTTCCAACTAAAAATGGTCATTTCAGTTTTGGTCGCAAAGGCTTTTTCAATCTCTTTGTCGGACTTGCCTTCGGCTTTCATGTTTTTATAGCGCTCAGTTTGCTTCATCATTTTTTCAAGCAATTCGGGTTTGGCACGCGAGCCAAATTTCCAAGGATCTTTACCTTTCCATTCTTTAAAAAACGCCTCTTGCAAAAAGGTTAAGTGTTCTTTCGTGCTTTCCTCCGCATACTTCTGCATCCGCGAATCGATAGTGGTAAACACCTTCAATCCGTCTTCATACAAATTCCACTTGCGGCCATCGGGGCGAGGGTTTTTGTCACACCAAGCTTGCAGCTCTTGACGAATGTGTTCGCGCATGTAAGTAGCTGAACCTTCGCGATAGTCTGGGTTGTGAAAATTGAGTTTGATTTTTGTGGCTGAAAGCTTGAGGTACTCGGCTTCGGTGATGGCTCCGGCTTCTTGCATTCTGCGCATCACCAGATTTCTGCGCTCTCGGGCACGATCTTCATGACGCTTTGGGTTGTAGTAAGAAGGACCGTTAAGCATCGCCACTAGCAAGGCGGCTTCTTCAGCTTTTAGTTCTTTGGGTGTTTTGTAAAAATAGGTAAACGCTGCTGTTTTTATGCCATACGAATTGTAACCAAAACCGATGGTGTTGAAATAAAGGTTGATGATTTCATCTTTGGTAAAGGTGCGCTCCAATTTGGCAGCTAACACCCACTCTTTCAACTTCTGCGACATTCTGCGCAAAGTACCCGCCCGATTAAAATCATCGTGAAATAAGTTTTTGGCCAACTGCTGTGTGAGCGTAGAACCTCCGCCCCCTTCTTGCCCCAGCATGCCGGTGAGAATAATGGCGCGAAACAGGCCTTTCAAATCGATGCCGGAGTGTTCATAGAAACGTTTGTCTTCTGTAGCCACCAAAGCTTTTACCAAATAAGGTGAAAGTTCATTATAGGAAACTTCGATGCGATTTTCAGTGTAATAGGAGCCAATAGTTTCGAAATCGGCAGAGTAGATGGTAGTGGTGACCGCACTGCGCGGGTTTTGGATTTTTTCCAAATCAGGCATTTCGCCCAAAAGACCATAGCTCACGCCAATAAAAAACAAGACCACAAAAAGGACCACACTCCAAAGCACAATTTGCACCCTACGAAATACACTCCAAAAATTGTTGGGATTAAATTGTTGCTTGGCCATAATTAACTTGCGTAAAAATAGTCGGTTGACTAAACTTAAACGCAGGATGGAAAAAATTAGGCTAACAGTGAAGTAAAAAATGAACTAAGAAGCAGACAGAACTACTTCATATCCTTTTGCTGTACATAAGCATCGAGCGCCAGCCAAAAGTCTTCGCCATATTTTCGCACCAATCCATCTTTCACAAACTTATAAACCGGCACTTGAAGTGCTTTGCCGTTTTTGCAAGCGGCTTTGCAGATGTTCCAACGCTCATAATTCACCGCGTCATAAGTTTTATGTTTCGTAATGCGAATAGGGTATAAATGGCAGGACACCGGTTTTTTCCAATCAATCAAACCATCGTTATAGGCCCTTTCGATGCCGCAAATCACCACGCCATTTTTGTCGTAGTTTAACCACGCGCAACCTGCGCTGTTTTTCATCAGAGGTGTGCAATATTCTTTGTTCTCTTTCACTAGCGTGTACTTGCCCTCTGCCTCTATAGTCGCAATGCCTTCTTCGGTCAAGTAGGGTTTCACTTTGTCGTAAATCTTGTCCAAAATTTCCAATTCACTTTTTTCAAGCGGTGCGCCAAAATCACCGGCTATACAACACTCGCCTTTGCAGGCATTCAGGTCACACACAAACTGTTGCTCCACCACATCGTCACTCACTATCACATCATCTATTACTATCACACTGTCGTTTTTTATTCTGCCACGAAATAGACAATTTTATAGAAAATGAGGGGGGAAATTTTTGTGCATCGAGCGATACACTACTTTCGATTTTAAATTTATGATCGTGCGATATCTCTTATCTTCTCTCTTTCTGTTTGTTATTTCGTTCTGCTCTGCGCAATACAATGCCTTGCTATGGGAGATTTCGGGCAATGGGTTAAAAAATCCGTCTTACCTCTTCGGTACGATGCACACAGCTGATAGCCGAATCATCAAAAAAAGTGAACCGGCCTTACCTTACTTGAAAAAATGCAAGGCTTTTGCCATGGAGCTAGATCCGGAAGCCGTAATGCCCACCGAACTCATTAGCGGATTAATGATGGGCAAAGGTTATAGCTTAAAGAAAATGGTTACGCCCGAAGACTATGCTTTGCTCGATAGTTTGGTAAAGTTGGAAATGGGCGTTCCGCTCCAACTACTTGATAATGTAGCTCCGGTGTTTATTGCCACCATCATTCAGCAAACCAACATGGGGTTGAGCAACGGAGAGGAGAAAGGGGCTCCGGCTTTGGATATTTATCTACACCAAGAAGCAAAAAAACAGAAGAAAAAACTCTTTGGATTAGAAACGGCTGCCGAACAATTGACAGCATTGAACTCACTTAGTTTTCAAGAGCAAGCTGATCTTTTGGTCGAAAATTTGCGCGAGGTTTTTGAGGATAAAAATGAGGGGTTGAAACTGGTCGAGTTTTATCTCTCCGAAAATCTGGACAGCCTTTTAGCTATGAATGACGCCACAGAAATGCCGAAGGTTTTTTATGAGGCACTCATCACTCAGCGCAATGTGCGCATGGCGGATAGAATCGCAACGCACGTTAAAAAGGAAACTACATTCATAGCTATTGGTGCCTTGCATTTGCCCGCAGCAGATGGCGTGGTGGCTTTGCTGCGCCAAAAGGGATTTGTGGTGAAGGCGGTGAAATAAAAAACGCACAACAACCATTAGTCATTGTGCGTCTTCAAGAAGCTGTGTTTCTATTTATTTTCCGAAGTAAATTTCTTCGTTGCCTTTACGCAATTTCAAACTGCTTTTGGTTAATTCAAGAATGCGATAAATCGCTACGGCATTGGTGCTGTCGTTGCGAAGTTGTAAATCTTCATCGCTGTTGATCAAATCCCATGTGCCGAGCTCTAAGTGTGGCACAATAGTGGTGTCCACAAAAGGAATAGTGTCAAATTCAATCACATAACTCATTGCTACCGAGTCATAACCTAAAGTATCAGGCAAAATGTTAGTGCCGGGAGTAAAGAAAAACTCACTGAAACTAATCGCATAGCGATTGCTTTCATCTAAGTCTAGTTGATAGCCACGGAATGTAGTATCAAAATATAAGGTTCTGTCTTGTCCGCTAAACAAGTAGCGATCTACACTCCAAGTGCCGGTTAGTTTTTTGAGAAATGCAGATTTGTTGCAAGATGCTACAACTAGGGTAAGTCCTAAAGCAAAAAATAGTAGTTTTTTCACGGTGTGATTTTGTGTGATTAAAGAATTAAAGCAATACGGTGTCCATATACAACTGAGAGGTGTCGTTTCTTAGCTGAACGTGGTCGCGAGTTAAATTAAAGATGGTATATTTTCTTTTGATGGTTTTGTTTACGCTATCGATTGGGTCGAGGTAAGTGTTTTCTAAAATGATTTTTTCGTCATTATCGTCAAACGAATAGGTGCCGGTCACAAATGTGCTATCCGGATTGATGTAAAACTCTGTGTATTGCCCGGCATCAGTAAACGTGATGTAATAGTTTGGAAATTGAGCATTAAACAAACTTGTTTTGTCAACGTTACGCAAAAGGTATTTGTACACTTTCCAAGTGCCGTTGAGATTTTCTTTGTATATCTTCTCTTTGTTACACCCGGCAATCACCGCCAAGACAAACACAAATGCCACTATTTTTTTCATAAGTAATTGAGTTTAACGTCCGAAAATAAAAAAGTTTACAATTTATACTAGCCAAGTTCTACTTTCTCCTCAAATATTCCGGTGGCTTTGTTTTTGCGCACATTGTTCCACAAAAAGTGTCGGCCATTCATGACCACATAGACACCTTTGGGCAACGTTTGTACGAAAGCCAGTGCAGCACCCATGTTAAATAATCCATCCGAACTACCAAACTTGTAAGGTATCATCGCTCCGGTTAGCACAATGGTTTTGTCCAGATTGGCTTCGCCCAACACCTTCGCGGTCACTTCCATCGTGTCAGTGCCGTGTGTAATCACTACTTTTTTTTCACTACAACCCGAACATTGGCGAACAATCTCTTGACGGTCAGCATCTGTCATTTCTAGGCTGTCTATCATCATTAATGTAGTCACGTCTACTACTAAATTGCTTCGCCCCATCTTTAAAATTTCGGGCAGATGCGTTTCTTTAAAATAGAGCTTACCTGTCAACTCATCATACTCTTTGTCGAAAGTGCCTCCGGTGATTAATACTTTGATAGCCATAGTTGATGACAAAACTAAAAAAGCCGCAACTGTTTTCCGAAAAAAATAAATAGTCTACTCTTCAATTGACTATGAACAAAGACAACTCGCTTTTAATCCTTAACAAATAAAGCATTGACCACCACTGTTAAAATTTTTATAATTTAACTTAATTACTATTTTCGACATCGTTCCATTTTTCATTAACCAACCCAACCCATGAAAAAACAACTACTCTTCGTTGCCCTGCTTTTTATTGCAGCGGTCTCTTTTGCTCAAACAAAAACAATTACCGGAAAAATAACTGATGGCGCCAATAAGGAGCCACTCATTGGCGCAACTATCGTAGCGAAAGGCACACAAATAGGCACCGCTACGGATGAAAAGGGAGCATTCAAAATTGACGTACCAAGCGAAACAAAGATACTCACCGTTTCCTATGTGGGTTACGACCCAAAAGATGTACAAATCAGCAACTCTACAGTTCTTAATGTAGCGTTAGAAACTGCCTTTGTGCCGGGTGGCGAAGTGGTGGTTACGTCTTCGCGTGTGGCAGAAAGCATAAAAACAGCTTCAGTACAAATTGAAAAAATGACTTCGCGTGAAATTAAAAGCGCGGCATCGGGAGATTTCTACCAAAGTATCGGTAACTTCAAAGGTATTGACATGGTTACCTCTTCGGCTGGTTTCAAGGTGATCAACCTCCGCGGCTTTAGCGACACTCGTTCATTGAGAACTAAACAGTTTATTGATGGTGTGGATAATGAAGCTCCCGGCCTAAACTTCCCGGTGGGTAACTTAGTTGGAGCAAATGATTTAGATTTAGAAAGTGTGGAGATTGTATCAGGTGCTGCTTCAGCGCTTTATGGAGCCAACGCGATGCAAGGTGTGGTTTCTATGACCACTAAAAGTCCTTATGATCACAAAGGCTTATCGCTTCAAATAAAAGGTGGAGCAACTACAATTCCCGGCCCCTATTTTGACGGACAGTTTCGCTATGCCAACACTTTTGGTAAAGAAGATCGCTTTGCGATAAAATTCACCGGACAATACGTGCAAATGCGCGACTGGGAAGCGAACGATCCTGATTTAAACAATTATGGCGACATCAGTACAGACATTAACTTGAGTTCAATTCTGCGTGAACGGGCACTAGAACCATACGGGCCCGGCACAGACATTACTGTTGAAGAACATAATGATTTCACTAAGTTAAATGCTTGGCTAGACTTCAATCCGGCAGCTAACCCAGGAATCTTGAATGTAAAAGCTCCGGGTTACCTAGAGCGCCACTTAGCCGACTACAACTCTAAGAGTTTGAAATTTTCTACCAGTTTACACTATCGCTTTAAAAATGATATGGAGTTGAGTGGTACCTACAAATTTGGTTATGGAACTGCGGTTTATCAAGCAACCGCTCGTTATCAAATCAAAGACTTTACTTTCCATCAACCGATGATACAACTTAAGGGTAAAAACTTTTTCGTTCGAGCATTTGGTGCATTTGAAGATGCGGGAAACTCTTATAACATTGGTTTGACCGGCTCTTACTTGTCTCGCTCTGCTGCTTCAGACTATGTATCCAAATGGAGTGAAAAATATTTTGACGTTTTAGATACACTGACCGGATTTTGTGCCGACTGTGTAGGCAGTTCTGAGTGGGCAGCCATCATCGCCAATGCTCGCGGTCAAGCTAATGCTCACGCCAACAACGCCTGGTACACGCCTGGCTCACAAATGTTTCGCGACACGTTCAATGCCCTCATCAAAGACCCTAACTCACTGACCGGAACTCGCTTTTTCGACAAGTCGTCAATGGTTAACTTAGAAGGACAATACAATTGGGATTTTGTGAAGTGGATGGAAATCATCACAGGCGCTTCTTATCGTTTGTACTTGCCAAATTCACGTGGAACAATCTTCGAAGATACTGCGGGCATCAAGTTTAGGGTACACGAAGTGGGTGCTTATATCCAAGCAACCAAGCGACTATTTAACGACAACTTCAAAATCATCGGTTCGGTGCGTGTAGACAAAAACTCTAACTTTAAAGCACAAGTTTCGCCAAGGGGTTCATTGGTGTACACCGCCAAAGCCAAAAACAGCGACCACACTTTCCGCGCTTCGGTTTCTTCGGCTTTCCGCACACCAACTTTGCAAGACATCTACTTGTATCTTGATATTGGTAGAATTGTGCTCGTGGGCAATCGCACCGGTTATGACAATTTATTTACCCGTGAATCGGTTTTAGAATACTATCGCAATCCGCAAATAGGAGACCAGCCAAACATTGGTTTATTGCAATCTACAACAATCAAACCACTTCGCCCCGAGCGCGCTCTAGGTGTTGACTTCGGTTACCGCGCTGAGGTGGCTAAAAAACTTTACATCGACCTATCGGCTTACTATACTCGCTACAGTAGCTTTATCGGTTTCCAACGTGTAGTGCGCACCGACCGCGGCAATGCTAATGCGGATGAAGACAGCCCCGAATATCAAAACGCCAGCGATGATATCATTTTGAATGATTCGTTAAATACAAATGAAACTTATCAAACATTACAAATGTGGGTGAATTCTGACAACGTAGTGCCATCTTGGGGAGTGGCGGTAAGTGCTTCTTACTATGTAGGCAAAGGTATTACACCATACGTCAATTATACTTACTCAGATTTGGATGATAGCCAAGTAAGCAACTCTGGCGCTACTGTACTTTCTGGTTTTAACACTCCGCGCCATAAGTTCAACATTGGTGTTTCGGGCAATCGTGTTTGGAAAGGATTAGGCTTTAGCGCCAATTTTAAATGGGTAACTTCTTATGAATGGCAAAGCCCATTTGCAGACGGAGTTGTGCCGAGCTTCCATACGCTTGATGCACAAATTTCATATGAAATTGATAAAATTTATTCTACCGTTCGTATAGGTGGATCTAACCTTTACAATCGCCAAAGAATTGAAGCTGTAGGCGCTCCAAATATCGGAGCCATGTACTACGCTTCGTGGTCATTTGACTTTGCCAACTTCGGCAAAAAATAAAAGAAACACATTGACCAATAAATACATTAAAACACTCTAGCCCTCTAGAGTGTTTTTTTTAAAGCATGATGCGTAGCATTACCAATTTCTTTCTTTCCGGATTTGACCATGACTTGCCTATTGAAAAACGTAAAGCTTCCTTTTTGCTTTACATCATTTTTTCCGGGTTTATTTATTTAAGCGCAGTGCTCATCGGTCAACTTATCTTCAAGATGGGTCTTGTCTATTTCATGGGCAATTTGATTGGTCTTGGCGGGGTGCTACATTCACTTATTCTGTTCAAACAAAAGCGAATTGAATTAGCTGGTCACATTCTTGCCTTTGCCGGCATGGCCATGCTTGGTATACATAACATTGGCAATGATTTAATCAACAGCGACCCGGCTATGCGTTACCGCATTTACTTACACTTGGTTGGCTTGTTTGGTATTTACTTTCTCATCATTTCTTTTTTTAGAAACAAAAAAGTAGTTTATGTCTATGGTCTTTTTTTTGAAATACAGTTATTGGCCCATGCTTTTGTCATCTATTTAAGTCTAAGACACATTCCTAAGATGGCATCTTTTGTGTGGCAACATTGGTTTGTTGCTGCCACGGGAATTATAGCTGCTGCGGTAATCAGCACTTGGTTGTTGGATTATATAGATACTTTGTTTAAGCAAAGCATTGAAGATGCTCAGCGCATCAAAGAGCAAAACGAAGCGCTCGAAAAAATTGTAGAAGAACGCACACGATCTTTGCAGGCCTCGCTTAACAATTTGCAAGAGTTCTCCTACATCGTGTCGCACGACTTGAAAGAACCGCTGCGCACCATTTCAGGATTTATTACACTACTCAAAAAAGACTTGGAACAGCATAAAGCACTGAACCAAACTTCTCAAGAGTATATCAACTATGTGGTGAATGGCACTCACCAAATGGAAAAACTCATTCACGATATTTTAGACTATTCCAGATTAAATGTTATAGAAAAAAACTTCGTTTTTATAGATATGAATGTATTAACGAACGAGGTGATGCTAACTTTGAATGATTCCATAAAAAAAACCGAAGTGGAAATAACTATTGCTAATTTAAGTTCAACTTTTGGCGAACCTAGACTCATCAAACAGTTAATGCAAAACTTAATATCCAACGCAATAAAGTACAAATCAGAAACAGAAAAAGCAAAAGTTTACATCTACAGCAAAAACGAAAAAAACACTATTACTTACTTTGTTCAAGACAACGGAATTGGTTTTTCTGAGAAATACTACAATATTGTTTTCCAAGCCTTCAAACGCTTACATGGAAAAGTGAAATATGAAGGCTCCGGCATTGGTTTAGCTATATGCAAAAAAATTGTGGACATCCACAATGGTACTATCCATGTAGAGAGTCAAGAAGGCAAAGGCACTACTTTTTATTTTTCACTACCTAAAGTGATGCCCATAAAGTCACTGAAGTAATTGTCCTGCTATATAAGCCATGGTCCAAGCTGCCTGAAAATTGAAACCCCCGGTAATAGCATCAATATCCAACACCTCTCCGGCAAGGTATAACCCTTTCACTTTTTTGCTCTGCATCGTTTTAAAATCCACATCATTCAGATGAACTCCACCGGCTGTCACAAACTCCTCTTTATTGGTTGATTTTCCTTTTACATCAAATGCCGAAGCTGTCAAAATCTGCGCCATATTTTCCAATTGCTTAAAGCTAGCATCAGCATAGCTGCCTTCGACTAGAATTAATTTTTCCCAAAGCCTACGGGGCAATTCAAACAACGGATTACCAACAATACTTTTCTTAAGGTGCTGCTGCTTATACATTTTCAACTCGTCCAACACTTGCGCGGTGGTCCACTCGCCCGTCCAGTTTACAGCTATTTGAAATTGATGATTTCGTTCGGCCAATTCTCGTGCGCCCCATGCCGACAATCGAAGTATGGCCGGACCACTCATACCCCAGTGCGTAATCAGTAAAGGCCCTGTAGCCACTAGCTTTGTGCCTTGCACTTTTACTTGTGCGTTATTGACCGACAAGCCCATTAAGTCTTTGATACGCTCATCGCGAATATTGAACGTAAATAACGATGGCACAGAAGGCACAATCGTATGCTCAAGTTTTTCGAGTATTTGCCACATCAGCGCTGCGCTGCCGGTAGTGATGATTACAGCATCTGCCCGAATGCTTTCATCCCGATTTGTTTTCACTAAAAAACCGCCTTCTGCCTGCGGTAAAATATCGTCTACGCCTACTTGTGTGCGCACGTTGATGCCCAAGCGCACGGCTTCTTCAAGAAAACAATCAATAATCGTTTGAGAGCTGTCTGTGGTGGGAAACATTCGCCCATCAGCCTCTTCTTTTAGCTCAACGCCTCGTGCAGCAAACCACTCAACCGTATGCGTTGGATTAAACTTCGTAAACGGCCCAATCAACTGCTTTTCTCCTCGCGGATAAAACTTCACCAATTGACGCGCATCAAAGCAAGCGTGGGTCACATTGCAACGCCCGCCCCCACTTATTTTTACTTTGTAAAGTAGTTGTGGTGATTTTTCTAAAATAATGACTTGAACATCATCATGGAGCATAGCGCATTGCATGGCAGCAAAAAATCCCGCAGCGCCTCCGCCCACAACAACCACCTTTCTCATACGGTATTAATATTCATCAATAACTTGATAAATATCGCGCAAATTGCGACCAAGACCATCGTAATCTAATCCGTAGCCCACAATAAAATCGTTCGGAATTTCCATGCCCACATAATCAACCTTAATGTCCACTTTCAACGCTGACGGCTTCAACAACAAAGAAGCAATGCAAAGCGATGCAGGATTGTGTTGCGCAATAGATGGAAGAATTTTAACTAAAGTGTGACCGCTGTCTACAATATCTTCAACGATAATAACATGACGACCTTCCACGTCTTGATTTAAACCAATCAAAGTCGTCAACAAACCCGAAGAGTTTGTGCCGACATAAGAAATTGCCTTCACAAAACTGATTTCGCAATCTAGTTTGAGTTCTTTCATCAAATCCGAGGCAAACATAAATGAGCCGTTCAGTATAGGAACGATGATCGGACGCTTGCCGATATAGTTATCGTTAATCTCTTGCGCCACCTTCCTAACAGCTGTTAGTATTTCCGTTTCGCTTTTATATAATCTAAACGATTTGTCGTTTAGCCTGACCTGTTTCTCCATTCCGCTTGGTTTGGTCAAATATGGTGGTTTTGCCTTTAAATACCAAGACGAACAAACTACTTCTTCAATTTATCGGCAAAGTACTTTTCAAATTTTTCGATTTTTGGCACAATTACAATAGCACAATAGCTATTTTTCGACTTGTTGTCATTATAGTAGTTTTGGTGATAATCTTCCGCTTTGTAAAAAATTGTCATTGGAGAAATTTCAGTGACGATTTGTCGGTTGAATGCCCCGGATTTGTCTAAGCCTTGTTTGATATCCTCCGCAACTTTTCGTTGTTCCTCATCGGTATAAAAAATCACTGAGCGATACTGTGTGCCTTCGTCTGCACCTTGCTTGTTGAGCGTGGTTGGGTCGTGCGTTTTAAAAAACACCTCAAGGATTTCAGCTAGGGAAATTTCATTTTTGTCGTACACCACTTGTGTGCATTCCGCGTGGCCGGTCATGCCGCTACACACTTCGCGATAAGTTGGGTTTTTGATTTTCCCTCCACTGTAGCCGGATGCTACAGATTGTACGCCTTTCAAGCGTTGAAAAATAGCTTCGGTACACCAGAAGCAGCCACCACCAAAGGTAATGGTATCTAATTGAGCATTGGTTGACATATTGGACGGAGATTTTTCAATGTTCGTTTTTGAAGCTGTTTTTTGGGCACAGCTAGTTAACACTGTGAAACAAAACATCAACAAAAACAAACTGTGTAATTGGATGATTTTCATATATATTGAACAAATGTAAACGAACAAAGTTCAGCGAGCGCAAATCGCTAACAATTGTTGGCTAAAACGTATACTCATACGTCAAATCTCCCCTAAACTCGTTGGAGGTGCTTTGGGTGAAGACGGTGTACATCAACGTGTTGTTTAGACGCAAATCGTGGTGGCTGTTGATGCGATAGCCAAGGCCGATAGTACCATTTATGGTTTGCGAATTCCAAATTTTGTTTTGCCTCGAAGCGGTATAGGTTGTCGCTAGGCTGGTGTTGATTTTTCCTTGCCACCATGTTTTAGAGATAGACACAGTAGGGCCTACGTTGAGCAACTCAAACAATGATGTTTTGGTATACAATATATTGATGGAAGGCGCGAAGCTCAAGTTAGAAGCCAAGTGCGACATCGCATATCCCACGCTGGTGTTCAGCGTGTTGTTTTGGGTAAACCGCGAAGTCACTTTGTTCATGTCATCGAGGCGGGCAAAAGTGATGGCAGAAAACACATTGTGCACAAATTTCGTATTGATAATAGTGTATCGAGGCGACACAGTGAGTGTTTGTTGTAACATCAACAGCTTGGTGCTGTCGTTGATTTCTTTCAAGCCTTTTTGCTGAAATACCAAGAAGTTATTATACGCAAACGCAATCCCAAATTTTTGTGATGGGTTCAAGCTTACCGAAGCAGTCAAACCCGCGCGGTTTGTTTTTGCAGCTTTGCGGTTGTTCAAATTGTCGTGTTGATACAACTGGCTAAACGCCAAGGCTACTTTTCCTTTTTTTAAGCTAAAACTTTGGTTGAGTGCAAAGCGTTGTTGGTCGTTAACAATGTAGTCTATCCCCATGCTTTGAAACTCGGGTTGAATACGATTGTAATCAAACCCCAAGCTAAAGTTATCGGCTTTATAGGTCAGGTTGGTATGGGTCGTCCAGGCGTAGGTAACAAGTCCGGTGCCAATATCTAATAACTCTGAAGCTGTGTTTCGCGTGTAACCACTCACCGATGCGTCTAGTTGCCACACCAATTTTTTCTTAAACATCGCTTGGCTGCTCATAATACCAAACAATGCATTTTCTGAAGCATTATAATCGAGTTGATTGAGCGAGTCGGAGATAGTCGGAATAGAGCCGGCCACATCATTTGCTTTCAAAAAGATGAAGTCGAAAAAATTGCTCTCATTGCCCACACCAATTTTAACCGCAAAGCCTCTGCGTTTGAACTGTGGTTGTTGCGGACTTGAGTTAAATAGCAATAAAAAGGTCGTCTCTGCTAAGCAGAGACGACCTTAATAAACATACAAATTCTTTATCCTACTTGCTGATCACTACTCTTTTAGCAGTAAACGATTTTTCGGTACCTATTTTTAAGGTATAAATACCTGAAGCAAGATTGCTCGAGTTGATTTGATAGGAGGTGTTAGCCGCTACATTTGTTTGTACAACAACCTGCTTTCCGTTTACGTCAAACAATTCAACCGATGCATTGTCAGAAACAATCACTGTTATCTGATCTTTTGCAGGATTTGGGAAAACATTGACGATTACTTCACTAGTCATGTTGCTAACCCCAGACACCTCTGCGCTAAATTTAAACGCTACCGGTTCGCCATTTATGTAAGCCTCCACTGAAGAGAAATCTGTTTCAGAAACCTGCTTTGAAGCATTGGCAAAGCGCACGTTAAACGCAGCCTGATTTTTATCCATAGCGGAGAGGCTGTAAGACGTAACTCGGAGAGTATTATCTCCTGCATTCAAGTGGTCAAGAACATTTACCTGAGCTGAATTAGAAGCTGTAGTGGTGTATGTGAGTTTGCTGCTGTTGAAATTCAAAGCGATATCTACAGCATTCACATCATCTGCCGAAGAAATTTTAACCGGGACATCTACATAACCATTGGCGAAGTTTGCATTGGAGATATCAAAAAGAAGTTCAGAGCCGGTTTTAAAAGTACCACCTGATCCTACTGTGGAGAAATTACCATTCACATCTCCAAGCAGAATACCTGTGAAAGTTTCCTGTCCTACTGAACGACAACCTGTGGTTGCATCTACTAGAACAGGAACTGGACGACAGAAAGAAACGACAGGCACTCTCTGCTTCGAGAAACCGGTACCATTATCCAGAGGGAAAGTGCTTGAAATCTGGTATGCAGGTGTAGCGAGTGCGCTTTGGTCAATGAATAACCAATCTTTGGATTTTGGTCCGAGAGGATTACCAACCGGGTTGTAATTCCATGCCTGCTGGAATTCTCCGAGGATCAACACCGCGCGCTGATTAATCTGCGATAAGTCACCGGCACTCACCACGCCATCAAGATTTACATCTGATGCAATAATCTGGTAAACAGACGGAACAAGAGTGGCATCGTTAATCAAGAGCCTTCGCACGAGGAATGCATCAAAACCATTCACTAAGGGCTGCACACTGGTTGTGTTTGTAATATCGCGTTGAATGTTCACCGCAGGACCTTTGCTGAGGTCATAAGTGAAGGATCCGCCTGTATTAGGCTGTACCGCTGTAGCTGAAAGGTTTGCACAAACACTGTCGCCAAATATATCTGTTCTGTTTGTGCTGCTACCGCTTCCATCATATCCTAGGGCGCTACCATTAGACCAGAAAGTCAAATTGGATGTGAAACTTGAATTTTGAGCAGTTGTGGCAAGACCGCTGTTGGTCAGCTTTTGCTGCACACCACTGATATAACTTTCCTGAAGTGTTGGAACAGAGAATAACGCTGTATCATTGGCCAAAAAACCTGCCTTTCTTGAAAACTCTGCACAGAAAAGGTTTCCGGTACCGTTAAATTCGGTATTGATCGGAGCCGTACCGTTCAGATAAAGCGAAAGGTTCAGTTTGCCGTTAGCAGCATCGATGCTTGTCGCATAGGTTACATAGGAAGGATTAATCAGGTTATTGTAAACAGTAACCACACCGGAAGGCTGAACTTTTGCTGTGTCGTATTGTATCACTAAATCATACCCCTTTACGTTGTCAACCGCAATAACTGCAGCAACCGGAACACATATGGAACTTACATCACATGAATTGCTGGAGGAAACAATTGTGTAAGCTGAGCTTGACGAAATCACAGTAACAGATACTGGTGAAGAAGTTGAAGAAGCGTTATTATTATCGGTAGCACGAGCGGTGATGGTTTGGCTTCCGATCACAGCAGTCCAATTTACAGAGTAAGGGCTGCTATTATCAACACCTACCGAAACGCCACCCACAAAAAATTCAACCTGACTGATGGTTCCATCGGCATCGGCAGCTGTGGCATTAAGCGCCACTGTTGCTCCCTGAATTAGATTTGCACCATTAGTTGGAGAAGTGATACTCACGGTTGGGGCTGAATTGGTTCCTACCGTAACGGAAACTGTAGATGAAGTTGTAGCACACCCTTCATTATCTGTAGCCACAGCGGTAAGGTTTAAGGTGCCGGCAGAAGTAGTTACATATTTGTATGAGTAAGGCGCGGTATTATCGGTATTTACTGTTGTGCCGTTAACCTTGAATGCCACTCCCGTAAGTGTACCATCAGAGTCTGCCGCTGTGGCGTTAATGGTAATGGTATCGCCCACGAAATAGCTGGCACCGTTAGTAGGCGCAGTAATACTTACTGTAGGACACGCGTTTGGCACATTTACCTGACCGGAGAGCGATGGAAAAAGAATTTCAGCTCCTGCGGGTGAGGAATACACATAACGCTCCACCCCGCCTGTAGGAGTACCCACCTGCAGGTTGAACTTATAGGTCAGAATACCATCGGTGGTAATCTGCGCAAACAATACCTTGTTAGAAGCATTAGGGCCTGTAGATCCATTCAAAGAAGCCCATGAGCCGTTATAGGTAGTAAATAAACTGCCGGCACCACTCGTGGCGTCAAACATGGATAGATCACCGGGGTTGTTAATACCCACAAATGTTACCGCCTCAGGCGATCCGCTGATCAAGCCATCCTGAGTGGTGAGAGGAATACCTGCCGAAGGATTGTTGTTCAGCAACATGCCATTCGCATTGGCCGTGTTGTTCACCCCGTTATCAGCTGATTTTTCAATACCAAAGTGTCCAACACATGCTGCTCCTACTGAAAGCCATGAGTCAAGCAATACGGAGTTTAAAGCGGTGTTGGCTTTGCTGAATGTAGGAGTGGTAGCCCCTCTGTCTTCATTGTTGAAGAATGTAGTGGAGGTAGCGATGCGCAATTCATGATCGCCCGATGTTAAAGTTCCTGGAGCGCCTGTAGGTGCAGCATCCACACCGTAAACAGCCTGAAGTTTGTGACCGGCAGCAAGATCAGCATAAAAGCGCCAGGTTACAGAACCCACCCGCAAGTTACCACCGCCTTGTGCAGCGCTAACTACCGAGTCATTGGCATTAGATACATAATATTTCTCCACCACGAGGCCTTCAAGGCCTTGTGCATTTGTGGTTGTGGCCGCTATAAGCGCACACAAACCCATTATTAGTTTTTTCATTTTTATCTTATTTAATAGTGGTTAATGATTAGTCGCAATTTTTATTGAAATCACCTAACAGCTCAAGGAAGTCGGCATTATTGATATTCCCGTCACCATTAATGTCAGAAAAACAACCTAAAAGTCCTGAGCCATTCATAACAGGTCCTTTACCGGCAGTTTTGTGCAAAAAGCTAAGGTAGGTCCAGTTCTTAAGCCAGTTGTCGCTTCCGCCAAATGCTCCCCTATAAGAGGCCGGTGTGAAAAATCCGTCATTAGGCGCTGTGCAGGTAGTAGCTAAGGCCGGATTTGGAGTCGCATCAAATGGAGTTGTTACCTGGTTGGTGGTGCCATTCATTGCCCAAGTCCCGTTTAAACCGGCTGTGCTTGCTACCGCTATATTTTTATCGGTGGTGTA
>Ga0315904_10002380_pt1 | contig 29207 bp, 24 predicted proteins | sample LakEriMetagenome_6_FD_203529 | JGI IMG/M metagenome (GOLD analysis project Ga0315904, IMG submission 203529) | Freshwater fungal communities from buoy surface, Lake Erie, Ohio, United States - Buoy 12 MA120 | ecosystem: Environmental > Aquatic > Freshwater > Lake | place: USA: Lake Erie, Ohio...
TCAAGAACCAACAGTTCCTGCACAAGCCCGGCATGCTTGATGCTGTGATCTTGTCACATGCCCACATCGACCATTGCGGAAATCTCCCCAGCCTCGTCGGAGAGGGCTACAAGGGCCCGATTTTCTGTACCGCCGCCACGGCCGATATCGCTGCGGTGATGCTCGACGACAGTGCCCGCATTCAGGAGGAAGACGCGGCCCACCTGAACAAGAGACGGGGCAAAGGGGAACCCCGCATCGAGCCTCTTTATTCCCATAAGGAAGTCGCCCAGGTCGAACGCCAACTTGAAGCGGTTCCGTATGACCAGTGGCGGCAGATCTTTCCGGAACTTCGCATCCGGTTTCGAGAGGCGGGGCATATTCTCGGCTCGGCCAGCGTCGAACTGGAGTTTCAGGAACTGGGGGAAATCCGACGGGTGGTCTTCACCGGGGATTTGGGTCGGCGTGGCATGCCCCTGTTGCGCGATCCCACGCTGGTCAATGGCTGCGATGTGTTGATTACCGAGTCGACCTACGGCAACCGGGTTCATCCTCCCCCAGACGATATCAAGGACGATCTGGTCCGCTTGATCCGCAAGGCGGCCTCCCAGCAAAGCCGGATTGTCATTCCCGCCTTCAGCCTGGGCCGCACCCAGCAACTGGTCTATTTCCTCAATGAACTGACCAATTCGAAACAGATTCCGCAGATTCCGGTGTTTGTCGACAGCCCTCTGTCGAGCCGCATCACCAAGGTATTCCGGGAACATCCCGAGGTATTCGACGATGAGGTCCAGCACACACTCAAGTCTGACCGCGATCCATTCGACTTTGCCGGCCTGTCCTACGTTACCCGGGCCGAAGACAGTATGGCTCTCAATCACCGCAAGGGGCCGATGCTCATCATCGCCGCCAGTGGCATGTGTGAAAGTGGCCGGGTGTTGCACCATCTCAAGCACAGCATCGAAAATCCCGCCAATACCGTGGCCATCATGGGTTTTCAGGCCGAACATACCCTGGGCCGGAGGATCCGAGACAAGCAGCCCTTCGTGAAGATCTACGACCGCGAGTACAGTCTGCGGGCCTCGGTCGAGGTCCTCGAAGGACTGTCAGCCCATGCCGACGTGAACGACCTGCGCTGGTGGTACGAGCATATGGCCCAGACCACAGGCATCGGCCAGGCATTCCTGGTGCATGGCGAACCTGATTCGCTGATGGGCCTCTCGCAGATGCTCAAGGACTTCTGCGACGAAGAACCCATCATCCCCGAACGCGGGAAAGTCTACGAAGTTTAGGCGGGGTGCGACGATACATTCTGGCGAGCGGTGAGCGACTCCCCTTACGGACTTTCGCATCCTGGCAACGATTCATACTCGTCATTGACTCTTCTGCAGTGCTGCGACGTCATTCCATGAGTATTCAACGCATCGCCGTCTATTGCGCCTCCAGCGACAAGACCGATCCCGAGTTCCAGCAGGCCGCCCGACGCCTTGGAGAGTGCCTGGCACGCGAGAGGGTGACCATCGTCTACGGTGGTGGACGTGTCGGTTCAATGGGGCAATTGGCGGACGGTGCCCTCTCGGAAGGAGGTTATGTTGTAGGGGTGATTCCCAACTTCATGGCTGAGATTGAGTGGGGACATACCGGGGTCAATGAACTGCACATCGTGGACGACATGCACGGCCGGAAGCGACTGATGCTGGAAAGAGCCGATGCCGTGGTCGCCCTACCCGGCGGGACTGGTACCTTTGAGGAACTGCTTGAGGCGATCACGCTGAAACGGCTGGGTATCTTCCTGAAGCCGATCATCCTCGTGAACACTCGCCGCTTCTACGATCGTTTCCAGGAACTGATGGACTACTGCGTCGTCGAGAAGTTCATGTCCCCCCGGCACCTGAAACTGTGGCAGGTGGTCGACCAACCCGAAGAGGTGCTGCCCGCGATCCTGCAGACCCCTCCCTGGAACGAAGGCGATCTGCAGGGGGCCATGGTGTCCTGAACCGACATCCGCCACTCGATGCCCAACTGCGAGTTTGTCGAACTCCGGAACGTGGCGTCGTTCAGTTCCGATTCTCGTTGCCCGATTGCTGATCAGATTTCGCCACCCGATGTTGAGCGAACAGCCATTCGAAAAACCGGGGATCAGCGTAGGTCTGGGACCAGGAGTTATGTCCCACTCCCGGGTATTCGGTGTACTTCGGTTGTCCCCCCGCCGATTTGATCGCCGCGATCATGTTCCGCGACCGCTCGGGCTTTACAGCCGTGTCCTGGTCTCCATGAAAGGCCCAGATCGGGAGGGACTTCAACCGCGGCGCCTGCACCTCGTCTCCGCCGCCGCAGATTGGGGCAATCGCCGCGAACCGCGATGGAAACCGCTGTGCGAGATCCCAGACGCCATAGCCGCCCATCGAGAGTCCGGTGACGTAGAATCGGTCGACATCCACGGGCAGCTCGTGTTGTAGCGAGTCGAGCAGGGCGATGGTCGCCGTCAGGGGAATCGATGCTTCATCGGGCATCGTGTGCCGGGAGGCCCCCCAGTCGACCTCCACCCATCGCCGTTCCTGCGGACACTGCGGCGCGACTACAAAACAGGGATACTTGGCACGATTCTCAGGCTGGGCGAAATCGTTCATTCCATGCACCAACTGGGCCGAGTTATCGGTTCCACGTTCCCCCGCTCCGTGCAGAAACACAACCAACGGGTACTTCTTGTCACGTTGGAATCCCAGAGGGAACAGGATCCGATAGGGCAACGGGTTTCCCTGATGTTCGAAAACCCGCGCCTGAAACGCGTCGTGTGCGTCATCTCCCTGGACCGGCGTCGCGTTTACTCCCAGAGTCATCAAGATCGCTCCCAGCCATTTCACACGAGACATTCCCCACGCTCCTTTCAAGAACTTCCTGTCGGAATCCCGGTATCAGTTCAGATGCCACGATGAACCCTTTAAACCGCTGACCAATCATCGGATGGGGTCGCGTCGATGACCGGGGGCACCAGCGGCAGTCGCCCCCCGTCCGACACGTGCGGCAGTCCCGAGTTCGTGGGCTGCGCCAAAGGCCAGCCTTCGGGAGGGGGCGACGCGAGTGCCTCGTAGCCCATCAGCGGCTCTGCCCGGGGGTTGCCCAGTCGATGGTTCGCCCCCCAGTCTTCTGTTCGCTGGATCACCAACTTCAGCCGTTGCGGTTCCAATGCGCGCTCGTATTCCCGATTCAGGGCCACCCAGAGTCGGCGGTCCTCGGGAGTACCGTAGTAGAGCTCTCCCAGCCCCAGGTAATCAGCATCCCCCAGAGCGTCGAGAACCTTTTGGATTGTGCCCCGCAGCAACAGCCACTTCATTCCGGCACTCTCAGAAAGCTTCTTCTCGAGCGTGCTCTTCAGAGCGGCTGGGGGGAGCCAAGGAACGAGGTCGACTCCGTACTCGAAGCGAAACACCGGGGACTGCACTGCATTGACGAATTCGCGTCCTCCGGCCCGGGGGGCGGCGAATGTGTAGGTTCCCTCGACCTGAAAACCAGCACTCGCGAGGGCCAGTGTCGCCAAAGCCGCCACTGCCCCACCCTGGCTGTGTCCCGTCAACAGCAACGGCCGACCGGCTCCTCCCAGACTCTGCAACTGATCGATCACGGGTCGCAGAACCGCCTTCAATTCATCCAAAAAACCGCCGTGGACCTCGCATCCCAGATCGATGGTCCGCCACAGCCCCACATCTTCCGCCGAGAGTTGGAAGGGAACCGGGGCTGCCCGGCCATTCTGCACCCAGTCGGCCAACGATTGAAACAGGGTCACCAGATCGCCCAGGCCCCAATTCGACGGCAGGCGAAACTCGGTCAAAGTGCCGCTGAAAGCCACGATGTTCCGATCGGCTTCCGGAACAATCGCCGCGAACGACGTCAGAGCGTGCAAGCCCACTCCCCTCACCCGCAGGGGACTGCGCAGCGGGCGGCCACGGGTTTCGATCTGGGCCTGTGCCTCAGCCAGACTTGCAGCTTCAGTCGCTCCTGCGGCGGCGCAATTGGTCCACCGGCAGACCTCCAGGGCGAGTCGGGCAGTGGCGCGATCAAAACTGGCGGGCATGAGGAAACCTCAGGGACCAAGAAAACCTGCTTCATGCTATCACCCCCCTTCCGGGATGCAATCGGGCGCAGTCTGGGGGCGTGATGGTATGAAGAGGGAATCATCCTTGCTGTCATCCCTCCACTCCTCAATAATCGCGTCCGAGCGGCGGGTGGCCCACGGCTGCCCGTCGTTTTCTCTCCGACTTCGATTCACGCCGGACCGACCACATGGCCAAGCTGGGTTTTGGAATTGTTGGATGTGGCATGATTGCCCAGTTTCACGCACGGGCCATTGCCGACCTGAAGGGGGCCCACCTCACGGCCGCCTTCTCCACCAACCCCGAGAACTCCAAGCGAATTGTCGAACTGGCCCCGCGCTGCCAGGTTTATGGAGATTATGCCCGGTTTCTTGACCATCCCGGGCTCGATATCGTCAACATCTGCACCCCCAGCGGAGCCCATCTCGAACCGGCAGTTGAGGCGGCGCGCGCGGGGAAGCACGTGGTGGTCGAAAAACCGCTGGAAATCACACTCGCCCGGTGTGACCGTCTGATCGCTGCCTGCCGTAAGGCTCAAGTGCAGCTCTGTACCATCTTCCCCTCCCGGTTCAGCCCCGCCAATCAGGTGCTCAAACAGGCGATCGACGAGGGCCGATTTGGCAAGCTGACGCTGGGAGACACCTACGTCAAATGGTGGCGCACCCAACAGTACTACGATGGCGGGGGCTGGCGCGGTACCTGGAAGCTCGACGGCGGTGGTGCTTTTATGAATCAGGCGATCCACAACGTTGATCTCATCCAGTGGTTCATGGGGGATGTGGCCGAAGTCGCAGGGTTTACCGGGACGCTCGCCCACGAACGGATTGAGGTTGAGGATACCGGTGTCGCGGCCATCCGTTTCCGTAACGGGGCGTTGGGTGTCATCGAGGCCACCACCAGTGCCCATCCGGGGATGCTGAAGAAGACCGAGATCCACGGCACCCAGGGAACGGTGATTGTCGAGCAGGACGATGTCCTACTGTGGCAGTTCGAACCGGCCAATCGTCGCGACGCCATGATCCGGGAGAAGTTTGCCAAGCGGGTCGGTGGTGGGGGAGGGGCTGCGGATCCCAAGGCGATCTCGTACGCCGGTCATCGCGAACAACTGCGGGATTTCGTCCGGGCTGTGCAGACCGGCTCGGCCCCCCAGGTCGACGGCGAAGAGGGACGCAAGAGCGTCGAGATCATCCTCGCCATCTACAAAGCGGCCGAATCGGGTCGGTCGGTCCAACTCCCCCTCAAGGGAGATCCCAGGTTCAGCAATCATGTCCCCGCCCGCTGAGGACAGGTCGTTTTTTCCGTTGGTTTGATCTCCTGGAAAGGGCTCGAGTCCTTTGTCCGGGATTTCGCCACAAATTTGATCAACCCGACGTCTTTCTCCGGCCTTTTGCCCGCCTCTCCATTTCCTTTTTGCTCGCATTCTCCATGATCAAAATCCGTGCCGATCGTCTCGTTCCCCTCGTTCAGCAAATCTTCTCCCGGGCCGGTTGTCATTCGCCCGAGGATTCCCAGATTGCCCGTCGGCTGGTCGAGTCGAATCTCGTCGGGCACGACTCGCATGGCGTGATTCGGGTCGCCTACTACATCGACTGGCTGAAGAAAGACATGGTCCGTGCCAACCAGAAGGTACAGACCGTCTTCGAGACGGACACGCTGGCGGTGTTGGATGGTCAGCGGGGCTTCGGGCAGTCGGTTGGTGAGCAGGCCCTGGAAATCGCGATTGCGAAGGCGAAGAAGAGTGCCCTGTCGATCCTGGCGCTGCGCAACACGGCCCATCTGGGGCGAATTGGCGACTGGCCCCAGATGGCCTGTGATGCCGGGCTGTGCTCACTGTTCTTCGTGAATACCAGCGGGTTTGGACTGCTGGTGGCACCTTGGGGCGGTATCGACCGTCGGCTTTCGGCCAACCCCGTCGCGGCCGGGGTGCCTGTCTCCGGGGGAACCGACATCATTTACGATATTTCCACCAGTTCGATCGCCGAGGGAAAACTCAAGGTGGCCTTCAACAAGGGGGTGGATGTTCCGCCAGGCTGTATCATCGACCACGATGGAAACCCCACCAACGATCCGAAGACTTTTTATGGCAAGCCCCCGGGAGCGATCCTGCCGTTTGGCGGCTATAAGGGATACGGCTTGGGTATTATTGCCGAAATGTTTGCCGGGGCGCTGACTGGCAGTGGGTGCAGTGATCCGGCTGCTCCGTATCTGATCAACGGAATGTTCGCATTGTTGATCGATCCTGAGCGCATTCCCAACGACATCGGCTTTGGTCACGAGGTTGAGCGTTTCATCGCGTTCGTAAAGCAATCGCGTAAAGCAACACCCGATTCCGAGATCCTGATGCCGGGTGAAATCGAGGCACGCACGAAACAGAAACGATTGGCCGAGGGAATCGAACTCGATGACATCACCTGGAAGTCTTTGTGCGATACGGCACAGGCGCTGGGGGTGGCGGTATCGGTTTGAGGGGGGGGGCAAGATATGCACTGCGAAAGTGTTGGTTTCATTCAAAATGGCTCGGTGTTATTCTGAGCAGTTCAGATCACTGGGTGCTGATGTGTTCATCGGTCAGTCGGTTGGTGTTCTGGCGGGTTGATGATCGCCTGTGGTGATCAGCCCCTGCATTCCCCTCGGCTTCGTGACGTGGAGTGGTTCGATGATTTGTCCGCAACCCCGGAACACTCTCCCGTTCGGAGCCCCTGCCTCCTCACGCCGATCATTGCTGCAGGCCGGTTCTCTGGGTCTGCTGGGACTGGGGTTGCCCCACCTGCTGGCCGCACGGGCTGTCGGGTTCCCCCGCCCAACACCTCCCACCCGGTCCGTGATCTTCGTCTTCCTGAATGGTGGCATCTCCCATCAAGACAGCTTCGACCTGAAGCCGGAAGCTCCTCTGGAAGTACGGGGCGAATTTCGCCCCATTTCCACCCAGACCCCGGGGCTGGAAATCTGCGAGCACCTGCCACTGTTGGCGCAACAGAGCAACCGCTTCGCCTTGCACCGCGCCATCGCCAGTGGCAGCAGTGGTCATGAAGAGGCGTGTCATATGCTCTTTACGGGCCGGCTCGATTTCCCCGCTGGGTTCAGCCTTGCCCGTGTCCCCAGCCCCAACGAGTGGCCGTCGCTCGCCTCGCAGGTGACGTACCTCACCCGGGGCCGAAACGACCTGCCACCCGCGGCTGTCCTCCCCCAACCCAGCGTCAACGAGGCGAATGCATTCCGACCCGGTCAATACGCTGGCAAGTTGGGAACACGCTATGAGGCGTGGCACTTGCATGTCGCTGCCGCCTGCGCTCTGGGGAACGGTGCCTGCCCGAATTGCTTTCGCTTCGAAGGCACTCCGTTCGAACACGAATCCAAAACCATCTTCGACATGCCCGTGTTGACGTTGCCCGAGGGAGGGCGAGGACGGCTTGATAATCGGATTGGGCTGCTTGACAGCATCGAGCGTCAGCAACGCCGGCTCGAAGAGGGAGCCGAGGGGGCGAAACTCGACCGTAACCGGGCCCAGGCGATCTCGGTGCTGGCCGATCCCAAGGTTCAGGCGGCCTTTGATGTCGAGCAGGCTGACCCGCGGACGGCTGCCCGGTACGGCCAAAACAAATTTGGTCTGTCACTCCTGATGGCACGTCGGCTCGTTGAAGCGGGGGTCAATCTGGTACAGGTCAACCTCGGGAAGAATTCGTCCTGGGATACCCACCGGCGGAACTTTCCGGTGCTGAAGGACAATCTACTGCCCTATCTGGATGTGTCGCTCTCGGGGCTACTGGATGACCTGGCTGAGTCTGGCCTGCTGGATGAGACCCTGGTCGTGGTGACGGGGGAATTCGGCAGGACACCCAAAATCAACCCGGATGGAGGGCGAGATCACTGGGGGCCGGTCATGACCAGTCTGTTCGCCGGTGCGGGAGTGCGCGGGGCAACTGTTTTGGGCGCCTCAGACAAGATCGCGGCCCAGCCGACGGCTGATCGGCAGACGATTGAAAACCTCGCGGCCACGGTGCTGTCGACCTTGGGCATTCCGCGTGATGCCCAGTGGATCGATTTCGATGGCCGGCCGCATGAAGTGTATCGCGCTGAGCCAATCGATGGGCTGCTGTGATCATTGGCTCCATCGTCAAAAAGAAATCCTGATGGAGGTGGCCGGATTGGCATCGTGCCAGGCAACCAGCCTCACGCGAATCCCGTCGGCAGATCTACCGTATCGGGATTGTTCGGGCGTGATTGCCACTCCAGTGGGAAGGACGACAGGTGGGGTGACGCCGTCCGAAAACATACGGCCCCGAGGGGCCCCGTCGGCCATGTTGGAAGCGGAACCGCAGTCTCACCGCTCTTCCAGGCAATACAACCAGCGTTCACCCCGCAGAAACATCTGGCGTCCCGCGAGTGCAGCTGAGGCACTGAATTGGTCGTCGAGCCGGTTTTCGGCCAGGAATTTCGGCCGGTCTGCCAATTGGTAGACCACCGTGGTCCCGTCGCGATCGGTGATGAATAACTTCCCATTGGCGGAGACGGGGGAGGCATAGACGTCGGAGATTCCGGGGAGGCGGAACGCTCCCGGGCGGTCGGCCCCTGTCTGCGGATCGACCCCGATCAGCACTCCCTGATAGTGGTGCAGGAAGAACAAGGTTCCACCGGCCAGCAGCGGTGACGGAACATAGGGGGTTGCCCGGTTTCGTGACCAGACGACATGGTCACTGCCCGTGAGATCTCCGCAGGCTCCGTTGAGCCGGATGGCGAGGAAGGCCTTGGTGTCGTAGCTGCTGCCAGCAAAAAAGAATCCGTCCCCGGCGACCGGCGAGGCGACCACGTTGGTGGAGAGTCCTCCGCATTCCCACAAGACCTCTCCCGAAGCCGGAGCATAGGCGCGAATCCGGTGAGTGCCGCTGATGATCAACTGCGGCCGCCCTTGATGTTCGATCACGATGGGGGACCCCCATGAGGTCACCTCATTGCGTGGGACGCGCCAGCGTTCTTCTCCGGTTGCGGTGTCCAGCGCCACAAGGAAGGAGCCCTGCTCGTGGTCCCAGTTCACGAACAATAACTCTCCCCAGAGCGCGGGAGAGCTTCCCTCGCCATGACCATGCACGGGATACATCTTTCCCAGGTCGCGCTCCCAGGCGAGGGTGCCGTTGGCCTCAAGGGCGTAGATGCCCTCGGAGCCGAACGAGACGTAGAGCCGACGCCCATCGGTGACGGGTGAGGCCGAGGCGAGGCTGCCGGTGCAGTGACCGCCACCGTCATGCGGCAGCGCTTCGCGCAGGGTCGTTTGCCAGACGATCTGCCCCGAGTCGCGGTCAATGGCCAGCGCTGTGTACTGCTGGCGACGTGTGACCGGGATGTTGTCATGCGAGCCCGAGGATCTCGTGACGCGAGGAGCGAGGTCTGCTCCCACCGGGATGGCTGTCGTCACGAACACCCTGTTTCCCCAGACGATTGGACTGCCATGCCCTTTGCCGGGGATGAGAGTTTTCCAGCGGAGTTGGTTGGATTCGCTCCAGGTGGTGGGGGGCTGTGCCCGGGGGGCCTCGCCGGTGGCCAACGGTCCGCGCCACGCGGGCCATTGGTCGAGGGGATCGGCAGGGACAACATCAACAGCGTCTGGTCCGGAATCCGCGGCGGTGGGAGGAGCCTTCCAGGCGGCCAGAGGGCTGGCCGCCAGCCATAGAACGAGGCTTTTTCGCAATCCAGCACAAATCAAGGTCGTCATGTGAGGCAGCTCCCAGGGAACGGTTGCCAGTCGATCCGGCGTCTTCCACACCGTCAGTGTCGCAGGATTCGGGATCTGATGCGAACTGTGGGATATTTGTTTGGCGAAGCGGAGGTGTCCAGTCGGCGGTGGTCATTGGTCGGGATCGGTCTCGGCAGGCCGCGGGCAGATGGAATGGCTCGCAGTGTTCGCCAGCAGCAATCCAAAAGCAGGTTGAGGATTGCTGCGTCAATGGGTGTCCTTGTTCATTTGCAAATCACCTTGGGCTTGAAAGTGATGCAGTTGTTTCGCAGAATCTTGAGAGCTGTCGATTTTTAGTCCACTAGGGAGTCACGAGGAGTCGCTTGGGGGGCAGGTAAGACTTCGTAAGAAACTACGCGTTGAGCAGCGGGCCGGAAAGTTCTGGTTGAAAGACCGGTTTTTTGGTTCGGTGACACCCTTGTCATATTCTGGTGACGGTCTTGTTGTCGTCGATCTGGCGTTGTCCGGTGCGGCGGGCTGACAGTTCGCCGGAGATCGCAAAACGGGCCAACTGCCGGCCAGGCTCTTCGCGCATTGAGGTGCTTTCGGATGAGTCAGGAGAGATCCGCTGAGAAGGTCCCAACCCGACCGACTCCAGTCCGTCCCGAGGCCATCGAGTTCGCCCGGTCGGGCCGTGTCGACAATCGTGTCACGTCGTTCGAGCAACGCGAGCAAAGGCTTTGGAGGGGGGTGCTCCTGCTGATGCTGGTGAGTCTGGCGATTGTGGCGGCGATGATATTCGCGCTTGCTTGAAGACCGACGGATCGCAAGTGTCAGTCGGGGCAGCCGTTGGCAATCTCTCACGAAATCTCAGTTGACTGTTGCCTGTCCGCAGTTATGGGATGACCGAGGGGTTACTGAGACTGGGGAGCGGGATGTGTCGCGGGCGCAGACCGCAGTTCGGGGGCCACAATCGCCAGAAACAGCCGGCCATCGGTATGCCAGTGGTCTCCCCCTCCGTTTGTGCCCGATTTCACAGGCTGGAAATCATCGACGTAAGACTGCCCCAGTAGCCGATTGGTACGGCCGAGGTCACTGGCCAGAGTATCCCGCTCCCGGTCGATGTCACCATCAATCTGATGGGTGACCTGTCCGGTCCGTCGGCTCAACTCGACTGCGCGATCGAAGATCGCCGCCCCCGCCCAGAGCGGCCGGCCATTCGCATCCCGCTTGGCCGACTCCCAGAACCGCACATGGTGACGTTGACGGGGATTGTTTCCCACCGGCTTTTCAAACGCCAAATCCTGAGGTCGGCCCCACAGAAACAGGTTGCTGACCGGAGCGGTCTCGTAAGGCTTCCCCAGCACGCTCGCCTCCACGATTTCCAGGCTGCTCTTCAGCGACAGCGGATCGGCTGGCCGCCAGCCCGCCGCCACCAGGCACCGCACAACCTCATGACGTGTTCCCACCAGGGCGAAGTTCAAAGGATCGCCAGGTGTGCCATTTCCCGTCTGGGTCGTCACTGGCAATTCGGCCAAAGCGGGATGATGACGAGAGTAGTAACGCCAAAACTCGGGAGCGGCCAGATAGGCTGCCACCCCATATAGCCCCCCCGCCAGCAGCAGCATGCGGAAGATGGCCCGCAACCGCGACCGGGACGCCGGAGGGAGTGATTTGGCTGGCGATTGGTCAGTCGTCGTAGCCGATGGCATGGACAAGGTTTCCCGGAAGGATGTTGAGCCCAATCGCTGGCCGATTTCTCCATTGGTGAACCGGCCAAATCGCGGACATGTCTCCAGAATAACACGATGTCCCGCCGGCCGCCTTGGATTGTGGTTCTGGCGGAGTCACCTGGGGGTTGGCCCCCACGGACAACAGTCTGGTGCGTCGATCCTTGACGGCAGTACCCTGGGGCTTCACGATTTGGATCCAGTCTTGTACCCCGCCACAGCGGGGGAAACCTCCCGGTCGTCTCATCCCCTCCACCTCACCCCCATCATGCCTCCCCTTCGCTTGTTCACCAGCCTGCTGCTGACCGTCCTCGCGGCTCCGCTGCTGAGGGCCGCCGAACCGGTCGATCCCACCCGTTTCGAAACCACGCCGCTGGTGACCGGTCTGCGTCAACCGATGGAATTGGCAATTGCCCACAATGGCGATGTGTACTTCATCGAGCTCGAGGGCAAGCTGAAGGTCTGGAGCCCCAAGACCCAGGCGGTCCGGCTGGTAGGTGAACTCAAGGTCACTACCGAGCAGGAAAATGGACTGATTGGTTTGGCCCTCGATCCGAAGTTTGAACAAACCCAGTGGGTCTATCTGCAGTACTCTCCCCCCAACTTCACTGGCCAGCATGTCAGCCGGTTCACCCTGGTCGAGGGGCAACTCGACACGGCATCGGAAAAGCTGCTTCTGAAATACGAGGAGCAACGTCGGGAGTGCTGCCACCATGCCGGTTCGCTGCAGTTTGGACCGCGGGGTGAACTGTTCATCGCCACAGGAGATAACACCAATCCCTTTGACGATTCCCAGAGTTACGCTCCCATCGATGAACGCCCTGGGCGTGAGCCGTGGGACGCGCAGAAATCGTCCGCGAATACCAACAGCTACAACGGCAAGATTCTGCGGATCCGCCCCACCCCCGAAGGGAGTTACGAGATTCCCGAGGGGAATCTGTTTCCCGCCGATGGTTCGCAGGGCCGGCCCGAGATTTACGTGATGGGCTGCCGAAATCCCTGGCGCATCAGCGTCGACCCGGTCAACGGAGATCTCTACTGGGGTGATGTTGGTCCTGATGCGCAGGCAGAGGGGCCCCGCGGACCCCGTGGTTACGATGAGGTCAACCAGGCCCGTAAAGCTGGAAACTTTGGGTGGCCCTATTTTGTCGCCAACAACCAGGCCTACGCCTGGGTGAATTTCGTCACCAAGGAGGTGGGGGCGAAATTCGATGCCCAGGCACCGGTGAACAATTCTCCCAACAACACAGGGCGCAAGACCCTGCCACCGGCTCAGCCCGCATTCATTTACTACCCGTATGCGAACTCTCCGGAGTTTCCGGAACTTGGGGCCGGAGGACGCACGGCCTGTGCCGGTCCAGTCTATCACTTCGACCCCAATCTGAAGTCCGCGGGGAAGTTCCCCGCCGCCTATGACAACTGCCTGTTTATCTACGAGTGGAGCCGGCACTGGATCAAGGTGGTTCACCTGGACGACCAGCAGAACATCACTCACATCGAGCCCTTCCTGCCGCAGCAGCGGTTCGTCCGGCCGATCGACATGGCCTTCGGGCACGACGGGGCCCTGTACCTCATTGAGTATGGCGAAACCTGGGGGCTGAACGCCGACGCCCGCATCGTCCGCATCGACTACATCGCGGGCAATCGCACACCTCTCGTCAGTGCGGCGGCCGAAAACAACATCGGCAAGCACCCGCTCGAGGTGAAACTCTCCAGCCAAGGGACCCGCGACAAAGATGCGGAAGACTCCCTGGCTTATGAATGGCGGCTGATCCAGGCGACCAACCCCACGGCCCAGCCCAAGGTGCTGTCGACCGAGCCCAACCCGACCGTCACAATCGACCAGCCCGGCGTCTACAACGTCGAACTGGTGGTGACCGACAACCACGGTGCCAGCCGGTCGGCCGCCGTCCCCGTGGTGGTGGGCAATGCCCGCCCGACCATCCGGTTCCTGCAGCCGTTGCCCGGAGACTTCTTCGACCCCACCCAGCCCATCGCCTACAGCCTGGAAGTCGACGATGCCGAAGATGGAACCAACGACTTCGACGCCGTGGAACAACAAGACAAAAAACCGATCGACCCCGCCTCGCCGGGACGGGTCTCGCTGAACGCGGTCTTCACCACCGGGCCGCTCCCCTCGGCCAACGGGGAAGCAGCCGAAGACCAGGGACCGGCCGGAATGAAACGGATGAAGCGCAGCGACTGCTTCAACTGCCATGCCGTCGACCAACCCCGCGTGGGCCCGCCGCTGTTGGAAGTGGCCAAGAAATACCGCGGGAAAGACGGCGCACTCGAAGCATCGGTCCAGCGGGTGCTGAAGGGTTCCACCGGGGCCTGGGGGAAGATCCCCATGATTCCCCACTCGCAGCACACCGTCGACGAGGTGCGCGAGATGGTGCAGTGGATCTACAGTCTCGAACCCTTGGGTTTGGTGCGGGTCTTCGAAGGCTTCAACGGGGAGATTCCAGTGAATGCCGAAGAAGCGGCCAAACCCGGGTACTACCGTCTCGAAGCCAATTACGTCGACCGGGGAGCGGGAGAGATTCCGGCTCTCAACACGTCGGCCACGCTGTTCCTGCGCCGCCGGCTGGTGGATGCCGAGACCGCCGATGAGATTCGCGGTCCGCAACGGCTCAACTCGAACACCGCCCACGGCGGGGCGTTCATCGGGGCAATCAACCACGATCACCTGTTGCGGTTCAATCACATCACGCTCGACAAGGTGAAGAAGCTCAAACTGCGAGTCGCCTCGGCAGGGGCCGGGGGCACCATCGAGATCCGCCGCGACGCCCCCGATGGCCCGCTGCTCGCCTCGGTCCCCGTCGAGGTGAACGGCGAGTGGGAGAAGTGGTACGAAAAGACGGTCGAGCTGAAGCCCACCACCGGTCGCTGCGATCTGTTCGTGCGGTTCGTCAACCCGCAGAACCGCAACGCCCTGATGAATCTCGACTCGATCGACTTTCAGCCAGAATAGTTGTGTCGAGCCGGTCTGCCGTTTTACCGGGTCCATCGACCTTTCCGGGAGAGCCGGGCTGTCGCCCCCCCCGGCCGCCGCTTCCTTCGCCACTCCAGCCCAGGCCCCCTGGGTGACCTGGTGACCATCCCCAGGTCACCCAGGGCATGCTGCGCCCCCCCTGCCTGGCTGGGGGATGCCGGGCTGGGCAACGACGGCTGGGGCCGAGCTGGATTCGGAAACGGTCCAGGCCCCCCGTCCGCGATTGCTCGGGTTCTTTCCCCCACGGGGGCCCCGCTTGGAACCGACGGCCAGAAAAAATGCATCCAATATCTACTTGCAAACGTTGTGCAAATATGTAACGTAGAGATGACAAGGATTGATGTGGGTCGGAATGGGTTGCCGAGCTGATCGGCCCAACCTCACCGCCCCCGCTCCGAACCGAAGAGAGTCTGCGCAGCGTTTCTGGCTCTGAAGGGCAATCCTGGGGAATCGCACCGGTTTCTGCGTTCGGCCCCAGTCCTTCCAAGCTGCTTTTGGAACAGTCTCCAAGGAGGCACCGATGTTTGCAAACCCGGCCGTGAGGCTCTGTGGGGCCGCAGGCTGCCTGTTGACCGGCCTGTGGCTGGCGAGCCCCATCACCAATCCCATTTGCTCTCCCGCGGTTGGTGCGGCACCGCCCGTGCCGAGCGTCGTGAAGCCTTCTTCTTCCCAAGAGACGGTCGCGTTGGCGCTCTGCCGGCAACAGTTGAACCTCAGGCAATTGGCCGAGTCGATCCCCGACGGAGCCTCCCTCTGGCTCGACCTTGAGGGAAGCCTGCTGGATCCACAGGCCTTTGCCTGGCTGGGAGACCTGGGGTCCCTCGAAGAGTTGTCTCTGGTCGGAACCGGCGTTGGCGACGGGCAACTGCGGCAGGTCTGTCAGGCACCCCGCTTGAAGAAACTCGACCTGCGGGGCACTCCCATCACGAAGGGTGCTGTGCCCATCCTGGCGGGAGTTCCCGAGCTACGTTGGCTGGATGTCCGCGGGACCACTCTGAAGCGGACCGATGTGGCCCCCCTCGAAGTCTTGCTGCCAGAGTTGTCCATTCTCTGCGATCAACTCTGAGGGATCGCACAGTGGAGCTGCTGGACGAAGCTCGTTTGTCGGCAAATCTCGCCGCCTCTCCATACGTGCCTTGACTGCAATACGGCGCAGAATCAACCCATGAAACGTCGACGCTCCCGGAGAGTGCCCGTCATTCCCGAACCGGCTGCTGCCGTGCGGAAGGAGGTCCGACTGTTCTCTGCGGTCGCGCATTCCACCGTCGGACAATCTCCCGTCGTTCCGTCTCTGCCAGGAGACCCGGGCTCCCCCACAGACGAAAAACGCAGGTTTCGCGCCCTCTTGAATCTGCAGCACTGGCTGTGGGGCTGTGATGTTCGACATGCCACCGGCAATCGCCTGCTCCAGCAGGGGCTGCGGAGAATCCAGCCCCCCCCTGGATGCCGGAGTCCCAGCGTCTATCTGCAGCCCCTGCCGGGAGGCCGGACCGTCATCCTGCGGGGATTTGGAACGGTCATTTCTGAAACGGGAACCGGCGCGGTGTTCCTGCCACGCCACCTTCCCTTTCCCGAGTGGATGCCCGAGTTCGACGCCACGGTCGAATCGGGACGATTGCCGTTCGTTCCCGACCAGTTGCCCCCCCGCATTCGACCCTCTGGGCCAGAGACGGCTGCGGTCCGAACTCTGGTCGTCCACCTGCTGCGGTGGATCGCCGATTGGGAACAGACCGCGCTCTCGCAATTGGGAGCGAGCGACCGCGATCGCAGCATTTTGAATTGGTCGCCCGAAGGGAGAGATTTTCCCGCAGCCATGCTCCCCGAGACCTGGCGGCGCCTGGCGGGACGATTGGAGGCCGCCCCGTCTGGAAGTCTGGCGTGGTTCGATCTCCATGAGGGGGTCTCGCACGCCTGGTCCGAGGTGGCCTGATGACGCAGAATCCTTCCCTCACAGTTGACCTCTCTCAGGCCGGCCCAGGCACCGACCCCTGGCGCGAATCGACGATCGGTGAACTGCTCATTCAGCTCGCGATGGCCTGGGGTGGACTGGCGGCTTTGCGGTGGCTGCCCGAGGGACTGCGGGGCCAGGGAGTTTCCGCCCTGATCCCGGTGTTCGCCGCGGCCTGGATTGTCTGCCGCGGGGCCGGCGTGGCCCACTCTCGCCCGGCCACCGCGGCCCTCCAACTGGCGGGGGGGATGTTGTGGCTGGCGCTGGCCCGGCCTCTCGCACCCCACTCGCCCGAGGCATTTCTGCTGCGGGGGCTGTTCTCGCTCCACAGCCTCGCCATCTGGTGGGGAGTGCTGGGGGCCGTCGATGTCTTCGCCGTCGCCCGCTGGTGGTGGCGCTTTCCGGGAACTCCGGCAGTCCAAGAACTCGAACAGACGCTGCGCCGCGGCCTGTTGGCTGCTCTCGGACTCGCCCTACTGGGTCTGGTCCTGGGACCATTGATCCAGCAGTGGTGGCAGAGCCGTCAACCCCAGCCCACCTCGTACGAGCTGACCGATCTCTCCACCTCGGAAGCGGGTTTTCTGCTGTTGCTCTCCACCCTCGCGGCCGGATGGTTCGCGTTCCTGGGGGCGGCCATCGGCAGCTTCCTGAATGTCGCCGCGTGGAGACTGCCCCGGCATGCCACCCTGGTCCGCGGAGGCTCGCACTGCCCGGCCTGCGAGCATCCCATCGAACACCGGGACAACATCCCGCTTTGGGGCTGGTTCCACCTGCGTGGCCGCTGCCGCCATTGCAATACCCCCATCTCATGCCGCTATCCCCTCGTCGAACTGATCACACTGGCGCTGTTCCTGCTGATCTACTTCCGTGAATTGATCTCCGGTGGCGCGAACCTGCCACTCCGCACACCGTACCTCAATGCCGGTGTCGTCTGGATTCTGTTCTACACCAAGTGGGAACTGCTGGGACTGGCCCTGTTCCATGCCGGGCTGCTGGGCGTCTTGCTGGTCTGGTCGCTGATCGACCATGACCGCCAGGGTATCCCCCTTCGATCGATCGCCTGGGTCTGGGTCATCACCACCCTCATGCTGATGGTGATGCCCGCCTGGCAGTTGGTGCCGTGGTCTTTTCCCTGGATCATCCCCAACCCCCCGATCACCCTCCCGCAGCGATTGGCCACTCCCGCCATCGGCCTCACAGCCGGTCTGTTGACGGGTGTTTCGGTCTCCCTGGTCTGGCCCAGACTGATGGGCGAATCGGTCATGCCCCAGAACCGGTTCAATCTCGCCGCGGCGATCACGCTCCTTGGCTTGGGATGGGGCTGGCAGGCCTTGGTTCCCGTTTGTGTGTTGCTTTGGCCCACCTGGTTTCTGCTCCGATCCCTCTGCGGACGTCCCGGTTCCGCCGTGGCCATCCTCGCCGTTCTGATCCTCTGGCATCACCTGACCTGGAACCAGTGGCCTCACTGGTGGAGACTGCTCGCGGCGTCTTGAATTCCATGGCTCCCGCTGACACGCAGAAGACTGGTCCCCGAGGTGAACCGCAGAAACCAATCCCTCCAACCCAAAGCCAACGGCCAGCCCCGTCTACTCCCGCAGCACGGGAAACACCTCGAAGGTTTTCAGAAACATCCGCCCCTGTCGGGTCAGTGTCGGATTGTCTCCCCACCCGTGCACAATCTCGCGCCTCCCGGGGTCGAGCTCATCGAGGGCGAAGACCGCGGTCTCGATGCGCCATGGTTCACCCAGCACTCCCAATTCGCGCAGCCGCTCGAACCGAGCGGGGGAGACGAACGGGGTATAGCCATAATTCCCCGGCGATCGATATCTCAATATCTCCAGCCAGTTCACATAGAAATGCGTGATGCCCTGGGCGGCCAGAATCTGCCGAATCTCATCGGCCGACTTCAACGGGCGGCCGGCGTGATCGGGGAACCCGTCCGTTCCCACAGCGGCCTCGCCTCCCAGCCAATCTTCAAAAATGGAGTGATCGAACACTGTGTTGTAGACCACGGGGAACCGGGCTTCGAACATCTCGGCATCCCCAATCGCCAGCACCCGACTGCCTGGCGGGAGTTGCTGGTTCAGATGCACCAGTTCCGGGGCGGTGAACTCGGCCACGAATTTCGACGCGGCGTCGAATGATTCGAGAAATCCGTTGTAGCCTCCCCAGGGACTGACGGCGAAGGTGAAATTCATCCCCCAGACCAAGGCCGCCAAGGCCCGCAACGCCATCCGGGCCGAGCGCCCGCTGCCCCAAAACGCGACCTCGTCCCAGAGCCAGGCTCCCCCGGCCCCCGCCAACACCGCCACCACAGGCAACAGGGGGACCCAGAACCGGTCGAGCCGGTGCGTCAGACCCCACACGGTGAAGAATTCCCAGCCCACCAGCAGCCACAGCCACCCCACCAGTTTTCGCGTGGCACGAGGCCACAGCGACAGCGGGGCGAGAGCGAACAGCCACGGGGTCTGCCAGTCGTTCCGCCCGGCCATCTCCAGCAGCAATGCCACAACGCTGGCGGGAGTGAAGTCGGTGGAACTGTGCGCCTGCCGCCACTTCGCATTCAACTCGGCATCCCAGTCGGCCCCTCCGAAAATGGTCCACCCGAGCGGATAAACCGGGTTGCCCGTTTCGACCAGGTTCTTCAGCAGCCACGGCCCGATGAACAGCACCACCCCCAGCCCCCAGGGCCACAGCCGACCAATGAGTGGCAACAGACCCGTGGCCGACGGGGCAGGCCCGCTCTCGGATGAGGACCGACTTCGGGAATCGCGCCAGGCGAAGACCACAACGGCCACGGCCGAGGGCACAACCACCGACACCAGCCCCGGATACTTGCAGGCCATCGCCCCCCCCGCGAGGGCTCCCAGCCAGAGCAGGCAGCGGGCATCGAGCCGGGCTGGTGGATCGGAGTCGGTGGGCGTCGCGGCACGCGTCTGTCGCCAAATCACCAAGGCCAAGAGCGAGGCGGCGACATGAAAACAGAGCGCCCCCTCGGTGTAGGCGATGGTGCTGATGCGGCAGGTCCAGGGACTCGTGATCCAGATCAGGCCGGCGAAGACCCCGGCAGTCGAACCAAACAGCCGGCGGGCAACCGCCCCGATGGCCCCCGCCGTCAGCACGCCGTACAAGGCCAGCACCAGCTTTCCCGCCACCGCACCGCGATACCAGTCATCCCGCACTATCATCGACCACAACGAAAGCATCTCGGTCGCAAAGGGGAAGCTGGTGTAGACGTTGTGGGGCAGCCAGTGGATGCGCCCCGCCTGCAGGTACTCGCGCGGTCCCTGGAAGTGATATTCGTTCACATCGAAATCGTACGAGGGCAACAGCGCTCCCAGAATGATCACCACCACAAACGGGCCAGCGATCCACCAACTCCAAGACCGCGGTACCGTCTCACGACAGGGAGGAACCTGTTCGACCGCCAAGTCGCGGGAGCGTCCGGGCCACAGCGCACAGACCCACCCTATCAGTGAGGCACCGACGATGATCGGCCGCGACATCATGCCGCACCAACCACAGCCCAGGGTCAAGACCGAGAGCCATGCCAACCCCAAACCCACCTCCAGCACCAGCCGTTCCGTCCACCCGTCGCCAAGCGGCACACCCAACCAGCGGCGCGCAGCCCGACCCCAGCCCCAGGCACAACCCCAGGCCAACAGAGCCACCGCCACCAGGTCGACCCGGTCGGCCAGTTGATGCCAGCCGGGTCCCTGGGGCCGCGACTCGGGCAGCAGCGCGCCCGAAATCAACTCCGGGGCCACCTCTCCCAGCGACAGTCGGTCGATCTCGCGGTTGTTCGAAAGCGGGGTTAGCCAGAACCACACCAGGAACAGGACCAGCCAGAGTGTGGAAATCATCCCCGGCACAACTCCCGTCCAGCGGACGACCGGGGCGGGGCGTTGTTCGACGACCGGACGAGTCATGTGTTCACAGAGGTCATGGGGAGAGGTTCCTGCAACACGGTCCGCGCGGGGGCGGTGTCGGGGAGTGGGGCGCTGAGCGCTATGCGAAACTGCTCCAGCGCCCCGGAACACAGCGCTCCGGAACGGTCCCCCCCGGCACAGGCGGCTGAGCGAATTCCGACAATTTCCGCACCAACTCGGCGCAGCAGTGGGATGTCTGCCAAAGTCAATCGTCCAGCCAGGGCCAGGGATAACTCCAGCTCATGAGCTCCAGAATGCAAGATCTGTAATTCGTCTTCCTTCAGGCAGCTCGTGAGGCCCGGACCCTGTTTGGCCCAGGTATCGATCAACACCCCTGTGCATCCCAGATTCCGGGCGATTTCCCAGAGTTCTCCCGGGAAGGGGCTGTGAGCGGCGGTGAAGTCGGCATAGGTTGCCAGAATCCAGGCGGGGGGAGCGGCTTGCACCTGCAGCCGATTTTGATCCCATTCATCGGCGAATCGTCGCTGCAGGCGGGCCAATTGGACTGCCACTTTGAGGGGGCTCAGCCCGGCCACTCCGACCTTCAGAAACCGGATTTCTGCGGGAAGTTGCGGCAGGGGCCGGTTATCTGGCCATTCCGCCAATTCTCCCAGAGCGATACTCACCGGAGGGGCGTCGGGGGAACCCGACACACTGTGGGCGATCTCGGCAAGTACATCAGCAGCGGCCATACCCAGCGCACCCCGGGACGGCTCCTTGACGTCCAGTATGTCGCACCGCCCTGCGCACGCCACCCGGGCCTCGGTCCCCGACCGCACGCTGACCAGCAATCGAGGAGTCGTCGTGAACCGTGTGGGCAAGATGCAGATTCTGTGAAGGGGAGGAAAGCGCGGGAAACTGGCGTTGCCCAGCCGGAGCAAAGCTGTAAGAATAGTATGGTTGACGGGGCATGCTCGCCACCCCGCCCGCGACGGTCATTTCCAGGATCTGCAATGGTCCGAACAGGTGATTCGCGGTGAGGTTGTTGAGTTCCGTTACTTGGCAAGGTTCGATTGTGTCCACTGGGGATGCCATCGCCCACCCTGCCGCCCCCCCCTCGCAGACTGCCGCATGTTCCACCGCTTTGATCGGCCTCCAGACGCCTAAGGTTTCCGTCGGGAGACGTGCCGTCCTTCCTCAGGGAAGTGTCGGCGGTGTGACTCTTTTATTGGCAGCCTTTTCGATCAGTCCCATTTCGACTGATCTCTCGTGACTCCAGACAGGCATCCCGTTTCCGGTTTGTAGCTGCTGGTGCTGTTGTTTCCCGGTTTCGTTCCGGTGAACTCCGTTTCCCGCGTGCCGGGCTCTCATTTTCCCCCAGCGTTCTCATGATTCGTCAAGACATTCGCAACATCGCCATCATCGCCCACGTTGACCACGGGAAGACCACGCTGGTCGATTGCCTGCTGCGGCAGAGCGGACTGTTCCGTGACTCGCAGTTGGTCGGAGACTGCATTCTCGATTCGAATGATCTCGAGCGCGAGCGGGGCATTACCATTCTCGCCAAGAACATCGCCCTGATGTACAAGGGGGTGAAGATCAACATCATCGACACTCCGGGGCACGCAGACTTTGGGGGTGAGGTGGAACGGGTGCTGAAAATGGCCGATGGTGTCCTGATGCTGGTCGACGCCGCCGAAGGGACCAAGCCCCAGACCCGCTTCGTACTGCGGAAGGCGTTGGAATGCGGTCTCAAGCCTGTGGTTGTGGTCAACAAAATTGACCGTCCCGACGCCCGTCCCAACGAAGCGCTCTCCGAGGCATTCGATCTGTTTGTCGAGCTGGGTGCCGATGATGAAGCACTCGATTTCCCCTACATCTTCGCCAGTGGCCGGTCGGGATTCGCCACCCACGACCCGGCCGTGAAGACCGACAACATCTACCCCTTGCTCGATCTGGTGCTCGAGAAGGTGCCGGCCCCCGAGGTCGACCCCACCGCCCCCCTGCAGATGATGGTCACCACCCTGATCTGGTCCGACTATGTCGGCCGAATCGCCACAGGGCGGGTTGCCGCCGGGACAATCCGGAAGGGTCAGAAGGTGGTCATGCTGAAGGCCGACGGCCGGTCGGTGAACTGCGAAGTGGTGAATCTGGAGTCGTTCGACAAGCTGGGGCGGACACCGGTCGAGGAAGCCTCGGCCGGAGACATCGTGGCGATCACCGGGCTCCCCGAGCCCGAAATTGGCGACACGGTCGCCTGCCCGCAGAAACCCGCTGCGCTCGATCGGATCAGCGTCGATGAACCGACCTTGACGATGCTGTTTACCATCAACTCGTCGCCGCTCGCGGGGCGGGACGGCAAGTTTGTGACCAGCCGACACCTGCGCAACCGTTTGATGCGCGAACTGGAGTCAAATGTGGCGATGCGGGTCGAGACAGTCGCCAACAGCGACTACTTCCAGGTCTCGGGTCGCGGGTTGTTGCACCTCGGAATCCTGATTGAAACGATGCGCCGCGAAGGGTACGAGCTGTCGATCGGAAAGCCAGAGGTGATCCGCAAGATGATCGATGGCAAGCTCCATGAGCCGTTCGAGATTCTGACCGTGGACGTGCCGACGACCGACATGGGGCCCGTCATGGAGTCGGTCGGTGCCCGACGGGGGCAGGTACTGGATATCAAGGCGGGGAACACCGGCATGACGCACCTGCAGTTTCTGATTCCGGCTCGAGGGCTGATTGGCCTGCGAACCCGGCTGCTGAACGCCACCAAGGGGGAGGCGATCATGCACCATCGGTTCGACTCGTATCGGCCGTGTGAAGCCGACCTGCCCAGGCGGTCAAACGGTGTGCTGGTTTCGCAGGAGAATGGCCGGGCGGTGGCCTACGCGCTCTGGAAGCTGCAGGAACGAGCCGAAATGTTCGTGAATCCCGGCGACGACGTCTACGAGGGGCTGATCGTGGGCGAGAACTCCCGCGACAACGACATGGTGGTCAATCCCTGCAAGGAAAAGAAACTCACCAACATCCGCACGACCTCGGCTGACGATGCGATCATTCTGCAGCCCCCCCGGCAGATGTCGCTCGAGCAGGCACTCGAATATATCGAGGAGGACGAGTACGTCGAGGTGACCCCGAAAGTGATCCGCCTGCGCAAGATCCTGCTTTCGGAAGCGGCCCGCAAGCGCGGCGGTCGACTCAGCAAGCAGGGCGTCGAATAGTCGGTCAACCCCCCGGGACGGGCGCAGATTTGCGGTTGACCCGAATTGATCCACCAAGTGCGAATCGATTGCCCAGGGAGCTGAGTAAAAAACGCCCCTACGGGGTGGAGTCAACCACCCAGGATTTCACATCCTCTACGAGGTGCGTGCAAGGTTGGTCGTGGGTGGCTCAAGTGGTGGGCGGTGATTCCTCTGGGAGGAGTGTTGGGGGGAAGATCCGGCGGGAGATTTGGTACCAGGCGATGCCCACCAGGGTCGACAGCAACATCCACTCCACCGCCAACACCGGTTTGTGGATTTCGAATTCGTGCGACTCGAAGAGTGTATCCGACGAGGGATTCGGTGGTCTTTTGGTGGTTGTCCACTTGGCCTTGGACAACAGCCAATCGAATCCGGCGAACGATGCCTTCCGGACAGCAACCCGCTCCGACCAATACAGAATCTGTCGCCGTTGACTCTCGACCTCTCGCCAGGGCGGGAAGGCGATCGTTAACAGCAGACAGGGAAGTGCGGCGAGCATCAGGGTGACCGCCAGTCCAAGATGTCCAAATCCTCGACCCACGGCGTCTGAACGAGTTGTTGAATGCGTCATCAGCAGAGCCTGACAAACAGATGAATTGTTCTGGCCGGGAATCACCGGCGATTTGAACCGGTGGAGATTTTCAGGATCCGAAACTGTTGCGGAGAAATCTCACTGCGGCTACTTCCCCTCGATGTTCTCCTTGACGATTTTCGCAGGGACTCCGACCGCCAACACCCGTGCGGGGAGGTCCCGGGTGACGACCGCTCCTCCGCCGATCACCGTCACTGGACCAATCTGCAGGTGATCGATCACAGTTGCCCCAATGCCAACATAAACTCCCTCGCCAATCCGGCAACCACCACCGATGTTCGCCCCCGGTCCGATGTTCGTGTATTCGGCGATTTGGATATGGTGGCCAATCAATGCTCCCCGGTTGATCACGACGTGCTCGCCAATCACTGTGTGAGCGGCGATGATGCTTCCGGCGCTTATGATCGACCCGGCGCCAATCACAGCGCGGGAAGAGACCCGTGCTGACGGATGGATGACCGACAGGAATTCGAATCCCATGGCGCGGGCCTGGGTGATCAGCGGGGCCCTCAGCGTGGTCCCCAGACCACATACAGCCTTGTGGGAGGCTGCGAGTGGCGCCACATCGTCGATCCAATGAACCGGTAGCCCATGGAGAATCCGGGGACGGTCTCTGTCGAAATTCTCAACGAATCCGGCGACTCGCAAGCCGGGGACTTCAGAGGCTAGGTCGGCGATTTCCTCGGCAAAACTTCGGGCCCCAAAAATCAGGATTGGCGTCTCCGGCGAATCCATGCTGAATCTCCTCAGAACAAGCGTCCCAAAAGAAAACGGTCACTGTTTGAATCAACTCTGCCATCCCTGGTGATCGCGGCGTAAACCGACGAGGTGATGATCCGCCAGAATGTCATTGCGGACTTGGCCGGGGACCCTGCCGGGTGGTCACAGTGCGGGGGCTGTGCATGGGGAATACATGACCGGGTTGCACTGACTCAACGAATCTCGCTGATGTTGCAGCAGCTGTTCCCCACCAGTGTCTACACAGCGACTCCCGCACAACCCGAGGAGTCTACTCCGGGTCCTGTCGATCCGCGCAATTCGTACCATTGGGGCGACAGTCAAGACGAACCGTCGGATCTGTTGCAGTGGGAAATGCGGACCGTCACAGCCGGGTATCAAGTCGTCAGTCCAATCGCCGAGTTCCGTTGGCTCATGGCACTGGGGGTTCAGTCCGAAACAATGGTTGTGTTCTCCAAAGCAGCCTTCCGGGTGTGGTCGGCGGCACAGCTTCGTCCGCAGTCGCTCATTGTGAGAAGGGAGAGTTCTCAGCCTGTGGCCCATATTTGCAGCTTCAGGAAAGAATTTCGTCAATCACCCGGCCATGAACGTCTGTCAGGCGAAACTCGCGTCCTGCATGGCGGTACGTGAGTTGCTCGTGATTGAGCCCCAGCAAGTCGAGCAGGGTCGCGTGCAGATCGTGCATGTGGACCTTTCCCTCGACCGCTTTGTGCCCGAATTCATCTGTGGCTCCATAGGCCAACCCTGGTTTCACTCCGCCCCCCGCCAGCCAGGTGGTAAAGCCCTGGGGATTGTGATCCCGGCCTGTGCCGTTCTTTTCGGCATAGGGGGTTCTTCCAAACTCTCCTCCCCACCAGACCAAAGTATCTTCCAGCAGTCCTCGCTGTCCCAGGTCGGCCAGCAGGGCGGCGATCGGTTGATCGCAGGCTCTGGCGTGGTCGGCATGCTTCGTCAGATTCGAGTGCTGATCCCAAGCGGGGTTGGCGGTGTTGTCGCCATAGGTCACCTGAATGAATCGCGTTCCCGCTTCGCACAACCGGCGGGCCATCAGGCACAGTCGACCGTATTGCTCCGTGTCGGGGTTGTCGAGTCCATACGCTGTTTGGGTTGCCCGGGTTTCCCCGGAAAGATTCAGGACATCGGGCACTTGGGTCTGCATTCGCCAGGCCAACTCGTATGATTCGACGAGGGCTTCGAAGGTTGACTCGCGCGGGGCGGCGGCCAGTTGCTCGGCGTTCAAGGACTGGATCAGGTCGAGTTGTCGGCGCTGGCGAGGCAGATTGCCGTCGTATGGTCCGAGATTTCGCACATTGGCCTGGATTGCGGGAGATCCTGCTCGGCCGAGTGCGGTCCCCTGGTAGCGTGCGGGCAGAAACGCTGCGCTGTAGTTGCGCGGTCCACCATTGCCGGCCGACGGAGCCAGGGTGACGAATGCGGGCAGGTTCTCGTTCTCGGTTCCCAGGCCGTAGGTCACCCACGATCCAAAACTGGGGCGCACCTGGTTGGTGGAACCGCAGTGCAAAAACAGTGTGGCTGGTCCGTGAGCGACCCCTTCGGTCTGAAGGCCGTGGAGAAAACAGAGGTCATCGACATGCCTGGCTGTCTGGGGAAACAGGTCCGAGACCCATCGACCCGAATCGCCATGCTGACGGAAGTTCCAGGGGGACTGCAGTACCCGTTGCGGCGTTCCCCGCTGCCCGGTATTGGCGATCACCCGGGAATCATCAAATGGCATCTGCTCGCCATCGCGGGCTGCCAACAGCGGCTTGAAATCGAACGTGTCGACCTGGCTGGGCCCCCCTTGCATAAACAAGAAGATAATCCGCTGGGCCCGCGGAGTGTGATGAGCCTGGCTTTGGGTTACCGCGGACTCACTGCTGGCTCTCTGCCCGGTCAGAACCTGAGCCGCGAGGGCACCAAACCCACAGGCTGAGTTCTGCAACCAGTTTCGTCGTGTCAGGCGAGGCATGGGGACAGTTTATCTTGGGCAAGCATCGGACGGAAATCGTATCGCGGCCAGGCCCCGCCCCCCAACTCTCCCAGTTCGATTTCGTGTGTTTGAAGAGACGAATCTCTCGGCAGGATGATGTATTCAATTGTATATTTCAGGTCGCTGAGCCTTCGGGGATCTCTTCAGTAAAGACGCGATTTCCGGCGAATGAAATCGACGGGTACCGAAATATGGCGAAAGGGCGGGGAATTGGTCTTGAACTGGTTCATGGGAATTCGGCTGGGAGCCTTCAGAAAAACGGGGTCACCCGACGGAAGCGCTTGGGATGATGCGAAGCAGGTGGGTATCCACACTGTTGTTGAGATTGCCGTTGGCGGGGGCAGTGCTCAAAATGTGCCCAGTCTCGATTGGAATCTGGGCGAATCTTTTGACAAGCATCGGGGTTGGATCAGCGGGGGGCCAGTGGAGCCGCTGCGCGCGGCAATGACCTCGGGACCGGGTTCCAGTGCAGGTGGATGATGCGGAAACAGCCATGGCAGGGGAGAGCGACCAGAGTGGGCGGTTGGTTGTTTCCAGCAGGAATTCTGCTGGTGAGCAACCTGTTTGTGGCTTCGAGTGTTCAAGGAGGTGAACTGTTCGTCGCCTATTTCGAAAATGTCTTGGGGACAGGTTTGGAACTGCGGGTGCTGGCAGAGAATCAACAGGCGGCGGACCAGGCTGAGGAACGGGCACTGGCCGAGATTGATCGTCTCGACGCAATTTTTTCGACCTACAACTCCGAGAGCGAGTTCAGCCGGTGGCAGCGGACGTCGGGTGATTGGCAACGGATCTCCCCGGAATTGCTCTCGGTCCTGACCGCGGCCGACGCATGGCGCGCGGCGACAAGAGGAGCGTTTCACCCTGGGGCCCAGCGGCTGTCGGATGTCTGGAAACTGGCGGAACGGCGGAGGCAAGTGCCAGACGAAAAAGAACTGCGGGCGGCGGTAGTCGACTTACGATCCGAACCCTGGCAGCTCGATGCGACACGTGGTCAGGCCCGTCGACTGGTCTCATATCCATTGACCCTCAACGCAATCGCCAAGGGGGAGATTATTGACCAGGCTTGCCGGGTAGCCCACGAAACCCGGGGAGTGTCGGCCGCGCTGGTGAAGATTGGAGGGGACATGCGAGTCTGCGGAGAGTGGACGCATCCGGTCACCATTCGCGATCCCTCCTCGGCCGTTGGGGGCTCCCGCACCCTCACTGTCGAAATTGGCGAACGGGGTCTGGCAACCAGTGGGCTGGCTTATCGCGGGTTTGAAGTTGCGGGACGCTGGTGGTCGCATCTCCTGGATCCCCGTACGGGGTGGCCTGTTGAGCATCTCGCGAGCGTGACCGTGGTCGCGCCCACAGCACGGGATGCCGACGCATTGGCGACGGCGTTCTCTGTTCTGGAGCCGTCCGAGAGCCTGCGACTCGCCAGGAGCATCGAGGGAGTGCAATGTCTGTTGATCACCCCCGAGGGTCAGCGTCTGACGACTCCCGGATGGTCGTTGATCGAGTCTCTGCTCGAGGCCACACCAACCCAGCTGGCGCAGGCAGAAAATCCAAAACCAGAGACCGTTCCCGCTGTTCCAGTTGATTGGAATGGTGGCTTTGAGCTGGAGGTACAAATCGAGATCAACGGTGCCGATGGTGGGCGGCGATATCGTCGTCCTTATGTGGCGGTGTGGGTGGAGGATGACGAGGGTTATCCGGTCAAGACCCTGGCGCTGTGGGTGCAGCGGACAGGCAAGGGGCCGCGATGGATTCCCGATCTCAAACGGTGGTACAAGTCGGATCATCTGCGGCAGATCAATGAGGAGACTGACCTGGTGAAGACGATGTCTGAGCCGACTCGCAAGCCCGGTGAGTACAAGCTGGTGTGGGACGGGACTGATCATGCTGGTCAGGTGGTACCTCCCGGGGATTACACAGTTTCGATTGAAGCCGCGCGTGAGCACGGCACGTACCAGATCATCCGCAAGAAAGTGAAGCTCGATCGGGAGATAGTCCAGGAACCGCTGCCCGGAAACCAGGAAATCAAGTCGGCCGCGTTGCATTACCGCCAACGTGCCGTCAAGCCCCGCTGAGTCCCCTGTGAATACCCACTCGACCACGTCAACGATTCCTTCAACCGGAAAACGTCTTCCGGGTTCGCGGTCCGAATGGTGGCGGGCGTTTTGGGGGGCGATCCGCTGGTTACACATCTACCTGTCCCTGTTCGGGTTCGCAACGATTCTGTTCTCCAGTATAACGGGTTTGACGCTCAACCATCCCACCTGGTTTGGCGGAGTCCGACAGACAACCGAACGCTTCGAAGGATCGGTCGAGCTTGTGTGGACAGGCCGGGAAGACGAAGCTCCGGATTGGCTCCGTTTGGCCGAGC
>Ga0315904_10002381_pt1 | contig 29207 bp, 28 predicted proteins | sample LakEriMetagenome_6_FD_203529 | JGI IMG/M metagenome (GOLD analysis project Ga0315904, IMG submission 203529) | Freshwater fungal communities from buoy surface, Lake Erie, Ohio, United States - Buoy 12 MA120 | ecosystem: Environmental > Aquatic > Freshwater > Lake | place: USA: Lake Erie, Ohio...
CAGGCCGCGATGTCGACGCCGTCATAGCCCACGCCGAAGCACGCCACCATCTTCAGCCTGGGGAGCGCCTTGATGACCTCGGACTTGATGCCGGCCGCGCCGGAAGTGGCGGCGGCCACGCACGCCGGCGCGATCTGCGCCAGGAGGCCGGGCTTGTCGGCGGCTTCCCAGTAGCGATGCACGGTGTAGGCGGCGTCGAGCTGTGCCATCGAGGGCGGGTAGATGGGGGCGATGAGCAGGAGGTCGGGTTTTGACATGTTCCAGGAGTGAGCGACGAGGGGTTCGAAGGGGGCCGGGCGCCGGCCGGTCAGCGGCGGATCTTGTTCCAGGCCCAGGAGAAGACCGGCCAGAACATGATCAGGAAGGTGAAGATCGCCAGCCACATCGCGATCGGCCGGGTGAAGAACACCGTCAGGCTGCCGTCGGACTTGATGAGCGAGGTGACGAAGTTCTCCTCCATCATGTTGGCCAGCACCACCCCGAGGATGGCGGGGGCGACCGGGAAGCCGTTTTCCTCCAGCAGGAAGGCGGCCAGGCCGAACACGAGGATGGTGCCCACGCCGAACACGGTGTTGTTGATGGCGAAACTGCCGACGATGCAGAACAGCAGGATGATGGGCATCAGGATGTTGCGCGGCACCTGCAGGATCTTCACCGCGAGCTTGATGGTGAGCCAGCCGAGCGGGATCATGATCAGGTTGGCGAGGATGAACACGAAGAAGATCGCGTAGATGTTCTCCGGGTTGTTGATGAAGATCGTCGGGCCCGGATTCATGTTCTTGAGGTACAGCACGCCGATGGCGATGGCGGTGATCGAATCGCCGGGAATGCCGAAGACGATGGCCGGAATCCAGGCCCCGCCCAGCGACGAATTGTTGGCCGCGCCCGACTCGACGATGCCCTCCACATGCCCGGTGCCGAACTTCTCCGGTTCCTTGGAGAACTTCTTGCTCATCGCATAGCTCATCCACGAGGCCATGTCGGCGCCCGAGCCGGGCTGTATGCCGATGATCACGCCCAGCACGTTGCCGCGCATGAGGGGCCAGCGGTACTTCTTCAGCAGGTCCCACATGCCCGCGAAGACGCGCCCGAGTTTCTTGACCGCGATCTGCGCCGGGGGATCCATGTTGACCATGTAGCGCAGCAGTTCGGAGACGGCGAACATGCCCACCATCATCGGGATCAGCGAGACCCCGCCGTTGAGCTCGGTCACGCCGAAGGTGAAGCGCGGGTAGGCGCCGGGATTGTCGGCGCCGGCGCAGGCCACCAGCAGCCCCAGGAGCAGCGAGATGGAGGCCTTGAGCACGCTGGAATTGCCGATGAACACCGCGCCCGCGAGGCCCAGCACTACCAGCCAGAAGTACTCGAACGAGGAGAACTTGAGCGCGATGTCGGCCAGGCTGGGCGCCATGAAGATCAGCACCAGGGTGCCGAACAACCCGCCCAGCGCCGAGAACACCAGGCCGGCGCCGAGCGCCGTTTCGGCCTCGCCCTTGAGCGTCATGGCGTAGGCCTCGTCGGTGTAGGCGGCCGAGGCGGGCGTGCCGGGAATGCGCAGCAGCGCGCCCGGGATGTCGCCTGAGAAGATCGCCATGGCGGTGGCGGTGACGATGGCCGCCACCGCGGGCACCGGCGGCATGAAGAAGGTGATCGGCACCAGCAGCGCCGTGGCCATGGTGGCGGTGAGCCCGGGGATGCAGCCGACGAACAGGCCGAAGATCGCCGATGCGAGGATCACAATCAGCACATAGGGATCGAACACCAGGCCCAGGGCCTGCATGAACACGGTCCAGGTCATCGCGCTTCGGCCTTCTAGTAGAGGATGGGGACCAGTCCCCAGGGCAGGGGCACGCGCAGACCCTTGTAGAAGATGGCGTGGATGACGAAGGTCGAAATCACCGCGATCGGCAGGATCAGGACGGCGCGCACCCTGAGCGACCAGAAGAGGGCGGCGAGCATGACGCTGCCGCAGACGAGGAAGCCGAGTTTCTCGGCCGCCACGATGTAGAACACCAGGCCGGCGACTGTGAGGGCGAAATTGCGCAGCTGCGGCGCCGAGCGCAACCACGCGCCGGCCTCGACCCAGGGATGCCGGCGGCGCTCGCGCCAGCCATTGACGATGAGCATGACCGCGCAGCCGATCAGGAGCCAGGCGAGCAGCCCCGGAAAAGCGCGTGGTCCGTACTGCTGTCCGGGAATCTCGGGGTAGGTGCGCACATCGGCGAGCACCGCGATGCCCACCGCCATGAGCAGCAGTCCCCAGAGGATGTCATTGAATTTCATGGATGCCCGCCGGACAAAAAATCATCCCCGCGCAGGCGGGGATGCGGTGGGGTTGTTGCGACGACGGGGGCGCCTACTTGACCAGGCCGACGGCCTTCATCACCTCGCCCATGCCCTTGCTGCCCTGCTCCATGAAGGCAGCCTGCTGATCCGGCGGCATGTAGAGCAGCCCGAAGCCGCGCTGGTTCATGAAGTCCTGGAAGTCCTTGCTGTCGTAGATCTTCTTGAACGCCGCCGAGAGCTTGGCCGTGACGTCCGCCGGCATGCCCTTGGGTCCGGCCATCCCGCGCCAGGCGCCGACGGTCCAGTTGCTGCCGGTGGCCGCCTTGAGCGTCGGCACGTTGGGGAACAGCTTCGCGGGCTGGTCCGCCATGATGGCCAGCGGCCTGACCTTGCCCGCCTCGATCAGGGCGCGCGCTTCCGGCAGCGAGCAGGTGACGAACTCCACGCCGCCGGCCACCAGGTCGTTCAGGCCGGGCGCCGCGCCCTGCGAGGGCACCCACGGGGCGGCCATCGGGTCGATGCGGTTCGAATTGAGCATGCCGGCCAGTGCCAGGTGCCAGATGCCGCCCTGGCCGGTTCCGCTGGCTTTGAACTTGCCGGGGTTGGCCTTGATGGCGGCAAGCACGTCATTGACGGTCTTGTAGGGGGCGTCGGCCCGCACGCTCAAGCCGGCCGGGTCCATGTTCATCAGGCCGAGCGGGGTGTAGTTGGACTGGTTGAGCTTGGTCAGGCCCTGGTGGTGCATCATCGTGATTTCCACGGTGATGAGGCCGATGGTGTACCCGTCCGGCGGCGCCTCGGCAATGGCCGCATGGCCCACCACGCCGCTGCCGCCGGTGCGGTTGACCACGTTGACCGGCTGACCGATATCCTTTTCCAGCAGGGTGCCGATGATGCGCGCGGTCTGGTCGGTACCGCCGCCCGCGCCCCACGGCACGACAAGCGTGATCGGGCGGTTCGGATAGTTCTGCGCCTGCGCCGTGCCTACGGAAAACGCGGCGGCCACGGCGGCGGCCATTCCAATCAGGGTTCTGCGTTTCATGTCTGTCTCCGGTGGTGGTGAATGCTCGGCATGATGCCCCCTCTCGCGATGAGAGGGGGCGCTCTGGACGGCTGTTCGCCGTTCTTTTGGTTCTGGCTGCCCGGTCCGCTAGGGATGGGCCTTGACGACCTGGCGCTGCGTACCGAGCTTCTCGATGCCGAGTTCGACCACGTCGCCGGGCTGCAGGTATTTGGGCGGCTTCATTCCCATGCCCACGCCCGGGGGCGTGCCGGTGGTGATGATGTCGCCCGGCATGAGGGTCATGAACTGGCTGCAATAGGCCACGATGTTGTGGCAGCCGAAGATCATGGTGCTGGTGTTGCCCTTCTGCATGATCTCGCCGTTGACCTTGAGCCACATGTCGAGATTCTGCGGGTCGCCGACCTCATCCTGGGTGACCAGCCACGGGCCGATCGGCCCGAAGGTGTCGCAGCCCTTGCCGCGGTCCCACTGGGAACCGCGCTGGGTCTGGAAGTGGCGTTCGGAGACGTCGTTGACCACGCAGTAGCCCGCGATGTACTTGCCGGCGTCCTTTTCCTCGATCTCCTTGCACTTGGTGCCGATGACCACGGCGATCTCCACTTCCCAGTCCAGCATGGTCGAGCCCTTGGGCACGATGGTGTCGTCGTTCGGGCCGCAGATCGAGGTGGTCCACTTGTTGAACAGGATGGGCTCGGCCGGAATCGGCATGTTGGCTTCCTTGGCATGGTCCGCGTAGTTCAGGCCGATGGCCACGAACTTGCTGATGCCGGTATACGGCACACCCAGGCGCGGCGAACCCTTGACCAGGGGCAGCGATTCCGGCTTGATCTTGGAGAGTTTCTTCAGGCCGGCCGGCGAAATCTCGCCCCAGCCGATGCCGGAGACCACACTCGAGAGGTCACGGATATTGCCGGCCGAATCCAGCATGCCGGGCTTTTCGCGGCCCGCCGGGCCATAGCGCAGGAGTTTCATTGCTTCCCTTTCGTTCGAATTTTCACGGGTACTGCGTCCTTCAACCGACGGGCCTCGCCCGCCCTCCACCTTGAGGGCAACGCAAGAGCCGCTCCGCAACCGGGGCGCGCTTGCGGGCGCGGCTAGATGGTCATGCCGCCGTCGCACGAATAGGCGTTGCCGGTGCAGAACGCCGACTCGTCGGACGCGAGGTATACCACGAGCGGCGCGATCTCGTCGGCGGTGGCGAGCCGGCCCATCGGCTGGCGGGCGATGAAATCCTTGCGCGCCTGGGCCGGGTCGGCGAAGGCGTTGATGCGGTCGCCCAGCGAGGGCGTGTCGACCGTGCCGGGGCAGATCGCGTTGCAGCGCACGCCCAGCTTGACATAGTCCATCGCCACCGATTTGGTCAGGCCGATCACGGCGGCCTTGGTGGTGCCGTAGACGAAGCGGTTCGGGATGCCGCGCAGGCTGCTGGCGATCGAGGCCACGTTGATGATCGAGGACCATTGGCCGGTTTTCTGGAAATGGTCGAGCATGCCCGGCAGGACCGCGCGGATCATCTTCCAGTGGGCCCGCACGTTCAGGGCGAAGGCGAAGTCCCACTCCTTGTCGGTCGCGTCCATGACCGTGCCGTGGTGCACGAAGCCGGAGCAGTTGAACAGCACGTTGACCAGCCCGGCCTCCGCGGTCACGTTCTCGATGGCGCGGTCGTCGAGGGCGTCGAGCCGGCGCGCGGTCACGTTGGCCACGCCCGCGAACTTCTCGAGCAGCTTTTCGTTGACGTCGGTCGCCCAGACGCGCGCGCCCTCGGCGGCGAATGCCATGGCCACCGCATGGCCGATGCCCTGGCCGGCGGCGGTGATGAATGCTGTCTTGCCAGCGAGTCTTCCGCTCATGTGCTTGTTGTCTCCGTTGGCGCCGGCGGCGGGCTTGCTTGTAAGCGCGCCGGCTGCGGCGGTAGAATCGAAAATTGGCCTGACCACTTGACCAATGCGTGACGACGAGCGGCGAACTTTAGAGGAATCGCCACGCGCGCGTCAAGGTCAGGCGGAAGCGCCTTTGACAACGCACGATCCCGAGGACTTGCCATGGGTGACATCACACCGCAATTCATCCGCGCCAGCGCGCTACGCCTGAATCCGAACGACGACGTGGTCATCGCCACGCGCGAACTCGCCGCCGGTACCGCGATCCCCGGCGAGGGCATCAGCACCGCCGAGCGCATTCCCGCCGGGCACAAGGTGGCCACGCGCGCCGTGGCGGCCGGCGCGCCGGTGCGGCGCTACAACCAGATCATCGGCTTTGCCACCCGGCCGATCGCCCCGGGGCAGCATGTGCATGTGCACAATATCGAGGTCCAGGCCTTCGATCGCGACTATGCCTTCGGCGCGGACGTCAAGGCCACCGCCCCGGCGGCCGCGCCCGCCACCTTCATGGGCATCCGCCGGGCCGACGGGCGGGTCGCCACCCGCAACTACCTGGGCGTGATCTCCACGGTCAACTGCTCGGCCACGGTATCGCAGGCGGTGGCGCAGCATTTCGCGCGCCCCGGCGCGCTCGACGCTTACCCCAACGTCGACGGCGTGGTCGCGCTGACCCATTCCAGCGGCTGCGGCATGGACTCCACCGGGCAGGGCATGGACGTGCTCCGTCGCACCATCGCGGGCTATGCCACCCATGCCAACTTCGCCGGCGTGCTGCTGATCGGACTGGGCTGCGAGGCCAACCAGATGGGCGCGCTGATGATGGCGCAGGGCCTCAAGGAAGACGGGCTCCTGCAGACCATGAACATCCAGGACATCGGCGGCACCCGCAAGTGCATCGAATGGGGCATCGCGCGGGTGAACGAGATGCTGCCGGCGGCCAACCGGGTCAGGCGCGAGCCGTGTCCGGCCAGCCACATCACCATCGGCCTGCAGTGCGGCGGCTCCGACGGCTATTCCGGCATCACGGCCAACCCGGCGCTGGGCGCCGCGGTGGACATCCTGGTCGCGCACGGCGGCACCGCCATCCTTTCCGAGACGCCCGAGATCTACGGCGCCGAACACCTGCTCACGCGGCGCGCGGTGTCGCGCGAGGTGGGCGAGAAGATCGTCGCCCGCATCAGGTGGTGGGAGGACTACTGCGCGCGCAACCAGGGCGAGATGAACAACAACCCCTCGCCCGGCAACAAGGCAGGCGGGCTCACCACCATCCTCGAGAAATCCCTCGGCGCGGTCGCCAAGGGCGGCACCACCAACCTGGTGGACGTCTACGAGTACGCCGAGCCGGTCACCCGCAAGGGCTTCGTCTACATGGACACCCCCGGCTACGACCCGGTCTCGGCCACCGGCCAGGTCGCCGGCGGCGCCAACCTGATCTGCTTTACCACCGGGCGCGGCTCCGCGTACGGCTGCATACCGTCACCGTCGATGAAACTGGCGACCAACACGCCGCTGTATCTCAAGCAGACCGACGACATGGACATCAATTGCGGCGAGATCCTGGACGGCGGCGCCACGGTGCAGCAACTCGGCCAGAAGATCTTCGAGCGCGTGCTGCAGATCGCATCCGGCTCCAAGTCGAAGAGCGAAGAGTGGGGCTACGGGCACCTGGAATTCGCGCCGTGGATCATCGGCGCGACGATGTAGCGGTCGACGCCCGCCGCGCGGGCCGTAGAATCCCGCCATGTACGCCGACCAACTCGCGGCCATCGTGGTCAGCATCGCCGCGCTCGGCATGGCGCTCGCGTTCTTCGTCGCCGACCGCGACTCGCCGACCAGCCGCATGCTTTCGCTGTTTCTTGCCTGGCTGGGCGCCTCGATCGCGCTCGACGTGCTGGTGGCGCTGCCGTATCGCCAGCGCTACGGCATTCCGGCGTGGCATGGGCTGTTCGCCTGGCCGCAGGTGGCCGCCGGAATCTGCGCCTTCGAGTGGCTGCTGCGGGTGCGCCGCACCCTTCCCGCCGGCGCCCTCAACACCCGTGCCGGTGACCGCCTGATCCGGCTGGCGCAGGCATTCATGCTCCTGGAGGGGCTGCTGGCCCTGGCCCTGCCGGTGGAGCATTCCCTGCACTTCGCCAACGTGCAGGTGCTGCGCGAGGCGCTGGCCCGGCCGATGTTCTGGCTGTTCGGCGGGCCGCTGCTCTTGGCGGTGCTGTGCGCCGTGGCCTCGGCGCTGCTCATGCTGCGCCGCCGGCCGGACCGCGCCGAGGCCTTGCGCGGCCTGTCGTTCGCCATGGGGGCGCCCTTCATGGCGGCGGCGAGTTTCCTGCCTTCCGCGATCGCGCCGCTGTCGGGCATCATCGGGCTGATGATCCTGCTTGTCGGCGCGGTGCAATACCATGTGACGCAGGGCCGGCGCGCGCAGTTCATGGCGCGCTTCCTGGCGCCGCAGGTGGCGCAACTGGTCAGCCGGCACGGCCTCAAGAGCGCCACCGAAGAGCAGACCCTGGAACTCTCGGTGGTGTGCTGCGACCTGCGCGGCTTCACCGCGTTTTCGGCCGGCACTTCGTCGCAGCGGGTGATCCAGATCCTGCGCGAGTACTACGATGCCGTCGGCGAAGCGGCCGCCGCCTTCGGCGGCACCATCAAGGACCAGGCCGGCGACGGTGTCCTCATCCTGGTCGGCGCGCCGGTGCCGTTCGGCGACCATGCGCAACGGGCCGTCGACATGGCGCGCCGGATCCGCGCGAGCGGCATGACCGTCACCGCGCGCTGGTCCGACGGCGACCTCAACCTCGGCGTGGGGGTCGGCGTGGCGACCGGGTTCGTGACCGTCGGCGTGATCGGCGCGGCCTCGCGCCTGGAGTACACGGCCGTCGGGCCGGCGGTCAACCTGGCCGCGCGCCTGTGCTCGGAAGCGGCGCACGGCCAGGTGCTGGTCGACGCCAGGACCGGCGAGTGCATGGGCCGGGAGGCCGTGCAGCGCACGCTGGCGCGGGGCGAGGCGCTCAGGCTCAAGGGGTTCGCCGCGCCGGTGCAGAGTTACGTGCTGGCGGCGCACTGATCCATCGGGCCGGCGGCCGCCGGGCGGCGTCAGTGCGCGGTGGCGGCGGCGCGCGGGGTGTGCGCCAGGCGTTCCAGGACCCGACTGCTGAGCCGGGCATTGTGGTCGCGCATCGCCGCATAGGCGGCGGGACCGTCGCAGGCCAGGATTGCCCGCACCACGCTTGTGTGCTCCGCATGCGAGACCTCGAGGCGCCTTTCCGTTCCGCTCTGCGCCTGACGGCCATGCCCTGTTCGTCGCGGCGCTGTCGCAGTTCGGGCCGCTGCGCGCCGGCCGGTCAGTCCGGCACCAGCACCACCTTGCCGTGGGTCTTGCGGGTGGCCAGGTCGATCATGGCCTGCGGCGCGTCGGAAAGCTTGTAGGTGTTGGTCACCACCGGCCTGATCTTGCCTTCCGAGAGCAGGGCGAACAGATCCCCGTAGACGGTCCTGACGAGGTCCGGCTCGCGCTTGGCGGTTTCGCCCCAGAACACGCCGATGGCGCTGGCCGACTTCAGGAGCAGGCGGTTGGCCGGCAGGTTCGGGATGGTGCCGCCGGCAAAGCCCACCACGATGAAGCGGCCGCGCCAGTTGAGCACGCGCATGGATTGCTCGGCCACCCGGCCGCCCACCATGTCGATGATGATGTCCGCGCCCTTCCCGGCCGTGGCCGCCTTCAGGTTCTCCACCCAGCTGTCGGTGGCGTAGTCCCACGCCTCGTCGGCGCCGTGCTCGCGGCACACCTTGAGCTTGGCCTCCCCGCCGGCGGTGGCGAAGATCCTGCCGGCGCCCCAGGCGCGTGCCAGCTGCAGGGCGGCCAGCCCCACGCCGCCCGCGCCGGCGTGCACCAGCACGGTCTCGCCGGCCCGCATGCGCCCCGCGTCCCGCAGGCACAGGTGGGCGGTGGGGTAGACGATGGGCAGTGCCGCGCCCTCGGCGAACGACAGGTTGGCCGGGATCGGCGCGGCCGCGGCATCGGCCAGGAGGGCGTGGGTGGCGTAGCCGCCGGTGCCGACGTTGCCGCACACCCGCGCGCCGACCCGGTGCGTACTGCCCGCGCCCGCGGCCTCGACGATGCCCGCGACTTCGACGCCGGGCGTGAAGGGAAACGCCGGCTTGACCTGGTAACGTCCCTGGATCATCAACGTATCGAGAAAGTTCAGCGCGGCCGCCTCGACTTTCACGCGCAGCTGCCCCGGCCCCGGCTGCGGGTCGGGCAGTTCCTCGAATGTCATTCCATGCGGTTCGCACCACGCCTTGACCATCCATGCTTTCATTGCTGTCGGGCTCCGGTTGGGATTGCGGCCGGTACTATACTTGGCCGCCGGTCGATCACCATCCCCGCCCGCACCCGGACTGCTCGAATCCGAGTAGGACCGGGCCGCCCGAGGCCTTAGGATGCGGCGCTGCCGGCAATTCTGGAGACACCATGAGTACCTACACCCGCCGCGGAAGCGTGGCCGTCATCACGATGGCCAATCCGCCCATGAACACCATGTCGCACGCCAACCGCGGCGCGGTCAGGGCGGCGCTGGCAGCCGCCAACGCCGACGCGGAAGTCAAGGCGGTCGTCATCACCGGCGGCGGCCGGGTGTTCTCGTCCGGCGCGGAGATCCGGGAGTTCAACACGCCCGCCGCCACCGCCGCGCCGGCGTTGGGCGAAGTGATCAAGGCCATCGAAGAGAGCCCCAAGCCGGTCGTGGCCGCGATCCATGGCGTGGCCATGGGCGGCGGCCTCGAACTGGCGCTCGGCTGCCACTATCGCGTCGGCGCGCGCGGCGCGCTCATCGCGTTGCCGGAGGTCAAGCTCGGCCTGCTGCCGGGCGCCGGCGGCACCCAGCGCCTGCCGCGCCTGGTGGGCCTGCAACAGGGTCTGGACATGATCGTCAGCGGCGACCCGGTCAAGGCGGAGAAGTTCGCACCCGGCACCCTGTTCGACGAGATCACCGAGGGCGACCTGGTGTCGGCGGCCTGTTCCTTTGCCGAGCGGGTGGCGGCCAAGGGGGCGCCGTACAGGCGCGCGCGCGACCTTGGCGTGACGGTGGATGACGCGGCCGCGTTCTTCGCCGCGGCGAAGGCGCGCGTGGCCAAGGATTTTCGCGGCTATCCCGCCCCGGCGAAATGCGTCGCGGCGGTGGAGGCGGTGGTGACGCTGCCGTTCGACGAAGGCCTCAGGTTCGAGCGCGCCGCCTTCATGGAACTGGTGGGCACCGCCGAATCGAAGGCGATGCGCCATTTTTTCTTCGGCGAGCGCACCGTGGCCAAGATTCCGGACGTGCCCGACGACACGCCGCTGCGCGCGGTCAAGTCGGCGGCGGTGATCGGCGCCGGCACCATGGGCGGCGGCATCACCATGAATTTCGTCAACGCCGGCATTCCGGTGTGCCTGCTGGAGATGAAGCAGGATGCGCTCGACCGTGGCCTGGCCACCATCCGCAGGAACTACGAGAACACGGCCAGGAAGGGCCGCATGAGCATGGACGAGGTGGAGCGGCGCATGGCGCTCGTCAAGCCGACCCTGTCCTATGACGACCTCAAGGAGGCCGACATCGTCGTCGAGGCGGTGTTCGAGGACATGGCGGTCAAGGAAACCGTGTTCCGCAAGCTCGACGAGGTCATGAAGGCTGGCGCCATCCTCGCCTCCAATACCTCCACCCTGGATGTGAACAGGATCGCCGCCTTCACGAAGCGTCCGCAGGACGTGATCGGCACGCATTTCTTCTCGCCCGCCAATGTGATGCGCCTCCTGGAGATCGTGCGCGGCGCGAGGACGGGCCACGATGTGCTGGCCACCACGATGAAGCTCGCCAAGACCATCGGCAAGGTCGGCGTGGTCTCGGGCGTCTGCGACGGCTTCATCGGCAACCGCATGATCGAGCAGTACTCGCGCCAGGCGGGCTTCCTGATCGACGAGGGCGCCTCGCCGCAACAGATCGACCAGGCCATCGAGAAGATCGGCTTCGCCATGGGGCCGTTCCGCATGATCGACCTGGCGGGCAATGACGTCGGCTGGTACATCCGCAAGCGCCGCTACGTCGAATATCCCGACATGCGCTACTCGAAGTCCGCCGACCTGATCTGCGAGGCCGGCCGCTTCGGCCAGAAGACCCAGGCCGGCTGGTACGACTACAAGCCCGGCGACCGCACCGCCTACCCCTCACCGGTGGTCGAGGACATCCTGGCCGCCCACCGCAAGGCCATCGGCATCACGCCGCGCGAGGTTTCCGACGACGAGATCGTCGAACGCCTCATGTACGCGCTGGTCAACGAGGGCGCCCACATCCTCGAGGAGGGCATCGCCCTGCGCGCGGTGGACATCGACATGATCTACATGACCGGCTACGGCGTGCCGCCCTACCTGGGCGGGCCGATGTTCTGGGCCGACCGCAAGGGCCTGGCCAGCGTGGTGGCGAGCATGCAGTCATTCGCGCGGAACCCGCATGCGGACCCCGCATTCTGGAAGCCCGCGCCCCTGCTCGCCAGACTGGCGGCCGAAGGCAAGACGTTCAACTGACCAAGACCGCAGCAATTCCAAGGAGACCCGCATGACCGATGCCGTTGTCGTATCCACCGCCCGCACGGGCCTGGCCAAGTCCTGGAAGGGCGCCCTCAACATGACCCATGGCGCGACCATGGGCGGAGCGGTCGTCAAGGCCGCGCTGGAACGCGCCAGGCTCGACCCGGCCGAGGTCGAGGATGTCCTGATGGGATGCGCCAACCCGGAAGGCGCCACCGGCAGCAACATCGCGCGGCAAGCGGCCCTGATGGCCGGCTGCCCGGTGTCGGTCTCGGGCGCCACGGTCAACCGCTTCTGCTCCTCCGGCCTGCAGACCATCGTCCTGGCCTCGCAGCGCATCATCGCCGGGGAGGCCGACATCTTCGTCGCCGGCGGCGTGGAGTCGATCTCGTGCGTGCAGAACGAGATGAACAAGCACATGCTGCGCGATCCCGATCTGGAGGCCAGGAAGCCGGAGATCTACTGGAACATGCTGCAGACCGCCGAGATGGTCTCCAGGCGCTACAACATCAGCCGCGAGGCGCAGGATCGCTACGGCGTGGCGAGCGTGCTGCGCGCCGCCGCCGCGCGCGACGCCGGCAAGACGCGCGACGAGATCGTCCCGATCAAGGTCAGGACCAAGGTCGTCGACAAGGCCACCGGCGTGGAGACCGTCAAGGAGGTGCTGCACGACAAGGACGAGGGCATCCGCGCCGACACCACCTACGAGGGGGTGTCGCAGATCAAGCCCGCCATCGAAGGCGGCGTCATCGCGGCCGGCAATGCCAGCCAGTTCTCCGACGGTGCCTCGGCCGCCGTCGTGATGAACGCCAAGCTCGCCGAGCAGCGCGGACTCGCGCCGCTGGGCATCTACCGCGGCTTCGCCGTCGCCGGCTGCGAGCCCGACGAAATGGGCATCGGGCCGGTGTACGCCATCCCCAAGCTGCTCAAGAAGGCCGGGTTGGGCATCCAGGACATCGGCCTGTGGGAACTCAACGAGGCATTTGCCGTGCAGGTGATCTACTGCCGCGACCAGCTGGGCATCCCGGACGACCGCCTCAACGTCAACGGCGGCTCCATCGCCGTGGGCCATCCCTACGGCGTCACCGGCGCGCGCCTGGTCGGCCACGCCCTGATCGAGGGCAAGCGTCGCGGCGTCAAGTACGTGGTGATCACCATGTGCGTCGGCGGCGGCATGGGCGCGGCCGGCCTGTTCGAGGTCGCCTGAAGGCCGCGCGGCGGCCGCCTTGCAGGCGGCGCGCGCGTCTTCCGTGACAGACGCGCGCACGCGCCCCGCCGGTTCCCGACCATGCAATCCAGACTCCTCAGCCGGCGCGACCTCGCCTTCGTGCTCTACGAACTCCTCGACGTGGTCGCGCTCACCGCGCGCTCGCGCTATGCGGACCATTCGCGCGAGACCTTCGATGCCGCCATCGACCTGGCCGAGCGCATCGCGCTGGACCATTTCGCGCCGCACAATCGCAAGAGCGACCTGCACGAACCCGCATTCGACGGCGAGCGCGTCAGCCTGATCCCCGAGATCGCCGCGGCGCTCAAGGCCTTCAACGACGCCGGCCTGATGGCGGCCGAGCACGACTACGACTACGGCGGCATGCAGCTGCCGCTGACCGTAGCCAAGGCCTGCTTCGCCTTCTTCAAGGCGGCCAATGTGGGCACCGCGAGCTATCCGTTCCTGACCATAGGCAACGCCAACCTGCTGCTCGAGCACGGCTCGGCGGAGCAGATCGACACCTTCGTCCGGCCCATGCTGGCTGGCAGGTGGTTCGGCACCATGTGCCTGTCCGAGCCGCAGGCCGGCTCTTCGCTGTCGGACATCCGCACCCGCGCCGAGCCGCAACCCGACGGCAGCCATCGCCTGTTCGGCAACAAGATGTGGATTTCCGGCGGCGAGCACGAACTGTCGGAGAACATCGTGCATCTGGTGCTGGCCAGGATCGCCGGCGCGCCGCCCGGCGTGAAGGGCATTTCGCTGTTCATCGTGCCGCGCCGCCTGGTCGAGGCCGACGGCCGCGCCGGCGAGCGCAACGACGTGGCCCTGGCCGGGCTCAACCACAAGATGGGTTATCGCGGCACGGTCAACACGCTGCTCAATTTCGGCGAAGGGAAGTTCAGCCCGGGCGCCCGGGCAGGTGCGGTCGGCTATCTCGTGGGTGAGCCCAACCGCGGCCTCGCCTACATGTTCCACATGATGAACGAGGCGCGCATCGGCGTGGGCCTGGGTGCAACCATGCTCGGCTACACCGGCTACCTGCACGCGCTCGACTACGCGCGCAACCGGCCGCAGGGGCGCCATCCGGGCGCCAAGGATCCGGCCGCGCCGCAGGTGCCCATCGTCGAGCACGCCGACATCAAGCGCATGCTGCTGGCGCAGAAGGCCTATGTCGAGGGCGCGCTGGCGCTCAACCTGTATTGCGCGCGCCTGGTCGACGAGCACAAGACCGGCGAGAGCGAGGCGCAGCGCGCCGACGCCGGCCTGCTGCTGGACCTGCTCACCCCGATCGCCAAGTCGTGGCCGTCGCAGTGGTGCCTGGAGGCCAACAGCCTCGCCATCCAGGTGCACGGGGGCTACGGCTACACGCGCGACTACCCGGTGGAGCAGTTCTATCGCGACAACCGCCTGAACCCGATCCACGAGGGCACGCACGGCATACAGGGGCTGGACCTGCTCGGCCGCAAGGCGGTGCAGCAGGGCGGCGCGGCCCTGGCCCTGCTGGGCCGCGAGATCGAGAAGTCCTGCCGCGATGCCGGGGCGCTGCGCGAGACGGTGCAATTCGCGCGCAGCCTCGGCCAGGCGGTGGCCCGGCTCGGGCTGACCACGCAAAAACTGCACGCCGCCGGCAGCGTCGAGCGCACGCTGGCCAACGCCTCGACCTATCTCGAGGCCTTCGGCCATGTGGTGCTGGCCTGGATGTGGCTGCGCGCGGCCGTGATCGCCGCGCGCAGGCTCGAGGCGGGAAGCGCGGACAGCGCGTTCTACCGCGGCAAGCTGCAGGCGGCGGCGTATTTCTTCCGCTGGGAACTGCCCAAGGCGGCGCAGTGGTGCGACCTGCTCGACGGTCTCGACGCGACGACCCTGGACATGCAGGACGACTGGTTCTAGAAAAGGAAAAGGGGAGCTGCCATGAGCCTCAAGAAACTGATGGACCTGACCGGCCGCGTGGCGATCGTCACCGGCGGGTCGCGCGGGCTGGGCCTGCAGATCGCCGAGGCGCTGGGCGAGATGGGCGCGCGCCTTGCCATCACCGCGCGCAAGGCGGGCGAACTGGAGTCCGCGCAGGCGCACCTGGCGGCGCAGGGCCATGAGGTGCTGACCCTCCCGTCGGATCTCGGCAAACCCGAGGTTCCGGCGCAGATCGTCGAGGCCGTCATGCGGCGATACGGGCAGATCGACATCCTGGTCAACAACGCCGGGGCCACCTGGGGCGCGAGTGCCGAAGACCATCCCCTCGAGGCATGGCAGAAGCTCGTGAACCTGAACCTGACGGGCAACTTCCTCCTGTGCCAGCAGGTCGCGAAGGCCTCGATGATCCCGCGCAGGTACGGGCGCATCGTCAACATCGCCTCGGTCGCGGGCCTGGGCGGCAACCCGCCGCAGATGGAGGGCACCATCGCCTACAACACCACCAAGGGCGGGCTGGTCAACTTCACCCGCGCGCTGGCGGCCGAGTGGGGCAAGTACAACATCACCGTCAATGCCATCTGCCCCGGATTCTTCCCGTCCAAGATGACCCGGGCGACGCTCGCCGCCCACGAGAAGTTCTTCATCGAGATGACGCCCCTGGGCAAGCTGGGCAACGACGAGGATCTCAAGGGCGCGGCCGTGCTGTTCGCCTCCGACGCGGGCGGCCACATCACCGGCCAGTGCCTGGCCATCGACGGCGGCGCCATCGTCATCTGAACCAAAGGAGCAACGTCCCATGACCACCATCAACAAGCAGATCCACCTGGTTCGGCGCCCGGTCGGCGAGCCTACCGAGGCCTGTTTCGCCCTGGTCGAAAAGACGCTCGGCGACCCCGGTCCGGGCCAGGTGCTGGTGAGGAACCGGTTCCTCTCGCTGGACCCGTACATGCGCGGTCGCATGGACGAGGCCAAATCCTATGCCCAGCCGCAGGCGCTCAATGAAGTGATGGTCGGCGCGACCAGCGGCGAGGTGCTGGTGTCGAACCACCCCGACTTCAAGGCGGGCGACACGTTCGCCGCCAAGTTCGGCCTGGGCTGGCAGACCCATGCCATCGTCAAGGGCGAGCACATCATCAAGGTCGATGCGTCGCGCGTGCCGCTGTCCTACTACGTGGGGCTGCTCGGCATGCCGGGCGCCACCGCCTGGTACGGCACCATGAAGATCCTCGAACCGGCGGCCGGGCAAACCCTGGTCGTGACCGCCGCCACCGGCGCGGTGGGTGGCGTGGTCGGGCAACTGGCCAAGGCGCATGGCGCGCGGGTGGTCGGCATCGCCGGCGGCACCGCCAAGTGCGACTATGCGGTCCGGGAGATGGGCTTCGACGCCTGCATCGACTACAAGGCGCCCGGCTGGAAGGAGGCCTTCAAGGCCGCCACGCCGGACGGCGTCGATCGCGTGTTCGAAAACGTCGGCGGCGAGATCTTCGACACCATCCTGGCGCGCATGAACCCATTCGGGCGCATCGCCGTCTGCGGACTGATTTCCGGCTACAACGGCACGCCCATGCCGATTGCCAACTTCCGCTCGGTGCTGGTCAACAAGCTGCGCATCCAGGGCTTCATCATTTCCGACCACCTCGAGTTCTGGCCGCAGGCGCACAAGGAACTGGCCGACCTGGTCACAGCCGGCCGGCTCAAGTACCGCGAATCGGTCGCCGAAGGCCTGGAGAGCGCGCCCGGGGCCTTTCTGGCGATGCTCAAGGGCGGCAATTTCGGCAAGCAGATCGTCCGCCTGTAGGCGCCGCGCGCGCCGGCCGGGTCCTTTGGGGCGGCGCGCGTTGGTCGATTCCTTTCGTCGCCTTCGTCGCCTTCATCACCGCAGCGTCACCCGCAGAGGAGCAAACCCATGAACGCACCCGAAAAAGTCCAGTTGAACGCCGCCGGCATGTCCACCGAGGTGGCGCGCCTGCAGACCAACATGCCCGTGCCGCCACGCTTCAATTCAGCGGCCGAGGAAAGGCTGCACCGCAAGCAGCGCCTGACGGCCGCCTTTCGCATCTTCGGCCAATGGGGCCTGGGGGAGGGCGCGGCCGGCCACATCACGGTGCGCGACCCGGAACATCCGGAAACCTTCTGGCTCAACCCGTTCGGCGTGCACTTCTCGCGCATCAAGGTTTCCAGCCTGATCCGCGTGGACCACGACGGCAACGTCATCGAGGGCGACTATCCGGTCAACCGCGCGGCCTTCGCCATCCATTCGCGCATCCACAAGGCGCGCCCGGACGTGGTGGCCGCCGCGCACACCCACGGCGTCTATGGCCGCGCCTTCAGCGCACTGGGCAAGCCGCTGGCGATGATCAACCAGGACGTGTGCGCCTTCTACAACGACCATGTCCTGTATGACGACTACGGCGGCGTGGTGCTGGAACTCGACGAAGGCGAACGCATCGCCGCGGCGCTCGGCCCGAGAAAGGCCGCCATCCTGCGCAATCACGGCCTGCTGACGGTGGGCGGCAGCGTCGACGAGGCGGCCTGGTGGTACCTGTCGATGGAGCGCAACTGCCAGACGCAGCTGCTGGCCGAGGCCGCCGCGCACGGCCAGCCCCTGCGCCTGGTGCCGGAGGATGCCTGCCGCCAGGCCTACAGCGTGGTCGGCGTGCCGTATGCGGGATGGTTTTCATTCAACCTGCTCTACGACAAGCTGGTGGGCGAGTCGCCGGATTTCCTCAACTGAACCGGCGCCGCGCGCGGCAGCCAACCCGCGCCCGGCGCCCAAGGGAGCAAGGTACTTGAAAACCTTCGCAGGCAGGACCGCCGTGATCACCGGCGGGGGCAGCGGCTTCGGCCGCGAATTCGCGCGCCTGGCGCACCGATGCGACATGAACGTGGTCATCGCCGATGTGCAGGAGGACGCGCTCGAGGCCGCGCGCGCCGAGCTTCAGGCGCAGGGCGCCCGGGTGCTGGCGCTCAAGACCGATGTGGCCAGCGCGGCGGCGGTGGAGGCGCTGGCGGATGCGACCCTGGCGCGCTTCGGCGTGCCCGGCCTGGTGTTCAACAACGCCGGCGTCGGCGGCACCGGCGGCCTGCTGTGGGAAAACTCGCAGGCCGACTGGGCCTGGGTGATGGGTGTGAACCTGTGGGGAGTGATCCACGGCGTGCGCATCTTCACGCCGCTGATGCTGGAGGCGGCGAACAAGGACGCGTCGTTCGAGGCGCACATCGTCAACACCGCGTCGATGGCCGGGCTGCTCACGCCGCCCAACATGGGCGTCTACAACGCCACCAAGCATGCCGTGGTGGCGCTGACCGAAACGCTCTACCAGGACCTGGGTCTGGTGACCAGCCAGGTGTCATGCTCGGTGCTGTGCCCGTATTTCGTGCCTACCGGCATTTTCCAGTCCGAACGCAACCGCCCGGCCGACCTGACCGATGCGACCGACCTGACCGCCTCGCAGCGCATCGCGCGGGACATGGGGCAGAAGGCGGTCAACGCCGGCAAGGTGTCGGCCGCCGAAGTGGCGCAACTGACCTTCGAGGCGATCGCCGCCAACCAGTTCTACGTGTTTTCGCATCCCAAGGCCCTCGGGAATGTCGAGACGCGCATGCGCGCCATCGTGGACGGCCGCAATCCGCCCGACCCGTTCGCCGCGCGTCCCGAGGTTGGGGAGCGGCTGCGCGCGCAGTTGCGCGGCGCCTGACGGCGAGCCGCCCGGGGCGCGCGCCGTCGGTTCTAGCGGCGCGCGACGCGCACCGGGCCCGGCGAGCGGACCGCCACCTTGGTGTTCTTGGCGACCGGGCCGCGCGCCGCCACGCGCCCCTTGGCCGGCACGTTCGTGGCCGCCACCACCGCGCGCTGCGGCGCGGGCTTGGCCAGCACCACGGTCTCGAGCGCCAGCTTCTGGCCCGGCTGCACCATGTCGGATTGCAGCTTGTTCCAGCGCTTGATGTCGGCGACCGGCAGGTTGAACCTGCGGCCGATGGCCATCAGGGTTTCGCCCTTGCTGACCACATGGATGGAGCGCACGATCCTCTCCTCGGGCTCCACCGGCGGCCGGTCGATCGACGCCGGCAGGGCGGCGGCGTCGCCCGCGTTATCGCGGCGCGGCACCAGCAGGGTCTGGCCGGGGCCCACCCGGGACTTGTACGACAGCCCGTTGACGCTCTTCAGGGACGCGAGGTCGATGCCGAAGCGCGCGGCGATGCGGTCGAGCGATTCGCCGGCCTTGAGCAGGTAGCCCTGCCAGCTCGACAACGGCTTGTCCTGATGGATTTCCAGGTTCTGCCTGAAGGTTTCGACCTTGTCGGCCGGAAGAACCAGGGTCGGGCGGTTCGCGCCGGGAATGACCGGCCGGTTGTGCGAGGGGTTCAGGGCGATGAACTCGTCGACCGGCATTTCGGCGAGCCGGGCGGCGACTGTCACGTCGATGTCGCGGGTCTTGGTGATAGTGGCGATATAAGGCGTGTTGGCCACCGGCGGAAGCGCCACGCCGAACAACTCCGGGCGCATCACGATGTTCTTGATCGCCTGCAGCTTGGGCACGTAGCCGGCGGTCTCGGCCGGCATGCGCAGGCTGGCGTAGTCGGTCGGCTCGCCCTTGGCGCGCGCCTTCTCGATGGCGCGGGACACCGCGCCCTCGCCCCAGTTGTAGGCGGCCAGGGCGAGTTGCCAGTCGTTGAACATGCCGTGGAGCATCTGCAGGTAGTCCAGCGCGGCGTTGGTCGAGGCGACGATGTCGCGCCGGTCGTCGCGCCACCAGTCCTGCTGCAGGTTGTAGCGCTTGCCGGTGGCGGGGATGAACTGCCACATGCCCGCCGCCTGCGCCGGCGACACCGCGCGCGGGTTGTAGGCCGATTCGACCAGCGGCAACAGCGCCAGTTCGGTGGGCATGCCGCGCTTCTCGATTTCCTCGACGATGTGGAAGAGGAACGGCCGGGCGCGCTCGAAGCTGCGCTTGAGGTAATCCGGACGCGCGGCATACCAGGCGGTTCTATCCTGCGCGGCGGCATTGGCGAGGTCGGGAATGGCGAACCCGTTGCGCATGCGCTGCCACAGGTCCTGGTTCGCGCGCGCGCCGGAAACGTCGATGTTGCCGATGTCGGCCTGCAGTACTTCCTGCGGCGTGATGGCCTCCTGGGCGCGGAAGATCGGGGCCGGGACCGCGGCGACGGCGCTGGCGTCTTCGGACGTCTGCACGATCTTGGGTGCGCTGCCGCACGCCGCGAGGGCGACCGGCAGGGCCAGCAACAGAAGTCGAATTGCCGCGTGGGATCGGTGCATGCGGCCCCCTTTTTTTTGGAACGCGGATAGTAAGGGGCCTGCGCCGTATTGTCAAATGCGGGCCTGTTGCAATCATTTGATTTTCATGGGTTTTCTTTTGCGGATGCGCGCGGCATGCGATAATCGCTAGTCAGATGGCAAGGACCGCCGGCTTGCATGGGCCGGCTTGCATGGGCCGGATTGCGTGGGCCGGCTTGCATCTCCGACTTCGGCGCGCGGGCCTGGATGCGCCTGACCGATCGCAACCGTGTCCGCAGGCATGCCGGCTTCATCCCACCCTGTAAGCTTCACAACCTTCGTGCCGAATACCCGCCCCCGAGTCCCTTCGCCCGACCGCGAATGCGAGCGCCCCCACACGCTCGCGGACTGGTTCGCCACGCCGCAGGGGCGCTATGTGCTTGATTGGGAGCGCGCGCGCCTGGACGAAATGGTGGCCGACGTATTCGGTTATTTCGCCGTCCAGGTGGGCCTGCCGTCGATCGACTTCCTGCGCGCCAACCGCATTCCGTGGCGCACCACCGCCGGCCTGGAAGCGGCCTCCGCGGTGGTGGCCGATGCGCATGAACTGCCGTTCGGCGCCGAATCGCTCGACCTGGTGCTGCTGCCGCACCTGCTCGAATGCTCCGGGGAGCCGCACCTGATCCTGCGCGAGGTGGAACGGGTGCTGCGTCCGGAAGGCGAACTCATCGTCAGCGGCTTCAATCCGGTCAGCCTGTGGGGCCTGGCGCGCATGCTGCGCCAGACGCCGTATCCGCCCTGGGACGCGGAGTTCGTCAGCGTCGCCCGCATGAAGGACTGGCTGAAACTGCTCAACTTCGAGATGGTGGGCGGCCATTTCGGCTGCTACCGGCCGCCCTTCGAATCGGAAAAATGGCTGGCCCGCCTGGGCTTGATCGAATCCGTGGGTGCGCGCTCCTGGCCGATGGCCGGCGCCGTCTACGTCCTGCAGGCCAAGAAGCGCGTGGCCGGCATGCGCGTGATCACCCCGGCACGCGCGCGCGCGCGTGCGCGCCTGCGCCTGCTCGCACCGGCTGCGCGGGCAACCCACCGGATCAACCATGACTGAAACCATGCGCGAGGTCATCATCCACACCGACGGCGCCTGCAAGGGCAACCCCGGCCCGGGCGGCTGGGGCGCGCTGCTGGTGAGCGGGTCGCACGAAAAGGAGTTGTTCGGCGGCGTTGCCCACACCACCAACAACCGCATGGAAATGATGGCGGTGATCGAGGCCCTCGGCGCCCTGAAGGGGCCATGCCGCGTGGTGCTCTACACCGACTCGAGCTATGTGCAGAAAGGCATCACCGAATGGATCAGTGGCTGGAAGGCGCGCGGCTGGCGCACCGCCGACAAGAAACCGGTCAAGAACGAGGACCTGTGGCGTCTCCTCGACGCCGCCGCCGCGCGTCACCGCATCGAATGGCGCTGGGTCAAGGGGCACGCCGGGGATCCCGGCAACGAGCGCGCCGATGCGCTGGCCAATCGCGGCGTCGAGTCGGTGCGCTGAACGGGCCACGAGCGCCGGCGCGGGCCACGAACGCCGGCGCGGGCAGCAAACGCCGGCGCGGGCCCGCGCGGGGCCGTCATCTGCGCCCAAGTGTGCGGTTGTGCACGCTGCGCGCTACAAATCCGCCCTGAATCCGTGGCAGGCGCGCGGCCGCCATGGTAGCGTCTGCGTTGAGCTTCCCCTCTCGGAGCGTGCACATGAAGAACGCCTTATTCGCGCTGTCCCTGGCAATGTCCGGGCTGATGGTCAACGCGGGCGCCGCCGCACAGGACAACTACAACCTGCACGGCAACGGCCCGGTGGTCATCGTCGCGCCCGGCGGCACCGCAACCCCTTACGGCAACGCCTATCCAGGCTACGGCAGCGGCGTCGTCCCGTATGGCAACAACGCCGGCGTGGCGGTCACGCCGCGTGGCGCGGTGCCCTACGGGCGCTACAACAAGGACGCCGCCCGCGATGCATTCCAGATCAACAACGCGCTCGGCGGCGCGCGCGCGGCCGACGAAGCGGCGGCGCGCAATCAGGCGCCGCTGACGCCGCTCAATCCCATGCCGGGCAACCTGCGCTGAGGCGCCCCGGGCGGAGCCCCGCATCGCGGGGGAGGGCAGGCGCGCCTACCCGCGCTTGATCACGTAGCGCACGAACGGGTCGCGCGGGGTGAACTTGTCGTACAGGCCGCGCGCCCGGTAGTTGTTCTCCTTGGTGTTCCAGTACACCCGCGACCAGCCCTCCGCCTGCATGCGCGCCACCAGCCATTCGATCAGTGCGCGCCCGACGCCCACCGCGCGCGCCTCCGGCCTGACGAACAGGTCCTCCAGGTAGCACACCGGCGCGAGTTCCCAGGTGTTCTCGTGCAGGATGTAGTTGCACATACCGATCACGCCATCGGTGGCGTTCTCGGCGACGATGGCCGCCACCGGCGAGGCCGGGTCGCGGATGCGCCGCCAGGTGTGGTCGGTCACCGCCGGGGCGATCTCGACCTGGTAGAAGCGGCAATAGCCGTCCCACAATGCACGCCAGGCGGATTCGTCGCGCGCCTCGATCGGGCGAACCAGGGGAGTAGGAATAGCCATGGCGTGGGGCTCCAGAGGGTGTCAGGCAGGATTCGCCGGGTCGCCGGCCACCCGCCGCAGCAGCAGGCGCAGGCCCGGCAGCAGGGCGCTTTCGGCGCCGCGGAACAGCCGCGAGTGATTGGCCGGCGCGTTCGCGCGGCCGCCGGTCCTGGGCGCATGCACCACGTGCGCTCCGCGCGCCGCTGCAGCGAGCATGTTCAGGTGCCCTCGAACACCAGGCAGGTCGTGGTGCCATGCGCGAGCAGGCGCCCCTGCGAATCGGTGAGCCGGCCTTCGGCGCTGGCCACGCGGCGGCCGACCTGCAGTACCTTGCCTTCGGCGCGCACCCGACCGGTCTTGTCGCTCATGCCGCGCACCAGGGTGATCTTGTACTCCAGGGTGGTGTAGCCCTGCCCGGCGGCCAGCGCCGAATGGACGGCGCAGCCCATCGCCGAGTCGAGCAGGGCGGCGGCATAGCTGCCGTGCACCGAGCCGATCGGATTGTAGAAATCGCGCAGCGGCTCCCCTTCGAACACGGTGCGGCCGAATTCCGCCTCGACGAGCCCGAAGTTGAGCGCCTTGCCGATGGGCGGGGGCGGGTAGCGTCCTTCGGCCCATCCGGCGATCAGTTCGAGACCCGACAGGCCGGCGATTTCGGCAGGATGCATGGTCGCATGCGGTAATTGCGTGCCGGTGACGCGATAGACCACGCGCGCGGGTTCGGTTGTGCTCATGGCATTGACAAGGAGATGGAGGAGGCGTGTAATTGTAAAGCGTGTAGTTGCACGGGTATAGCCATCCTGAGGGCCACTCCGGAGGGGCATCCCGGAGGGCCACCCCGTAAGGCCGCCCCGTAAGGCCATCCCCACCTGCCGGTATCCGTGTTGCTGCGAATTCGTACGACTCCGACGGGCGCGCCCGGCGCCGTCCCAGACCTCGGCTCCGTTTGGCGCCGCCCGGCGCCACCCAGGCCGCACACCCCTGCATGAACGTTTCCAATCACACCGCGCCGCCCGCCTCGCCGGCCTGCCCGGCCACCTCGGCGGCCTGTACCTGTTTCAAGTTGCGCAGCCTGGCGCGGCAGGTGACCCGGCTGTACGACCAGATGCTGGCGCCTTCCGGGCTCAAGGTCACGCAGTATTCGCTGCTCGCCCATGCGCAGCGCGGGCCCGAGGGCGGCGCGCCCAGCGTGAGCGAACTGGCCCAGGCCATGTTCACCGATCGCACCACGCTCACACGCAACCTGCGGCCGCTCGTCGCGGCCGGGTACATCGAAGTCGCGCCCGGGCCCGATGCCCGCAGCAAGGCGGTGCGGGTCACAGCGCGGGGCAGGGCCGCGTTGCGCGCCGCGCGTCCGCTCTGGCGGGCGGCGCAGGCACGCCTGCAGAGCATCGGCGGCGCCGCCCAGGTCGAACGCCTGCACGGGCTGGCCGATGCACTCTCGCTGCGCATCGACATGTCCGAGCCCGCCGGCGCCGCCCCCTGACCGGACATTCCCACGATGCCTCTTTCCAGACAGCACTGGCTGGTCATCGCCTCGGCCGGCCTCATATTCGCCCTGGTGTTCGGCGCGCGCCAGTCGCTCGCCCTGTTCATCGGCCCGCTCAATACCGCCACCGGCCTCGGCCTGGCCGCCATCAGCCTCGCGTTCGCCTGGGCGCAGCTGATGTGGGGCGTGACCCAGCCGGTCGCCGGTGCCTTGGCCGACAGGTTCGGCGCGGCGCGCGTCATCGCCGCGGGCGGTGTGCTGGTGTGCGTCGGGACCGTGCTCACCCCCTATGCCACCTCCACGGCGGAACTGATTTTTCTGATCGGCGTGGTCGCCGCCGGCGGCGCAGGCCTGGCCGGCATGGGCGTGCTGATGTCGGCCGTGGGGCGCATGGTTCCGGCGGACAAGCGCGGCATGGCCAGCGGCCTGGTCAACGCCGGCGGCTCGTTCGGCCAGTTCGCGGTCGTGCCGCTGGCGCAGTGGCTTTCCGGCACGGTCGGCTGGGTCGGGGCGCTGTTCGGTATCGGTGTGCTGGCCGCGCTGGCGGCGCCGCTGGCCTGGGTGCTGCGCGGCCGGCCCGCGGCGGCGTCGGCCGCAGCCGCCGACGCGCCCAACCTGGGCGCCGCGCTCAAGGGCGCGCTGGGCGACCGCAGCTATCTGCTGCTGGCCTGCGGATTCTTCGTTTGCGGCTTTCATGTCGCCTTCATCGGCGTGCACCTGCCGGGGGTGGTGGCGTCGTGCATGCTGCCGGCCGAGGTGGGCGCGTGGTCGCTCGCGCTGGTGGGCCTGTTCAACATCTTCGGCAGCTTCGCCTCGGGCTGGGCGATCGGCCGCTGGCGCATGAAATCGGTGCTGAGCGTGCTGTACGCCGCGCGCGCCGTGGCGGTGCTGTTGTTCCTGGCGGCACCCAAGACCACGCTCACCTTCCTGGTTTTTTCAGCGGTGATCGGCTTCACCTACCTGGCCACCGTGCCGCCCACCGTCGGCCTGGTTGGCAAGCTGCACGGCATGCGTTTCCTGGCCACGCTGTTCGGGGTGGTGATGCTGACCCACCAGGTGGGCGGGTTCGCGGGGGCCTGGCTGGGCGGCCGCGTCTTCGAGGCCACCGGCAGCTACGACTGGGTGTGGTATATCGATGTCGTGCTCGCCGTCGGCGCGGCGCTCATCCACCTGCCGATTCGCGAACAACGGCCGGTGCGCAGCGCCGCGGCGCCTGCCTGACCGCGCGTGACGCGACCCGCGTCGGCCGGTCGTGCCGCCGTCGCGCAGCCCCGGACCGATACCCCTGACTGATTCCACCCCATCCCACCCCATCCCGCCCCATCCACTGGACATTTCATGCAAAGCAACTGGCGCACACCGGTCATCGTCATCCTGGCCGGCGCCCTGATCGTCAATTTCTCGATGGGCATCCGCCACGGGATGGGCCTGTTCCTCACACCCATGACCGGCGAGGTGAACATGTCGCGCGAGGCGTTTTCGTTCGCCATCGCGATCCAGAACATCTGCTGGGGCCTGTCTTCCCCGTTCCTGGGCATGTTCGCCGACCGCTACGGCGCCGGCCGTACCATCGCCATCACCTGCGTGCTCTACGCGGTCGGCCTGATCGGCATGGAACTGTCCACCACGCCGCTCATGCTGGCCCTGACCGGCGGGGTGATCATCGGCATCGCCCAGGGGGGCTGCACCATCGCCGTGGTGTCGGGCGTGGTCGGGCGCGCGGTGGCGCCCGGGCAACGCCAGCAGGCGCTGGCGATATCCGGGGCGCTGGGCGCCTGCGGCCAGTTCTACCTCACGCCGCTCTTGCAATGGGTGATCGGCGATTTCGGCTGGCAGGCCTCGCTGATGTGCGCGGCCGCGCTGATGCTCGCGGTGGCGCCGGTCTCCATCGCCCTGACCGAGCCCGGGCGCGCCGGCGCGGGTGCCGCCAGCCAGTCCGCGGGCGCCGCGGTGCGCGAGGCGCTCGGCGAGCGCGGCTTCATCCTCCTGTGCATGGGCTATTTCGTGTGCGGCCTGCAGGTGGTGTTCATCGGCGTGCATCTGCCTGCCTACCTGCGCGACCAGGGCATGAGCGCCAACACGGGCGTCACCGCGCTGGCGCTGATCGCCATCGGCAACATCGTCGGCACCTACTGGTGGGGCATGCAGGGCGCGCGCTTTCCGCGCCGCTACCTGCTGTCGACCATCTACCTGCTGCGCGCGGTGGTGATCCTGGCCTTTCTGGCCGCGCCGCTCGTGCCGGCCTCGGTCTACGTGTTCGCGCTCGCCATCGGCACGCTGTGGCTATCGACCGTCCCCCTCACCAACGGCCTGGTGGCGCACATCTTCGGCGTCAACTACCTGTCGATGCTGGCGGGGGTGGTGTTTCTCGCGCACCAGGTGGGCAGCTTCCTCGGCGCCTGGATGGGCGGCTACCTGTTCGACCGCACCGGCAGCTATACCGTGGCCTGGCTGATCGCCGCCGCCTTCGGCGTGTTCGCGGCGCTGATCCACCTGCCGATCCGCGAAGAGCCGGTCAAGCGCCTGGGCGGTACACCGGCCTAGCCGCCCGCGCCCGGGCAGCCTCGCGGTAAGGTCGTCGCCCGCGGGTTTGCGAACCGGCACGCCCGGGCGCCGCGGCGGCGCCTGGCGGGTGTGCTGGGGTGTGCTGGGGTGTGCTGGGGTGTGCTATCGTCCCGGCGCACTTGAAGCCCGCCCGCCATGCGCCAGATCGTACTTGACACCGAAACCACCGGCCTCGACCCCGCGTCGGGGCACCGCATCATCGAAATCGGCTGCGTCGAGCTGTTCAACCGGCGGCTCACCAGGCGCAATTTCCACCGCTACCTGAATCCGGGGCGCGAAAGCGACGAAGCGGCCCTCGAAGTCCACGGCCTCACCAGCGAATTCCTGGCCGACAAGCCGGCATTCGAGGCAATCGTCGACGAGTTCCTCGAATTCGTCGCCGGCGCCGAGATCATCATCCATAACGCGCCCTTCGACACCGCATTCCTCGACGCCGAACTGGCGCGTGCGCGCAAGGGGCCGTTCGCCCGGCATGTCGGCGCCATCACCGACTCGCTGGTCATGGCCAAGGAGCGCCATCCGGGCCGGCGCAACAACCTCGATGCACTGTGCGAACGCTACGGCATCTCCAACGCCCACCGCACACTGCACGGCGCGCTGCTCGACGGCGAACTGCTGGCCGAGGTCTACCTCGCCATGACGCGCGGCCAGGACGCGCTCGGCATGGGCGACGCCGAAGGGGAGCCCGGCGCGGGCGGCGCGGGGCACGAGGACACGGGGCCGCTGGAAACCTTCATCCTCGCGGCCTCGGCCGACGAAGCCGCCGCGCATGCCAAGGTACTCGAGGCGATTGCCAAGGAGTCGCGCGGGACGCCCGTCTGGCAGGCCGGCTGAGGCTTGCGCCGGAAGCGCGCCCATCCGCGGCGCGATCGTCCGGGCCGCGCCAGGCGCGTGCGCGTCGCCGCGCCGCGTGTCAACCGTGCGCGCCCGGCGCACGTTGGTCAAGGGCTACAATCCATGCGCGCGTGCGGTCGGTGCGTAAGCGACGGCGCCGTCCGCTCGCAACGAGAACCGGCTCACCATAACAACCAAGGAGGAACGCAATGAACAGGAAAACCGCCATCCATGCCGTCGCCGCGCTGCTGCTGGCCGGCTCGGGCAGCCACGCCATGGCAGGCAACATCAGCGGGGTGAAGGTGGAGCCGGCCAACGCGCAGGTGGGCGCGCAGGTGCGCGTGACCGTCACCGGCGAGGATGAAGGCATCTGCGGATTGCGGGTGGAGTACGGCAATGGCGATGTCGACGTCACCAAGATGTCCAAGGACAAGGACAACTTCCCGCGCAGCTTCAACAAGAGCTACAACAAGGCCGGCACCTACACCATCACCGCCAAGGGCGGCCGTGACGGCAGCGCCTTCGGCTGCACCGGAGAGGCCAGGACCCAGGTGGTGATTGCCGAGGCGCCCAAGCCGGTCGCGCCCGCGGCACCTGCGGCCGCGGCGGGTCCGGCCTGCCCCGAGGGCTATGCGCTGAATGACAAGTCGGTCAACAAGAGCACCGGCGCGTTCACCTGCACCGCCAGGAAGGACGCCAAGAAGCCCGAGAAGGCCCTCGAGTGCCCGGCCGGCACCGAGTACTACGCCACCAACGCCAAGGCCACCACCCTGGGTTGCCGGGTGCCCAAGGCGGCGGCCAAGAAGTAGCGCTCCGCACTGCGCGGCGTCCCGCAACCTTGCCAGCCAGCACCATGCCGCTTGGCCGGGGCGTCCGCATGGGGGCCCTGTGCGCCTTGCTCGCCTGCTGCGCGTCGGGCTGCGGGGCTGCCCTGGCGCAGGGCACCGCGGCGCCGGCCGATGTGCTGGCCAGCGTGCTGCCCGATTACCCGCCCGGCTCGATCGATTCGACGGCGCGCGCCGACGCGGCGCTTGCGCGGGTGAATGAGGCGCGGGCCGCGCAGGAGGCGCGCTATGCGCAGGCCCGCAAGCTGTGCTTCGACAAGTTCCTGGCGGAGCAGTGCCTGAGCGAGGCGCGCCTGGACAACTTCCGCGTGACCTCGCGCATTCGCGATGTGGAACGCGAGGCGCGCGCGGTCACGCGCAGCGAGGAACTGCGCGAACGCGACCAGGCGCGCGATGCGCGCAACCGGGAGGCGCAGGCCGCCGCCGAGCGCAAGCGCGCCGACAGTGCGCGCAAGCAGGCCGAGCGTGACGAGCGCGCCGCCGCGCGGCTTGGCAAGGACGGGCCGGAGGAGGCCGCCAGGCGCGCCGCGCGCGCGCAAGAAGCCAACCAGCGCGCCGCCTCCAGGGCCGAGGCGCGCGAGCGCAAGGATGCCGAGGCGCGCGCCGGGGCCGCAGAGCGGGCCGAACGCGCGCGCAAGCATGACGAGATGGTGCGTGAAGCGCTCGAGCGGGCCGAGCGCCGCGCGCGGGCGGAAGAGAAGAAGGCTGCGGAGAGGCGCGCCGCGGCGGCCCAGGCGCCTACCGGTCGCTGAGTACGGCCGGCGGGCCGGGC
>Ga0315904_10002382_pt1 | contig 29196 bp, 28 predicted proteins | sample LakEriMetagenome_6_FD_203529 | JGI IMG/M metagenome (GOLD analysis project Ga0315904, IMG submission 203529) | Freshwater fungal communities from buoy surface, Lake Erie, Ohio, United States - Buoy 12 MA120 | ecosystem: Environmental > Aquatic > Freshwater > Lake | place: USA: Lake Erie, Ohio...
CATGAAGCGCTTGCCGTCGCGGCTCAGAAAATCGCGGCCGAAGGCACCCCAGATGGCATTGCCGATCCGCTCGCGGTCCGCGCCGCGATAAAGCATTTCTGCCGCCGCCCCGGCGTTGAAGGCGGTGCCAATCGCGACATCGCCCAGCGGCACGCGCAGCTCGCTACCCTGGCCCGTGGCATCACGGTGGCGCAGGCCGGCCAGCATGGCGAAAGCGCAATAGGCGCCGGTGATGAAATCCCAGGCGGGCAGGATCTGGTTGACCGGCGGGGCCGTGGCTGGATCCCATTCCTCCGGCCCGTTCATCAGCGGATAGCCGGAAGCGGCATTGACCGTGAAGTCCATCGCCTGGCGCCCATCGTGCCAGCCCATGATCCGCACCGAGACCAGATCTGGCCGTTCGGCGGCAATCTTGTCATGCGCCAGGAAGCTGTTCACCGGCAGGTTGGTGATCATCTGACCGGTCTTGCGGACCAGTTCGACCAGCAGTTCGCGCCCCTCGGCGCTTTGCAGGTCAAGCGCGACCGATTTCTTGGCGCGGTTGAGGTTCTCCCATGAAAGCGAGCGGCCCTCACGGGTCAGCAGGTAGCGATCATAGTCGAGCCCGCCGGCCTTGTGGTCGACCCGGATCACCTCGGCCCCGAATTGCGCGCAATAGAGGCCAGCCGTGGGCGAGGCGACGAAGGACGATGTCTCGATGATCGAGAGGCCGCTCAGCAGCTGATACATGGCTTACCAGACGCTCCCTTCGCTGGCGAATTCGCGCAGCAGGTGCTTGGCGATCTGGAGCTGCATGATCTGGCTGGTGCCTTCGTAGATCCGCAGGATGCGGGCATCGCGGAAGAAGCGCTCGGCCGGATATTCGGCGAGGTAGCCCGCCCCGCCATAGACCTGGACACAGCGGTCGGCGACCCGGCCGCAGGTTTCGGAAGCGAACAGCTTGGCCGCCGCGGCCTTGCGCTGGATGTTCTCGCCGCGGTCTGCCCGGGCGCAGGCGTCGGCGATCATGCATTCGGCGGCGTAGAGCTCGGCCTCGCTATCGGCCAGCATGGCCTGGATCAGCTGGAAATTGGCAATCGGCTCGCCAAAGGCCTTGCGCTCGGTGGCATAGCGGATCGCGGTGTCGAGCGCCCGGCGGCCCATGCCGACGCTCATCCCGGCGACCGAGAGGCGACCATTGTCGAGGCTCTGCATCGCGATCTGGAAGCCGCGGCCTTCCTCGCCGCCAACCAGAGCGGAGCCGGGGATATGGACGTCTTCCATGATCACGTCGGCAATGTGAGCGCCAGACTGGCCCATCTTCTTGTCGGGCTTGCCGATGGTGATCCCCGGCGTGGTCATGTCGACGATGAAGCAGGAAACGTGCGCGTTCTTGGGCAGCGCCTCTTTGGAGGTGCGGGCCATGATCAGGCCGATCTTCGCCGAGGGGCTGTTGGTGATGTAGCGCTTGGTGCCGTTCAATTTGTAGCCATTGCCATCGCGCACGGCCGAGGTCTGCATCGCCGCGCTGTCCGATCCCGAACCCGGCTCGGTCAGGCCGAAGCAGGCGATCTCACCGCTGGCGATCCGGGGGAGCCATTCGGCCTTCTGCTCCGGCGTGCCGAAATTCTTGATCGCCGATCCGGTCATGCCGATGTTGATCGAGATGGTCGAGCGGTAGGCCGGCGAGGCATAGGACAGCTGCTTCACCGTCTCGATATACTGGCTGATGTTCATGCCGGCGCCGCCGAACTCTTCGGGAATGGTGATCCCGAACAGCCCCATGTCGCGCATTTCGGCCAGGATATCGTCCGGGATGCGGTCCTGCGCGATCACGTCCTCTTCAGCCGGGATCAGCCGTTCGCGGACATAGCGGCGAAGCTGTTCGATGAACTGGTCGAAGATTTCGGGGTCCATGCCGGGGTTCATTGCCGGGTTCCTCAAATGGGATCGTAAGGGAAGACGTGGGCCGAAACCTCGTCGGCGCGGGCGAAGCTGGGCTTGAAGGCCGGGATCAGTTCGTCGGCAATGCTTTCCGGCGTCCAGCCTTCGAGCTTGGTCATCGAGCGGATCGGGCGCGGCTTGTTGTAGAGCACGATCTCGTTCTTGCGGACCGAGAAGATCTGGTTGGTGACCTCCTGCGAGGCATCCGAAGCGAGATAGACCACCAGCGGCGCGATCTTGTCGGCGCTCATCGTCTTGAGCCGTTCGACCCGCTGCTGCTGCTCGGGCGTTTCGGCGGGGATCGAGGCGGTCATCCGGCTCCAGGCGAAGGGCGCGATGCAGTTGGAGCGCACGCCGGCGCGGGCCATGTCGAGCGCGATCGACTGCGACAGGCCGACAATGCCGAGCTTCGCCGCCGAATAGTTGGCCTGGCCAATGTTGCCTATCAGGCCCGAGGTGCTGGTGAAGTGGATGAAGCTGCCCGACTGCTGTTCACGGAAGTAGGGCGTGGCGGCTTTGCTGACGTTGAAGGTGCCGTTGAGGTGCACGTCGATCACCGCGCGCCAGTCCTCGTGGCTCATCTTGTGCCAGATCGTGTCGCGCAGGATCCCGGCGTTGTTGACCACGGCATCGATCCGCCCGAAGCGCTGGACCGCATCCTCGATGATCGAGGTGGCCCCGGCCGGATCATTGACGAAAGCGAGGTTGGCCCAGGCCTTGCCGCCCGCCGCGATGATGTCGTTGACGGTTTCCTGGGCCGGGCCTTCATCCCCGCCCTCACCGCCGCCACCGACGCCGGGATCGTTGACCACCACCGCCGCGCCATGCTGCGCGCAGAGCAGCGCGATCTCGCGCCCGACGCCGCGCCCGGCCCCGGTGACTGCGACAACCTTGCCTTCAAGCATTCCCATTGCACCGACTCCGCATCTTTAATCGTTCGATTAATCCCCTAAGGGCGGGGCGGCGAAAATCAACTGCCAGAACTCAGCTGCCGCCAATGAGGTCCTTGAGCGGTATTGCGGTATCGGCCAGTGCCGCCGGATCGGCCGCGACGCGCTGTTCGACCAGCTTGCGGCCTTGCGCAAAGTCCTTGGCGCAATTGACGCTGTCGAGCGCGATGACTTTGCCGCCCTTCAGGTAAATCACGCTGAAGCTGCGCGCGGCCGGATCGCCGCGCAGCACGGTGGCATCGTGGCCGGTCGAGAGGCCGACGGTCTGGAGCTTGAGATCATACTGGTTCGACCAGAACCACGGCGTCGCGCCATAGCTGGCCTCCTGCCCGGTGATGATCTTGGCCACGACCGTCGCCATGTCGTTGGCGTTCTGGACCGATTCCAGCCGGATCACCGCGCCATCGGCAAAACCATTGGCATGGGCGGCGCAATCGCCAATCGCGAAGACGTGCGGCAGGCTCGTGCGGCATTGCTCGTCGACATCGACCCCGTTGCCCCCGGCGGCGCCAGCAGCGACCAACACGCCGATCGACGGGATGATCCCGATGCCAACGATGACCACATCGGCGGGAATGACCGTTCCGTCCGCCAGCTTCACGCCGGACACGCGGCCCTCGCCTTCAATGCCCTCAACCGCCATGCCGGTGCGCAGATCGACGCCATGGGAGCGGTGCTCGGCTTCGTAGAAGCGCGAGAGGTCTTCGCCCGCCACCCGCGCCAGCACGCGCGGCAGGGCCTCAAGCAGGGTCACCTGCTTGCCCAGCTTGGAGAGCACCGCCGCCGCTTCCAGACCGATATAACCGCCGCCAATCACCACCGCCGAAGTCACCTGCGGCAGCTCCGCCATCAGCGAATCGACATCGGCGCGGGTGCGGACATAGTGGATGCCGGCGAGCTCGGCGCCGGGGCAGGTCAGGTGGCGCGGATCGCCGCCGGTCGCCCAGATCAGCTCGCCATAAGTCAGGGTGGAGCCATCGGCGCAGGTCAGCTGCCGGGCCGGCGGATCGACGGCTGTCACCTCACGGCCAAGCAGCAGCTCGACCTGCTTGTCGGCCCAGTATTCGCGCGGACGCAGATAGAGCCGCTCGAACGGCTTTTCCTGGGCAAGGTATTCCTTGGAGAGCGGCGGCCGCTCATAGGGCGGCTCGTCCTCGCGGCCGACGATGGCGATCGAGCCAGTGAAACCCTGGGTTCGCAGCGCGATCGCGGCCTGGGCCCCGCCATGTCCGCCCCCGACAATCACGACATCATAGTGCTGCATTGCATCCCCGCCCGACTGAATGTTGCCCGGTCCTCGTCATGGCCGCTAACAAGATTCCCCCCGGGTCACAAGCGCGCGGACTCGCGCCAGGGCAGCGGAATCGTCGACATCGGCCAGCCAGTCTGGCGGGCAGGTCACCGGTTCGGCCTGACCCAGCAGATGACGGGCACCCTGGTCACCCTCTGCCTTTGCCAGTTCGGCCAAATGGTTGCGGCCAAACACGGCAGGGGGCGAACGCTGGCCATCCGCCTCGGAGGCAACCATCGCATCCGGACCAAGTGCAACAGCGCGGGCCAGCAGCGCCGCAAAATGAGCGGCGGGCACCAGCGGCATATCGGCCAAGGCCACGAGAAGCGCATCGGCTGAAGCCTCGATCGCGAGCCGCGCCGCCAGCGCCAGCGACGTCCCCATCCCGACCTCAGCTTGATCGTTGACCGCCACGGCGAATCCCGCCGCGCTCCAGGCTGGCGCGCAGGGATGGTCGGCGCTTGCGGCAATCACCCAGCGGTGCGCGCATGCCAGACCGCCCAGCGTTCGCACGGCCTGCTCGCCAAGCAGCGCTTCGCCGAAGGGGGCCGCCAGCTTGTCCGCCGCGCCAAACCGCCGCGATTGGCCGGCGGCGAGCACCGCCACGGCAAGCCGGAGCTCAGCCAAGCGCGGCCTCGAAGTCGGTTGCCTGATAGGTCCGGACGATGTCGGCGAGGGCCGAGAGTGCCAGGGTTTCCGGATCGCGCGAGGAGTGGAACAGGCCGATCGGGGCGTGGATGGTGGCCAGCCGGTCTGGGGCAACGCCCGCCGCCGCCAGCGCCGCCAGCCGTGCGGCATGGGCCCGCCGCCCGCCCATCGCGCCAAGGTAGCAATGCGGCAAGGCCAGCGCCCGCTGCAGCAACGCCAGTTCCCAGTCGTGGTCGTGGAACAGGAAGGCGATCGCGGTCCAGGGATCGCTGCGCAGCGCGGCGGTGTCGGTGGTCCGCTCAAGCTTTGTCGCCGTGACACCGAGTTCGCTCAGGCGTGCCAGCGCGCGATCGTCTGGCGTCAGCGCTGCAACCTCCAGCTCCATCGCCAGGGCAAGGTGAGCCAATGCGCAGGGGCCCTCGCCATGCCCGATCAGGACCAGCCGTAGCGGCGGCCAATGGCCAAAGCGCGCCGTGCCCGCTGCGGGGTCAAAGGATGCAGGCTGCCAGCCCTCGGCAAAGGTCACCGCTGCCGGACCAATCGCGACGGTAAACGGCTGCCGCGCCTCGCTGGCGGCCAGGCAGGCCTGCGGCAGGGCCGCGTCGTTCAAAGGCTGAAAGTGAATGTCGAGCCCGCCGCCGCAGGGCAGGCGAATATCGAGATAGGGCGAGCCCGCCCCGAACCGGACCACCCGCGCAGCCCCTGCCTTGAGCGCGTCGAGCGCCTCTGCCACGACCGCATTCTCGATGCAGCCGCCCGAGAGCGAGCCGACAAAGCTGCCGTCCGCCGCCACCGCCATATGCGTGCCGGGGTTCCGCATCGCGCTGCCTTCCACCGCCAGCACGGTGACGAGCACGCAAGGCACACCCGCCGCGATCCGCTCGGTCAGGAACCGGAAGATCCGGCGCTGGTCCATGCGGGGTAAGCGCTCAGGTCTGGGGAGCGGTCGGGGCCGGGGCCGGGCTGGGCGTCGCCGCCGGGCCCGGCTGGCGCACCACGATCTGTTCGACCGGCGCCTCGGCCTTGGAACCGCAGGCGGCGAGGGTCAGGGTGGCGAGGACCAGCAGGGCGGTACGGTGCATCAGGCTTCTCCTCACGCGAACTGCTTGGCCATCGGCATGGTGCGGATGCGCTTGCCGCTGGCGGCGAAGATCGCGTTGGCCAGCGCCGGGGCAGCCGGAGGCAAGCCCGGTTCGCCCGCGCCGCCGAGTTTCTGGTGATCGCCATTGATGATCTCGACCGCGATGGCCGGGCACTCGTCCATCCGCATCATCTGGTAATCGTGGAAGTTGCTCTGCTCGACCGCCCCGTCCTTGAGCGAGATCTCGCCATAAAGCGCGGCAGTGAGGCCCATGACGATCCCGCCTTCCATCTGGTTGCGGAAGCCATCGGGATTCATTGCATAGCCCGGATCGGCCGCGCACCAGACGTTGGTGACCTTGGGCGTGCCGCCGGTCATGTCGACCTCGACCACTTCGGCAACGATGCTGCCGAACGACTGGGTCAGCGCCACGCCCCGTCCGCGTCCAGCCGCTGGCTTGGTGCTCCAGTTCGCCATGGCGGCGGCCTTTTCCAGCACCGCCTTGTGGCGCGGCGAATTGCCCAGCATGGCGAGGCGGAACTCGAGCGGGTCACGCCCGGCAGCATGGGCCGCCTCATCGATAAAGCTCTCGATGAAGAAGGCCTGCTGGCTGTGATCGACCGAACGGAAGGCAGCAAAGGGCAGGTGGAGCGGCGCTTCGGCGACGCGGATCGACTTGTGGGGAATGTCATAGAACGCGCAATCACAGGCCTCGGCCGGGTCATGCCGCTGGGTGAAGACGTTGTTGTAAACCGCCAGCCGCCCCTTGGCATCAAGGCCGCCAGTGAACCGGCTCATATCGGCGGGACGGAACAGGCCCTTCTGGGTATCCTCTTCGCGCGACCAGATCATCTTGACCGGATAGCCGGTGGCCTGACCGATCCGTGCGGCCATGACGACGTAGTCGCTCTCCAGCCGCCGCCCGAAGCCGCCGCCCATGATCGGGTGATGCACGGTCACGTCATCCTTTGACAGGCCCAGCGCCTTGGCCGCCGCACTGCGCGCGAACAGCGGCACCTGCGTGCCGGTCCAGATCTCGCACTTGCCATCGCGGACCCACACGGCCGCGTTCATCGGTTCGAGCGGCGCGTGGGCCAGGTAGGGCGCCTGGTATTCGGCGCTCAACTTCTTGGCCACGACCTGCATTGCCTCGGCCACTTTGCCCTTGCCGATCACCTCCTCGCCGCCGGTCTCGCCAGCAGCGTCAAGCGCAGCGGCGAAGGCGGCGGATTGATCAGCGCTGGAGCGGATCTTGCTCTCGGCCGTGGTGTATTCCGCCGTGATGCCGTTGAGTGCCTGCTGCGCCTGCCAGTAGCTGTCCGCCACGACCGCGATGAAGTCCCCCATGTTGAGGATCTGCAGCACGCCGGGCATAGCCTTGGCCGCACTGGCATCCATCTTCGCGACCTTGGTCCCCGGCACCGGCACGCGGCGCACGGCGGCATAGGTCATGGTCTGGCCGGGGATCTTGGTATCGATCCCGAACTGCGCCGTGCCATCGACTTTCGCCGGGATATCGGTGCGCGGGGCATCGGTGCCCATCAGGCGATAGTCCTTGGGCGCTTTCAATTGCGGCGTCTGCGGCATGTCCTGTTCAGCTGCGGCGGCGGCGAACTGGGCATAGGGCGCCGACTTGCCCGAGGCCTTGTGGCTGAGCGTGCTGTTGGCGGTGACAATCTCGCTAGCCGGCACGCCCCATTCCTTGGCCGCCGCGCCGATCAGCATCTGCCGCGCAGCCGCCCCGGCGATCCGCATGGTGTGTTGGCCGGTGGTGCGGATCGAGGAGCTGCCGCCCGTGATCAGCCCATCGGCGAGCTGGCCGATTTTGGTGAAGAGCCCGTTCCAGGTCGGCTCCAGCCAGTCCGGCGCATCCATTGTGCCCCCGGCGATGAACATCCGGATCGTGTCGGTCACGACATAGCTGCCATCGGTTGGCGCCTGCATCACCTTGACCAGCGACCAGTCGGCATCAAGCTCGTCCGCCAGCATCTGCGCCAGCACCGAATGGGCACCCTGGCCCATCTCGCAGTGCGGGACGATCGCGGTGACGACATTGTCGGCATCGATCTTGAGCCAGCTGTTGATCAGCTGCTCGCCCTCGCCGCCGGCCACCTTGGGGCCCAGCTCGTCAACCGGATTGCCCGACCGGACGCCAACGCCGATCAGCAGCGCACCACCGGCGAGGACGCCCGCACCGATGAAGCCGCGGCGGGTCCACTTGGCGGCGCGGCTGCGCGGGGGTTTCGCCATGTCGTTCATGCCGCCTGCTCCCCAGTCTTGGCTGCACCCTTGGGCGCTTCGATCCCGGCTGCCACCTTGATCGCGCGGCGGATGCGGACATAGGTCCCGCAGCGGCAAAGGTTGCCGGCCATGGCCGCGTCGATCTGTTCATCGCTGGGCTTGGGATTGTCCCGCAGCAGTGCGGTCGCGGCCATGATCTGGCCCGACTGGCAATAGCCGCACTGCGGCACCTGCTCGCTGATCCAGGCCTGCTGGACCTTGCTCAGTTCGCCCTCGGGACCGGCGACGCCCTCGATCGTGGTGATCGCCTTGCCTTCGGCCTCTGAGATCGGCGTCGAGCAGGAGCGCACCGGCTGGCCATCGAGGTGGACCGTGCAGGCCCCGCACAGCGCCATGCCGCAGCCGAACTTAGTGCCGGTCAGCCCCAGCCGCTCGCGCACCACCCACAGGATCGGCATGGCCGGATCGGCCTCCACCGCTGCGGGTTGCCCGTTGATCGTGAACTTCACCATGCCGCCTGATCCTCTTGTTTGGCCCTAGCTAGCGCGGAAGCGCCCTTGCGCTCAAGCGTCAACCGAACGGGCTACCATTTCCCGCAGGGGCAGCCGCGCCGCCATCCGCACCGCCAGCAGCGCCGTGCCGCTGACCTTGCGCTGGACGAACAGCGTTTCGGCCGGCGGGATGTGCCAGGCGGCGCGATCAGCCGCGATGGTCTCGGCGCTGCGGCGCACGTCTTCGACGAAGGAGCGATCGGCAAAGTCGAACAGGCCCGGCCGGCCAAGGTGCTCCACCAGCACCGCGATCATCGCATCGAGCGCCGGTGCATGGCGTTCCAGCGTGACCGGCGAGACGAACCCGACCTCGAGCAGCGCCGCCTTCAGTGCCGCTGCATCCTCGGCCAGGCCAGCCTGCATCAGCCGGCGATAGGCCGCCGTGGTCGCTTCTGGCACCGCGCGGGCTGCCCCGAAATCGAGCAGGACCACGCGCCCGGTATCGGCTTGCCAGCGGTAATTGGCGAAGTTCGGATCGGTCTGCATGAAGCCAAATTCGAACAGCTCGCGCAGCACCAGCCCCAGCAGCGCGCCCATCGCCGCATCGCGGGTAGGCTGATCGGCGCTCTCCAGCGTGTCGATCGGCGCGCCGGGGATGAAGTCCATCGTCAGGATCCGCTCGCCCGAGAAGTCATCGACCGGCTGCGGCACGACAAAGGCCGGATTGCCCGCCAGCAATGCGCCATAGCGCCGCATCTGCGCCGCCTCGCGGACATAGTCGGCCTCTTCGCGCAGCTGCTGCTTGGCCTCGCTCAGCAGCGGTGCGATGTCGAGGGTGCTCGGCAGCAGGCTCGAGAGCCGCAGCAGCGTCGCGACATTGTCGACATCGGCATCGATGCTGGCGGCAACCCCTGGATACTGGACCTTGATCGCGACCAGTCGACCATCAGGCAAGGTCGCGCGGTGGACCTGCCCGATCGAGGCGGCGGCAATCGGCGTCGCCTCGAACCGGGTGAAGCGCTTGCGCCAATCCTTGCCCCATTCGCCGATCAGCACCTCGTTGAGCTGCGAAGGCGGCATGTAATGCGCCGAATCCCGGAGGCGCGCGAGGATCGCGGTCAGCTCGGCTGGCAGCAGGTCCCCGGCATCGAGCGAGATCATCTGCCCCAGCTTCATCGCCGCGCCGCGCAGGCGGGAGAGCTGCTCGGTCAGCCGCATGGCATTGCCCGGGGTCAGCAGCATGTCCGACAGTTGCGGCCGCTCACCCGCCGCCAGCCGCCGCGCGCCTTCGGCCAGCATGCCGCCCGCGATCCCGCCGGCGAGTTGCCCGAACGAGGCCAGCCGCGACAACCGCGCCGAGGGCACCTTGCGATAGCGGCTGTCGCTCATCGCAGCATGGCCTGCAGGCGGGGGCGGAGCGTCAGGAACCGCAGGTAGAGCCATTCCAGGGCGCGCAGCACCAGCGGCAACCGCGCCAATTGCCCCAGCGGCCAGAGCAGCGGCACCGCCCGCCACATCGCCGCAAAGGCCGCCGCGCCCGACAGCAGCACGCCATTCTCGCGGGCATGGAACCGGGCGAGCAGCGCCGCCCGGTCAATCGGGCAGGCCGCGCCACCCTCGGCCACGTCGGTAAAGCGGATCCGCCCGGCCCGGTCGAGCCGCCGCATCACCGCAATCTCGCGGGTGCAGAGCGGGCAGGCTCCATCGTACCAGACCTCAAGGGAAGCGGACTTGTCCATGCTGCCCCATCGCACGACCGGGCGGCCAGCACCATGTGGCCGATAGCGCATCTTGACGCCGCTGGCTGGCTAGGCAGCGTTACGCTCAGGTTGACACAGTTGACACTGCGTCCGCTTCTTCCAACACGCCTAGACCGCTGTAATTAAATGCTTTTCGTGCCTTTTCACGCGAAAATCTTCCGTGGTGAGAGAAAAAAGCGGAGGCCGGATGCGGCCGGCCTGCGCCTCTGCCGGGGCGGGGCGGGGATCAACGATGGGAAAGAGCCGCCGCGATCATACCAGGCGGCGGCGGTGTAGGAAAATGTGCGGGGCGGCGCAGGCGCGGGGGTCGGTCACCTGACCCCCAGCTGCCGAGCCAGCGCCTCGGCCAGGGCAGCGTGACCGGCCATGTTCGGGTGCCACGGCGCATTGGCAGCGGGGCCGGTTGGCTGCGGACCTGCGCTCCAGGGCTGCTTGGCACAGGGCGTGTGCCCCACTGACAGCTGGTCGGCAGCCAGCACTTCCGCGCCCTCGGCTGCGGCGGCGCGCATGGTAAGCTTAGCCAGGCGCTGACCAATTGTTCGCGTGATTGCGGCGTCGACGGGGGAAAGTTTCAACCCGGAACAGGCCGCATCGGGCACCAGCCGGACATACTGGACGAAGATCACCCGGGCACCAGGCGCGCGTTGCTTCACCGTGCGGGCAATCTGGCGCAGGCCGTCTTCAGTTCGGGCATAGTCGGCCTCGGTCGGCTCCTTGATTGCCGGGCAGGCCAGGGTTCTGCCGCCAAGGCTGATGCCCTTTGCCGGATCGCAACTCGCGGCCACCAGGTTGCGCACATAACCCAAATCATTGCCGCCGATCGTGATGGTGACCAGCCGCGTCTGCGGGGTCACGGCATCAATTTGCGGGGGCAGTTCGTTCCACGGGCCCAGGACATGAGCTGTGGTTGCGCCGCCGCAGGCCGTGTCAGTCAGTTCAAGGCCCAGGCGGCTCGCCAGCAGCGTGGCATAGTTGGCGGCGCTACGGCCGCAGCGCTCAGGCGTGTCTGGCTTCACCCCGCCGAGCGCAGTGCCAGCGGCGAAGGAACTGCCGAGCGAAACGTAGCGCCCGGACAGTGGCGGCAGCGGCTGGTGCGCACAACTCGCCAGCAAGAAACCAGCAGCGAGAAGAGCCGCGCAGGTCTTTATCTGACCCACTTCAACCCCACCTCTCGGCGACCTTTGCGAGACGCAAGAGGTGGCCGTTGGTGCCGCGATCCGAAAATGAGCTGCCATTCCGCTTTGACATCAAAAACTCGCCAAATGGCAGGCGCAACATCGCAGTATAGCCAGGTTCAGAAACCAGCGACCTGCAGCAGTTCCCGCTTGTAGACCCGGCCGACCGGCACCGACAGCCCGCTTTTCAGCGCAACGGACTGCGCGCCTGTGAACGCGATTTCATCAGCCGCGACACACCATGATCGATGAACCTGCAAGCCCCCGAGCGCCTGCATGTCCGCAACGGCATCGCGAAAGCGGTAATGGATCAGGTCCTCACCGTGTTCGGTGTATACGCGGACATAGTGCAGTTCGGCATTGATCGCGATGACCCGGCCGCGCAGCGCTGGACGGACCTTGGTCAGGAAGGCGGGCTCATAGATTGCCGTCGCCGAGCGCACCGGAAGTGGCGATGCCAGCGCGCGCGCGGCGGACCAGTCCCGACCATACAGTATCCCGCCGTTGATGCGGCAGGCTGCCAGGTTGAGCGTCAGCCACAGCAGCAGCGGCGCAATCGAGCTATTGACCATGTGAGCGAGGGACATGCTCCCAAGCGCATCGAGCCCATTGCGCTGGAATCCCCAGAGCCGGAACAGCTCCCCGAACGAGAAGTTGAGCAGGACGCTAAGCGGTGCCGAAAGGAAGAACCCGGCAATCAGCACCGCCACAAGCGGATAGCCGCGGCGATGCAACGGGGCGACGAAGGGCCGGGTGAATAGGTCATTCAGCAGCCAGCTCGCCATCGAGAGCAATGACCAGAGGCAGGCAGAAGCCAAACGTCTTTCGCCGAAGGCACCAGCCCAGCCGATGATGAAGCCAACCGTGGCCGGCGTTGCCAGTAGACGGTAGAGTTCGGGACGGAGCCGTTCGATTTTCGACGCCTGATCCCGAAGCGCAGGGGGAAGGGCATTGATCATGTGGTAGGACTACGCCCGAACCCGTTTTCGTCGCAACACTTGCCGTGCCGGCTAACCGATGGGTGGATAGCCTGTCGCCGGTGGAATGGGTCCGGTCGTTGATGGCAGCAGGCCGGTCGTTCGTGCAGATCGGGCTGCCGTTCGTGCAAGCAAGGTAGCGCGCGACCGGTCGATCACTAGGCATCTAGGCGAACTTTCCAGCCGGAACCCTGCCCCTTGTCCACGTCGCGTCGCCAGATCCTTGCCGGGCTTGCCGGACTGCCGCTTATGCTGGGCAGCCAGGCGGCCTGGGCGGGTGCTGCCAAGCCGAACGACAAGCAGCCGCTCGCCAGCGAGCAGGCCAGTGTAGTGGTCATCGGCGCGGGCCTGGCCGGGCTGCAGGCCGCGCTGCTGCTTAAGCAAGCCGGCATCAAGGTGATCGTGCTGGAAGGGGCCAAGCGGGTCGGTGGGCGCGTCTATACCGCCAGCTGGCTGGAAAATGCGCCTGAGTTCGGCGCGAGCCAGATTGGCCGGTCCTATGCGCGGGTCCTGGACCTGTGCCGCCAGTTCAACCTCAAGCTCATTCCTGAAGACCGCAACCTGCTGACCATGGCCAGCCATATCCGCGGCCAATGGGTCAATGCAGCAGACTGGGCCGGGTCCCCGGTCAACCGGATGGTTGGCGATGAGCGTGCGGTCCAGCCGGCGCTGGTCGGCTCGCAGCTGATGGGCCGGTACAACCGCCTTGAAGGGCCAACCGACTGGCTCGATCCGGCCTTTGCCGATCTGGACGTGCCGCTCAACGAGCTGCTGCGGCGCCATGGGCATTCGCCCGAGGCGCTGAATCTGGCCAACCTTTCTGCCACGGGCAACGATGCGCTCTCTGCCTCCTGCCTGTCGATGATGCAGGAGCAGACCCGCGGCCGGCTCGATGCGCGTTTCGGCAATGTCGAGCTGGGCAAGGAGCAGCGGCCCTATGGCTTCGACAACATCCGCGACGGGACGGGACTGGCGCTGATCAACAATATCGAAGGCGGCTGCGAACGGCTGCCCCAGGCGATGGCCGCGGCGCTGGGGGATTCGATCCGGACCGGCAAGACCGCTGCCGCGATCGATCTCACCGGGACCAAGGCCGTCGTGACCTGCATCGATGGCAGCAGCTTCACCGCCGACCGGGTGATCAGCGCCATTCCCTTCACCAGCCTGCGGCGGATCGCGATCGATCCGCTGCCGCAAGGCGCCCAGGCCGAGGCGATCTCGTTCCTGGGCTATGCCCACACGACCCGGGCCTTCGGCACGATCATCGAGCCGTTCTGGGACGATGGGATCGATCCTTCCTTCTACACGGACGGCCTGGTCAAGATGTTCTGGGCGCTGCAAAAGCGGCCCGGCGACAGCCACCACCGCTTCATGGTGGTGATGACGGGGGCGGCCGCCAGCCGCATCGACCAGTTCGCACCGGACGAGGGGCTGGCCATGATCGAGGCCGAGATTGCCCGGGTCCGTCCCTCAGCCAAGGGCAAGCTGCGCTTCAGCGGCATCTTTGGCTGGCAGAACGTCGGGCTGATCGGCGGCTGCCGCCACATGTTCGCGCCGGGCCAGGTGACCCGCTTTGGCAAGGCCATGATCGAGCCGTTCCGCCAGCTCCACTTCGCCGGCGAGCACACCCGCCGCGCCGACTTCGGCATGGAAGCGGCGCTCGAAAGCGGCGAGCGGACCGCCATCGAAGTCATGGATCAAGTCGGATGACCACCACCAACCGCATAACAACCGCAAGCAAAGGGGGGTTTTGAAATGAACGTATTGAGGAACAGCTTCCGGGCCTCGCTCGGACTAGGCATTTCAGCGCTTGCGCTGGTCTCGGCCGGCAGCGCTTCGGCCCAGGAAGCCGACGGCGCCAGCAGCACCGATATCGTGGTGACCGCGCGCAAGACCGACGAAAAACTCTCGGACGTGCCGCTGGCGATTGCCGCCGTGACCGGCGCCCAGCTTGAGGAAATCGGCGCGCGCGGCCTTGAGGAAGTCTCGCGGCTGACCCCCGGCTTCACCTTCGAACGCACCATCGGCACCCTGGCCCAGCCGGTGATGCGCGGTCAGGCCCAGACGCGCATCACCAGCCCGGTGCAGAACGTCGCCACCTTCTTCAACGGGGTCTACCTGCAGCGGTCCTATCAGGTTGACAGCGATCTGCTCGACATCGACCGGGTCGAAGTGGTCAAGGGTCCGCAGTCGGCCCTGTTCGGCCGTAACGCGTTCTCGGGCGCGGTCAGCATCGTTACCCGCAGGCCCGATTTCGACGAGGTTCGCGCCCGGTTCGAAGGGACGATCGGCAATCACGACCGGCGCGAAGTGCGCGGCTCGGTTTCGGTTCCGCTCGGCGGCATTGCCGCGATCAGCCTGGCCGGCTCGCTGGCCGATTTCGACGGCACCTGGCGCAATGACCTGACGGCTTCCGCCGCGCTGAGCGGCCCGGCACTGCGGACCGAGGGCAATCTCAACGGTTATGAGAACCGTTCGATCCTCGCCCAGATCGCCATCAAGCCGGCCGATGGCGTCCGGGTCGACGCCTTCTGGAGCCACCGCAAGATCGCGATTGAAAGCGCCCCGACCTATCAGCTGTCGAGCACGCTGGCGATCCGGGCCGGCAATACCATGAACTGCGGCGCCTTCGTCGCCCCGCTCAGCCCGTCCCGCAACGGTGCCAATGCCTTCTTCTGCGGCGCCCTGCCGGTTATGCCGCCGATTGCAGCGGGTGAAACGCGGCCCGCCGGGATCCTGGTCGATCGCCGTTCCTATGGCCAGGACGGCAAGTCCGACGTGGCCGGCGCAACGGTCGCGGTTGACCTGTCCGACGCAATCTCGCTGACCTACCAGTTCGGCTATACCAAGGCCGAAGCCACCAACGTTGCGACGCTCTCGGGCGATCCGGTCAATGGTTCGGTCTTCCCCTTCTTCCTGGGGCAGGTCCTGTTCGATGCGCGCGGCAACGGCACGATCAAGTCGTTCACGCATGAGCTGCGCGCCGCCTATGAATCCGGCCCGCTGCGGGTGATGTTCGGCGGCCTGGCGGGCACGGTCGATGACTTCAGCTTCGGCGGCACGGCCTTCCTGCTGCCCAATACCACCACGCCGGTCCTGACCAACATCACCACCCCGCTGAGCGGCTATGGCGCAACGCAGCGCGATGAGCGCAACCGCGCGATCTTCGGCCTGATCTCGGTCGAGCCGGTCGAGGGCCTGCGGATCTCCGCCGAAGGACGCCAGTCGTGGGAGCGGATTACCCAGCAGGGTGTCAGCGCGGCCGGAGTGCTGATCGGCACCCAGTTCCGCAGGGAATTCTCGGTCTTCACGCCGCGCTTTACGCTTGATTACAAGCCGGTCGACAACCTGCTGATCTATGCTTCGGCGGCCAAGGGGGCCAAGGTCGGCGGCTTCAACGTGCCGACCGCCACCAACCCGCTGACCGCAGATCAACAGGTCTTCCTGCCGGAATCCAACTGGACCTATGAACTGGGCTTCAAGGCGCAGTTGTTCGATCGCCTGCTGGCGGTCGAGGGGGCGGTCTATCACACCGACTGGACCAACCTGCAGGGCAACCAGTCGGTCAACCTGGGCCAGCCGGCGATCATCCGCAACCTGGCCGGGGCCAAGATCGATGGCTTCGAACTGTCGGGCGTGCTGCGGCCAAGCAAGGCGCTGACCCTCACCGCTGGCCTGGCCTATGCCAATTCGCGGTTCGCTGCCGGGACGGTCGACGACACGATCCCGCGCGCGCTCTGTGCCTCACTGGCGACCTGCCCGACCACCGGGGTCTATTCGTCCAACATCACCGACCGCGTCGTTCCGCGTGCGCCGAAGCTGCAGTTCACTGCCGGTGCGACCTATCGCCAGCCGATCGGTTCGCTGTTCGGCAAGGAAACCGAAGTTATCGCCCGCGCCGATTTCTCGCACACCGGCAAGACCTATACCGACAATACCAACACCGCCTTTGTCGGCGCGCGCGATCTGGTTGATGCCAGCATCGGCCTGTCGAACGAGACCTGGTCACTGCGGTTCTGGGCCAAGAACCTGTTCGACAAGCAATACGTGTCCTACTCGTTCACAGCCTTTGCCGGTTCCGGTGCCGGTTCGGGCGTGACCTACGGGGTCCTGCTGGGCGATCGGCGGACGCTGGGCGCAACCCTTTCGTTCAATTTCTGACTCCCGCGCAGGGGAGGGGCAGGTGGTAGGCGCCCACGGCCACCTGTTTCCCCTGCGGCGGCTTTTCGGCAGGGCGGTGATGATCCTCTCAAGCAAGCTCCGTCGGGCGCTGTCGCTCGCTCTGCCGATCCTGCTGCTGCCGGTGGCGGCACAGGGTCAACCCGCAGCGGCGCCCACGGCTGAACAGATCGCTCAGGTGAGCGAGCGCCGGGCCACCTTTCCCGGTCCGGCGCTGGTTCAGTCGGTCGACTGGTACAAGCCACTGGCATTGGTTCCGGGCCGAGCGCGCGCCTTTCCGGTCGGCCAGCCGCTGGCAAACGCCGATGCCCAGGCGCTCGATGACTTTGCAACACGCACCGGCAGCTTTGCCCTGATCGTCGCGAAGCGCGGCCGGATTGTCTATGAGCGTTACGATCCCCGCTTCACCGCCGCCAGCCGCTATGACACGGCATCGATGCACAAGGCGGTTGTCGCCCTGATGATCGGGGCGGCCGTGGCTGACGGCCATATCAAGGGACCCGATGACAAGCTGAGCCGCTACCTGCCCGAACTGGCCGGGAGCCCCCGCGGCGAAATCACCCTGCGCCAATTGCTCGAGATGAACAGCGGCCTGCGCACCCCGCCGATGAGCGACAGTTCCGCCAGCCCCTATTGGCAGACCTATTTCGGGTCCGACCTCAGCTGGTCGATCGGCCAGTGGCCATTCGAGGCCGCCACCCGGGGTCAGTTCTACTATGCCAATGCCAATACCCAGTACCTACTCTGGGCAATCGAACGGGCCACCGGAAAAACCTATACCGACTACCTCTCCACCCGGCTGTGGCGACGGATCGGTGCCAGTGAGGGACGGCTCTGGCTGGACCGCGAAGGCGGCAGCGTCCGCGGCTTTTGCTGCCTGCAGGCCAGCGCACGCGACTGGCTGCGGATCGGTGAGCTGATCCGCAACACCGGCAAGTGGCGCGGCGCCCGGATCGTCCCGGCCAGCTGGGTTGCGCAGATGCTGGCGCCCTCCCCGGCCAACGCGAACTTCGGCTGGAATATCTGGCGCGGCTCGCCCTACAATCCCAAGCGGACCTATGGCCCGGGCATACCCGCCGTGGTCGAGGCTCGCGCACCCTTTGCCAGCCCCGATACCTATTACATCGATGGCTCGGGCGGGCAGCGGGTTTACGTCATGCCAAGCGCCGAACTGGTCATTGTCCGCATCGGCACCCCCAGGTTCGATTGGGATGACTCTTACCTGCCAAACCTGCTGGTCCGGCCGCACGCGCAGGCTGTGCCCGAAAGTGGCAAGACCCATTGAAGCAGGCTGCGATTGCATTGCCGTCTTCCCTGGCTGGCATCGCTGCTGGTGGTGCCAGCACAAGCAAGGCCGCGCCTGCAAACAGTCGTTCCTGGTAAGGCCCCGGATCCCAACTCCCTCGGATTTCAGGCAATTGGTGGCGGAGCGGGAGGGCGCAAGTATTTTCCCGCAACATGCTGAATAGCGGTCTCATTTCAGCATCCTGGACGAGCCGCCCCCACATCTTCCCCATTTCGCACGGGTCATCGTTATGGCAGCTTCGTTGGACGATCAGGAAAGTCGGGTCTGAATCTCGAAGCCGCAAAAGCAGACCTTCAGGCTGCGTTGGCCGCATCCGGATTGCTGTTGGGCCTATTGTCCCATCCAGGTATCTGCGATTGATAACCAGACGATGTCTGCGCGCCTGCGGCCTCGCTCTCGCGCTTCAAGTCACGCACAGGTTGCGATCCGCTGCAACGCGGTGGAACAGCAGCGATTGGTCGATTGTCGCGGCCACTGTGGCGGGGCTGAAGGGCTTGGTGATCAGATAGGTTGGTTCGGGGCGTTCGCCAGTCAGCAGCCGTTCCGGGAAGGCGGTGATGAAGATCACCGGGACATCGGCAGTGGCGAGGATGTCCTTGACTGCGTCGATCCCGCTTGATCCGTCGGCCAGGCTGATGTCGGCAAGGATCAGTTCGGGGTTGGTGCGCGCGGCCAGAGCAGCGGCTTCGGTGCGGGTCCGGGCAATACCGGCAACCTTGTGGCCCAGCGATTCGATGATCGATTTGATGTCGAGCGCGATGATCGCCTCGTCCTCGATGATCATCACTTTCGATCGCAGGCTCTCGCCAATTGCGGTGCGGGCCTGCGCGATTTCGGCGGCGACATCGGCAATCGTGCTGTCGAGGATCTTCGCCGCCTCGGCCTCGGAGAAATCCTCAATCGTCGTCAGCAGCAGCGCTTCGCGGGCGTAGAGCGAGAAGCTGGCGAGCAGACCTTCCTTGCCGCTGTCGCTGCGCATGCCGCGCCACAGGCGATGGAACAACCGGTAGAGTTCGAGCCGCGGCGGAGCATCGGTTGCGAAGTCCGAAGGCATGGCCTGCAGCGCCTCAAGCACCTCGCGCACCGATTGGTCACCCCGCGTTTGCGATCCGGTCAGGGCGCGCGCATAACGGCGCAGATAGGGCAGTTGCGGAGCGATTTCGGCTTTCAGCGACATGGGTGCTCCTTGGCTTGATAAGGCCAAAACCGGGCAGCCACTAAAAAGTTCCGCAGACGATGAAACTTTTTGCGCGCTCGCGGGTTCATAGCCCCGCATCACAAGCCTTGGGTAGGACAACATGGTCGAAAAAAAGAGCAGAAAGGGCAATGCTATGTACGGTTCCGCAATGGCCTTCGACCCGGTCACGGCCGCGCTGCGGCAATTGCACCAGGTGGTGGCCAGCGAAGAGGTGCCCGATGAGTTCCTGCGCATTCTCGATGAAATCGACGCGGGGATCGCTGCGGCCAAGCCCAGCGCAGCGCAGTGACCCGGCTGGCGCCAGAACCTGTCGTTACGCCGGCATCGGTCGAGGCTGACCAGATTTTCCGCGACCTGTTGGTGAAGTTGATTCCCGCCTTGCGCAGTTTCGCGCGGGGACTGTGCGGAACCCGCGACCTGGCTGACGACATGGTGCAGGACGCCATGCTGCGCGGCTGGGCCGCGCGCGCCAGCTTCATCCCCGGCAGCAATTTCCGCGCCTGGATGTTCATGATCCTGCGCAATCAGTTTTATACGACAATCCGCAAGAACCGTCGTCTCGTCAGCCTTGAGCCGGAACTGGCCGAGCGCATGCTGATCGAAGCGCCGGCCCAGCAGCACCAGATTCACCTGGCCGATGTCGCCAAGGCGCTGCTGCTGTTGCCGCCCGAACAGCGCGAAGTGCTGCTGCTGATCGGTGCCAACGGGTTGTCCTATGAAGAAGCGGCCGACGTTGTGGGCTGCGCGATCGGCACGATCAAGAGCCGGCTGGCGCGCGGCCGCAAGGCGTTGACCTTGCTGATCGACGGACCGACCGGCGATTCTCCTTACGACAAGGCTGCCTAGGCCATGCCGCATTGGGTGGCGACACTGCGGGCGCAGGTCGCAAGGCTTACCGACGGGTCCTATGTTCCAGGCGCGACAGTCAGCCTCGGCGGGCCGCCTGAACTGGCCGCCTTGAGCGCAGACATCGACCGGCTGGCCGAGGTACTGGCCGAACGGGACAGGATCCGTGCCGCGCTGGCGCTCGAAGTTCATCACAGGGTCAAGAACAATCTCCAGATTGTTGCCAGTCTGCTCAATCTGCAGGCTGGCCGGACCGAGAGCCCGGCGGTGCAGGAAGCCCTGGTTCAGACCCGTGAGCGGATCGAGGCCTTGGCATTGGTCCAGCGTGCGATCTACGAACAAGCCGACGATGGCGGGCAACCCAGCCTTGATGTGGCCAATCTGATTCACGAGCTGTGCGCCCAGTTCCGCCGCACCCATGCCAATCGGTCGGAAATCGACTTCGTCTGCAAAGCTGCTTCCATGCTGATCCCATTGGACAGCGCTTTGCCATTGGCGCTGTTTGCCGTTGAGGCGGTGACCAACGCCTATGCCTATGCCTTTCCAGAGCGGCGAAAGGGTTCGATCCGGCTGCGCTTTACCGTCAGCAAGGGCGGGCAGGCCCGGCTGGCGATCAGCGATGACGGGATCGGATTTGTCAGCGCCGACAGCGAGCGGACGACGGGCCGGCTGTTGATGGGCGGTTTCGCCCGGCAGCTCCATGGGACCTTCGCAATCACCAGCAAGCCCGGTGGCGGCACGATCGCCCGCCTCGATTACCGGATTGCGCAGTGAGACCAGCCCCGCCCGGCAACTAGGCCAGGCGGGAGCGGGGTAGCTAGCGGCCGTTGAAGATTATGACTGACATGATGTAGCCGGTCGAGATCCTGACCAGCACGAAACGGTTGTTGCTGCGGCGCCATTCATAGCCCTGCGGCGGGCGGCGCAGACGGTACTCGCGGTAATCGATCCGCCGCGCATTGCGCCAGTCGCCATAGCCCATACGTTCACCGCGGGCCCAGCGGTGGCTCTTGCCGCGATCGTTGCCCCAGCCGCGGTGGCGGCCATTGTCCCAGCGCTCAGCTGGCTCGTGCCACTGGCGGCCCTCATGCTGCTGGCTTTGCCGCTGGTTCTGCCGCTGGCTCTGGCCGGACTGGGCGACCAGCGCCGTAGAACTGACAAGGGCAAGCATTGCCGCCCCGATGATCATGCGTTTCATGGGATGTTCCCGCGGGCGCAAAGCGCGCCGATTGGTGCTCCGGAGGAGCCGGAGTGTCATGGCAACAACCTGCGGCAGGGCCGAAAGTTCCCGCTTGCGCCGCCTAGCCGTGGGTTATCGTAACGCGAGTGCCTGGGTGAGCATCGGCAATGTCGACCTGTGCGTCCAGCTGGCCCGCCAGGGCTTCGACGATGCCAGTGCCAAGGCCTGGTTTGACCTTTGCCCCATCTGCGGGGAAGCCGACGCCGTCGTCCTCGACTGTCAGAACCCAGTCTTGGTCCTGCGATCGGTAAGTGACCACGATATTGCCGCTGCGTCCGCCGCCGGGGAAAGCGTGCTTAAGCGAATTGATCACCAGTTCGGTGACGATCAACCCCAAGCTGACCGAAGTTCGCGCATCGACGATGCTGGCATCGACATCCGCATGCAACACAAGCTGGCTCTCCTCGGGGATCATCGAGGCCGAGATACTGTCGCACAGTTCGCTGAAATAGCTGCGCAGCGGAACCGCACCTTCCTGGGCGATCGCCAGCTGGCGCTGTAAAGTGGCGACCGACATGACGCGGTGATGGGCATCGCTGAGATGCCGGCGGGCTTCTTCTGAATTCACCTTGCGCGCGCTTTGCAGCAGAACACTGGCGATGATCTGCAGGCTGTTGGCAACGCGGTGCTGCAGCTCCTTCATCAGCAGCTGCTTTTCGCGCAGCAGTTCGTCCTTCTGCTGATCGGCCAGCCGCGCGGCGGTAACATCGACCACCGTCAACACGATCAGGACTTCATCGTCGTCGTGCTGATAGTCCAACCGATGCGCGCTCAGCAGCAGCTGACAAACGGGCTCGCCGGGCCTGGCCAGCGCCATTTCATAAGCGTCCACCTGCGGCTCGCCATCGGCAATTGCGCGCAGCAGCCGGTTCAACTTTGGCAGATTCCATTCACCATCGCCAAGTTCAGCCAGCTTCTGGCGTGGGCCGCATTGGCGCGCGATCTTGAAGTCGCGGTAGAATGTCGTGCTGGCGGCAACAATCCGGAGCTCTTTGTCGAGCAGCAGGACCGGGGTCTGCGACGAAATGATCAGCGCCAGCGCCAGTGTGCTGATGGTTGCCGTGGGGACTTGCGGTGAACTTTCCATGGGCAAAGGCCCTTCCTATTGCGGATGTCGCAATCGGACATCGCAGGCACCGGGATTACTCAACTAATTGGGGCGGGCCTGGGCAATTGCCCCGCTGATAGCACATGGCTGGCGGATCGAGGCACGCATTCGCCCAAAAGTGGGCCCGCCACCCCGAATGATCGGGATGACGGGCCAGTGAAGTGCCTGCGACGCGGGGGGGAGGTGTCATGACAGGCACTCAGTCGGGTGATTTACTGCCCGTTCGTGTCCAGGCGTCGGTTGAGCTTGTCGATCCGGCTTTGCAGCTGGGCCTGATCGCGCGGCGACAGGTTGCCCATCCGGTCATGCCGCATGTTGCGCTCGCGACTGCGGATCGAGCTCAGCTCGCGCCGTACGCTGGTGATCTCGCCGCGCCTGAGCTCGCGCCGCGCTTCGGTGGACCGGATGTATTGCTCAAGCCAGCTGACCTGGCTCAGAATGCTGCGGTTCGGGTCAGCCTGGCCATTACCAGAGGTCGCGATCCAGCGTCCGCGGCTGTCGTAATAGCCATAGGCAGCCCCCGGCATCCAACGCCCGCGGCTGTCATAATAGCCCGGCTGGGGATCGGCGATCCACGTGCCATTGGCATCGCGGCGGCCGCTGGCCGTGCCGGCGATCCAGCGTCCCCGCTGGTCATAGTGACCAACCGTCAGCCCGGCGACCCAGCGCCCGCTCTGGTCGTAATGCCCGCTGGCGGTTCCTGCGATCCAGCGGTTCTCGCTATCGTAGTACCCGCTCGAAGAAGCCGGGATCCAGCGGTTCTGGGCGTCAAAGCTGCCACTGGATGTGCCATCATCGCGGTGCGGGACCCAGTTGTTGCGCGCGTCATAATGCCCGTTGGGCGTCCCGGTGACCCAGGTGTTGTTGCGGTCGTAATAGCCGGTCGCGCGGCCCTGTTCGACCGAGGTGGCATGCCACATTCCCTGGGCGTCGTAATAGCCATAGGCATCAGTGCGGCGAACCGTATGTCCGTCCGGGCCGGCCATCCAGCGGCCATTGCTGTCGTACTGGCCGTCCTGCGATCCGGCGATCCAGCGGTCGTTGTGATCGTAATAGCCATTGGCCGACGCCGGGACCCAGCCCGTCTGATCGGAATAGCGCACATCGACCCGGTTCGAGCCGGTATTGGCGACCCAGCGATTGCTGGTGTCGTAATGCCCGTTGGGTGCACCATCGATCCAGCTGCCTTCGCGGTCATAGTAACCCTGGGCATCGGCCGAGCTGACATTGGTGGCATGCCAGCGCCCGTTGTCGTCGTAATAGCCATAGGCGCGATGACAATCGTTGGAGGGCTTGGCCAGCTGGTTGCCCAGCAAGGCCCCACCGGCGGCGCCGATGACTGTGCCGATTACGCGGCTGCCGCTGCCGGCCACCACATTGCCCAGCACACCGCCCACGCCCGCACCGGCCACAGTAGCGACCACCCGGGTGCTGCGCTGGCGATCACAACTGGATTCGGTTTGCTGCCGGTCCTGCGACTGGGCACTGGCCACAGTCGGAATCAGCGAAATGGCGGCAATGCCGGCCATCAGAATATGCCTTGGCATGTCTAATCTCCTTGATGAACGGCTGCTCATCACACGAGATTGAAACCACAGGCCGGATGATTTGTTCCATCCGCAGCAATGATTTAATTCGATTGCGGAGGGGGCGCCAGACAATAACCAGCACCCCTATCTTGCGATAGGGATGCTGGTGATTTGGCAATGACATCGGTGAAAAACATTGCCAAACCGGGTCCGCAGGTTTGGCTCGCGCCGCGCCTGCGGTACCGGATCAGAATTTGTCGCCCATCGCCCCCTTGGCGGCGCCGGCAATCTTCTGCGCCTGACCCTTGACCCGCTGGGTCGCACCCTTGGCGATCAGGTCCGGCTGGTCGGTCTTTTCACCAACTGCGATCTTGGCCTTGCCAACCAGGTCGTTGGCGGTGCCTTTTACCTTGTCGATATATTCGCCCATGATCGTTCTCCTGAAGACTGCACGGCAGTTGTGCGGCGTACTCTAACAAACCAGCCTGGCCCGTTTTGGTTCCGGCCCGCTGCGAAAGTTACGGGCGGCTAACGGCAGCTGGCCGAACTGCGGTCGATGGCCCGTCCGGCCAGGGCGCCGCCCGCCGCTCCCAGGATCGTACCCAAGACTTCGGAATCGCCCGGAGCGATGCGATTGCCCAGCACCCCGCCTACAATCGCGCCGATCACCAAGCCGGTCGAGCCATCCGAATGACGGCAATAATAGCGTCCATCGCTGCCGCGATAGACCCGTTCGTTCCGGTTCATCCGGCGCTCGCGCTGGCGGCGGTTTTCGCTGTAATAGCGGCTGGCATCATACCCGCCGTAACTGGGGTCGGCCCGGTTGTAGTCATACTGGCGCCATTGGCTGTTCGGGCGGTCGTAGCCCGTGCCACTGGCACAGCCTGAGAGCAGCATGGCTGCGGCAAGGCCGAGTGTAATGGTGCGCATGGTGATTCCGATCTTCGAACTGAGAAAGCGAGAGCTTGGGAGGTCAGCCGCCGACATTCATGCCGCTGAGTGAACCCAGCACGCCAAATGCGCGCAGCAGCCACAAGATGACCGCGATGACGACCACCCAGTTGAGGATGTTCTTGATCTTGCCGTCCATCGGCAGGTAGTTGTTGATCAGCCACAGAATGACGCCGACGACGATCAGCACGATAATGATGTTAGTAAGGGGCATGCTTGGTCTCCCGATTGTTCGGAGAAGTCAGAGCTAATGCTCACTTCGGGGACTCAACTGCCTGCCCGGCGCAATGTTCCATCGGCGGAACTTTTTGTGCGCCGGCCTGTTATTTGGCCATGCACAGTTCTGGCCCCATTCCCCATCGCCCCGATTCAATCACACTTATTCCGCCAGGGGGTCAGGCATGAAGCGCCTGGTCGCCTTCGATCTCGATGGGACGCTGGCCGAGAGCAAGCAGCCGATCGATCCAGAGATGGCCAGCCTGCTTGAACGGCTATCGCATCTGGCGATCATCGCAGTGATTTCCGGCGGCGACTGGCCGCAATTCCGCCAGCAGCTGGTCTGCAACCTGCCCGCTGATTTCGACACCGCGCGGCTGTTCCTGCTGCCGACTTGCGGCACCAAGCTCTATCGCTGCGCCGGTGAATGGCAGCCAGTCTATTGTGATCAGTTGAGCGACGATGCCCGCAGTCGGATCCTGGGCGCATTCGAAGGTGCGCTGATCCAGGCTGGGATCGCCAACGAACACACCTGGGGCAAGCGGATCGAGGACCGCGGCAGTCAGATCACCTTCTCCGCCTTGGGCCAGAGGGCCCCGCTCGAAGCCAAGCTGGCCTGGGACCCCGACCTTTCCAAGCGCAAACGGCTGCAGCTGGCCCTGGCCGCGGCATTGCCAGGCCACTCCGTCAGGATTGGCGGATCGACCTCGATCGACATCACCCAGGCCGGAGTCGACAAGGCCTATGGCATGCACAAGCTGGCGCAGTTTGCGCTAGTCGATTTTGCCGAAATGATCTTCGTCGGCGATGCGCTCTATCCGGACGGGAACGACTATCCGGTGCGCGAAGCGGGGATCGACAGTATCGCGGTGCGCGATACCGAGGAGACCAAGCGGGTGATCGAAACGCTGCTCTGCAGCTTGCCCGTTCGCCAGTCGCTTGCCGATGGGGCGGTGCCCGACTTTGCCGGCCAGTGCCCGCCGGCGCGGGCGCAGATGGGCGCGCTCAATGACCGGGCTTGATCGGCGACGTGAGAGCATTCTGAGCCATGGAACAATCCGGCCCGGCGCCAGTTAAGGCGGGGTGTGAAGATGATTGCCGCGCCCTGCGGCGCCTTCAGCCATGCCTGCCAGGAGCCCCGCCATGCATTTGACCCACAACACGCTGCCGCAAGAAATCCGCATCCAGTCGGTCGAATTGCTCAACCTCCAGCTGGCTGCCGCGATCGATCTGCATGCGCAGATGAAGCAGGCCCACTGGAATGTCCGCGGTCCGGGCTTCATTGCGATCCATGAGCTGTTCGACCGGGTTTCGGGCGAAGTCGAAGGCTTTTCCGACCTGATCGCCGAACGCGCGGGCGGCCTTGGCGGCACGGCCTCCGGCACGATCCAGACTGCGGCAAAGCACAGCTATCTTGTGCCCTATCCGCTGGGTATCGCTGACGAAACCAAGCACCTGTTCGCGGTTGCCGGTGCCCTGGCAGCATTTGGCGGATCGATCCGCGAGGCGATCGAGAAATCGACCGCGATCGAGGATCCCACCACGGCCGACCTGTTCACCGAGATTTCGCGTGGGGTCGATCAGGAACTGTGGTTCGTCGAATCCCACCTGACGCCCAAGCAGGTCGATCCGTCGAAGGGGCACTGACATGATCGGTGCGATTTCTGACGCGCTGGCACCGCCAGCTGGCCCCGCCAGGATATCGCCTGGCCAGGGGCTGATGCTGAAGGGCGGCACCAGGGCGCGCGGCTTTGGCGATGGGCCCAGGCCCATTTCCTTGGTGCCGGGCATCGCGCCGCTGGCCGATGGAACGCGCCTTGCCCTGATCGGCGGCTTCACTCCGCGGCGCTGCGGGATTGCTACCTTTACCGCCGATCTCTTTCAGTCGCTGCGTGCCGCCGCGCCGGGCCTGGCGATCGACGTCTATGCGATGACCCCGGATAGCGGTCACACCGTGTTCGCCCCCGAAGTAAGCGGCGAGATTTGTCAGGCGGACCCGGCCAGCTATGCCGCCGCCGCGCTGGCGATCGAGGCGAGCAAGGCCGATGTGGTCTGGTTGCAACACGAATTCGGCCTGTTCGGCGGACCAGCGGGAGATCTCGTGCTCGATCTGATCGACCGGATCAGCGCGCCGCTGCTGGTCACGCTGCACACCGTCATACCCGATCCCGACCCGGCCCAGGCGCGCGTGATGGACCGGTTGGTGGCGCGCTGCGCGAAGCTGATCGTCATGTCCGAACGCTCGCGCCTCGTGCTGGAAACCGTCTATCGCGCCGATCCTGACCAGATCGTCTGCATCCCGCATGGCGTGCCCGACCGCCCCTTCGGCCGCTCGGCCCAGTTCAAGACCGCCCTGGGCTTTGCCGGACGTCAGCTACTGCTGACCTTCGGACTGCTCTCGCCCGGCAAGGGGATCGAGGCGGTGATCCGGGCGCTGCCTGCGCTGATCGCCGATCATCCGGACCTGCTGTACTGCATTGCCGGGGCGACCCACCCCAACCTGATCGACCGCGAAGGCGAGGCCTATCGCACCGGGCTGCAGGCGCTGGCGCAGGAGCTTGGCGTTGCCGGTCACGTCCACTGGATCGACGCCTTTATCGCGACCGAAGACTTGCTCGACCTGATCGAGGCGGCCGACATCTATGTCACGCCTTACCCCGGCGCCGGACAATCAACCTCGGGCACGCTGTGCTATGCTCTGGCGCTGGGCAAGGCCGTGGTCTCTACGCCCTATGTCCATGCGGCCGAGCTGCTGGATGATGGTTATGGCATGCTGGTCCCGTTTGGTGACAGCGCGGCGATAGCCGATGCGATCGGGGCCTTGCTCGACGATCCCGAGCGCAGTCTGGCCTTGCAGCAGCGTGCCTATGCGCGCGGCCGGGCGATGATCTGGCCGGCCACAGCTCGGCGCTGCCTCGATCTGATCGCAGCCAGCTGCAGCCCTGTCCTAACCACACAAGGCGCCGGGCCGATCGGCCTTAACGGCTTGCTGCGGATTTGCGATCACACCGGCATCCTGCAGCACTCGATCCATTCGGTGCCCGATCGGGCTCACGGCTACTGCGTCGATGACAACGCCCGCGCGCTGATGCTGGCAAACCGGCTGGGACCAGAGCACGAGCCGCAGCGCAGCCAGCTTGCCACGACCTTTGCCGCCTTCATCCAGAGCGCGTGGAATGAGCCAGCCGGCGCGTTCCGCAACTTTATGGGCTATGGCCGCAACTGGCTGGAAGAGCAGGGCAGCGAAGACAGCTGCGGGCGGACGCTCTGGGCGCTGGGCGCCACAGCCTGCGAAGGCCAGAGCGAGCCGCTGCGGCGCTGGGCTCACAAACTATTCGCACAGTCTGCCAGCTCGGCGTTGGGCTACAACTCGCCCCGGGCCAGCGCCTTTGCCATGCTGGGGGCGGACTATCTGTTGCGCGCCGATCCCGGCAATCGCACCGCGCTGGCGGTGCTGAGCCGCGGTGCGAACCGGCTGCTGGGGCTATTCCAGCAGGTCCGAGGCGGAGACTGGCCGTGGTTCGAAAGCGTGCTGGCTTACGACAATTGCCGCCTCAGCGAAGCGATGATCCGCGCCGGTCTGCGGCTCGATCGAGCCGAGCTCAGCCAATGCGGGCTTGGCACGCTCGGCTGGATCATGGCCCGGCAGACCAGCCCGGCGGGTCATTTCCGCCCCGTTGGCTCAACCAGCTTCGGCCGCACCTTCGAACTGCCCCGGCCGTTCGATCAGCAACCGGTCGAAGCCTGGGCCGCGATCGACGCCTGTGCCGCCGCTTACGATGCCACTGGCCTGGGCGAATGGCTGGACCAGGCCCGGATGGCCTATGCGTGGTTCGGCGGAGCCAACGATCGCGGTGTGGCGGTGGGCGATCCGCTCACCGGCAGCTGCCGTGACGGAATCAACCCGCGCGGGCTGAACCTAAACGAAGGGGCGGAATCGGTGCTGGCCTATCAACTCGCAACCCTGGCGCTGCGCGCCCTCTCGCAAGGAACGGCCGCGCCCGCCCGTGGTTGAACTGGTCCACCATGAACTGCGGCTTTGCGCTGATCCCTCGCGGGTGGTGGTGCGTCCGTTCCACCTGGCCT
>Ga0315904_10002383_pt1 | contig 29193 bp, 26 predicted proteins | sample LakEriMetagenome_6_FD_203529 | JGI IMG/M metagenome (GOLD analysis project Ga0315904, IMG submission 203529) | Freshwater fungal communities from buoy surface, Lake Erie, Ohio, United States - Buoy 12 MA120 | ecosystem: Environmental > Aquatic > Freshwater > Lake | place: USA: Lake Erie, Ohio...
GATAGTAGCAGTGGCTGTGATCGGTGATGAGATTGCCGTCAGAGTCTTTTCCGGAGAAAACTTCGGATTTGCCTTTGATGCCATCGCGGCGGGCGGTGATGGCTCCTATAATGCCCATGAGGTTGCGGCGGGCGGCCTCGGCGACGGGTAGGGTGTCGGTGACGAGGGGGAGGACGGTGGAGTCGAGGGCGAAGCGGGCGACTTGGGGGAGTGGAGCGGCTTTTTTTGCGCGGCGAGGAGCGGCTGTGATTTTGAAGCATTCCGTGGGGTGGGTGTAGCGCACCCAGCGGGAACCGGGAGCCTCCGCCCATTTTTCTTTGTGGAGCCAAAGGGTCTCGCCGCAGATGTGCCAATCGGGATCGTAGTGGGGGATTTCTGTCTTGATGGCGGTTTTACCTGTGCCGGTTTTGACAGTGGTTTTTGGCGTGTGGGTAGGTAGGAATGCGCTAACCGGATCGGGGCAGAGCACGCGGACAATCTCGGTATTTTTCTCAGGGCTTTGTGTGCCGAGCCGGCGGCAATTGAATGAACCAAGTTGCGTTGTGGCTTCCGCTTGATCGAGCAGCCTGATTTCACACCAGGATTCTGCACGGCCCAGATAGCCTACGGCTTGCAACCAAGCGGCGAGAGTGGCGCGTTCCTGATCCTCCAGATCCGTCTCCGGCCAGCAAACAAGGACTTCGGCGGTGGCAGGGAGTGCAACGAAGGTATCGAAGACAAGCGTGGTATGACCGGCGTAGTTTTTGTCCCACGGCATGTAGTGGCGTGTGTGGGAAACGGTGGCGGGTGGAAGCGCGAAGTCGGGGAGATCGGCGAGTTTTTGGAGGATGGTTTTCGCCATCGCGTCGCCGATCTCCGGGCACTTGGTTTTCCATGTGGCGATGAGGCTTCTGAGGATGCGCCAAGGCGAGGGCGGCCACTCGGGGACGCCTTCGTTCACATGCCTGCCCCACTGGGTGGCATGAAAGCGCCCGGCGAGAAATCGGATGGAGAAGGTGGTCATGGGTCAGTTGTCGGTTGAGTCGTCTTCGTCATCGGATTTTTTCTTCTTCGACTTATCTTCTTCCCATTTGACCTCGGTGATGGCCATCTCAGGGAACTGCGATTTGCAAGCGGCGATGAGACGTGTGCAATCTGCGAGTAGATCCGTTTCCTTCGGGACGGCGAAGCCAGACGGACGGGTGGCGGCGATGTCGCCGACAACATCGAGATCACAAGCGCTGCGGAGGCGAAGGCCGGTGGTGAGAAGGCGGCGGATTTTGAAGAGAGCGAGGCTGATGAGGAGGTTGGTGGCATCATCGCCAAGGCCGTAGCCACGAAGCAGGGCAAGATCGAGGTTGAAAAATGCCTTCATTTCGCCAGCGGTGAATTCGGTGCGGTGAAAGGGAACGTTGCCGAAGCCTTGCTTGGCATCGCCTGATGGGTTGACGCGGTCGTTTTTCACGCCGCCGCTCTCCGCGACGCAGACGTCGGTAGCTTCGATAAAGCCGCTGAGGGCACGGGCGAGGCGGAGGCGGCCGCCTGCCAATTCTTTCTTGGCAAGAAAGACGCCGTGCAGGATGGCGTTGGGATCATATTTGAAAATGAGTTTTGATAAATCGCGTAGATTGACCGGGCCGATTTCAAAATTGGCCGCGTCATTTTTCAGTTGGCTGAAGACGGCTTTGTCTTTTCCTTCAAGAATGTAGGGTGAATTGATGCGATGAGCTTCGAGAATGGAGTTGGTGAAATTTTTGCCATCTTTTTTCACCTGAATGTAGGCGAGGCCATTCATTTCCGGGATGAGTTGATCGTTCGCTCCGTCCCAGATGGTCATCTCCAGCCGATTGGCGACGGATTGAGCGGACTCGACGAGGAGTTTTTTGGTGCCGTCCGGGAGGGTGTAGAGTGCGGCGCCGAGGTCGGCAAAGCCGGTGGCTTGGAATCGCTCTCCCTGGAGGGGCTTGAGGGTGGCTTCCAGTAGCAGGCGCGGCTGGTTTTTCAGTGCGGTGTAGTCGATGGACATGGTGTTGTATTTCTTTGGTTAGAGATTTGTGGATTCGTGTGATTCGTTGGTGCGGAGGATGCGTTTGTTGAGGAAATGGATGTTTTTGTGGGAGATTGGGATGAGAAGGGCGGCTGCGAGGTGAGCGGGTGGGGAATCGGCGGCAAGATCGAGCCATTCGGAATCGCGGGAGGGAAAGCCGCGCATGGCAAAGGGCTTGGCAGTGAGGTTCTTGCCACGGAGGATGCGGACGGCACGCTGGCAGGCCTCGGCTGTGCGATCCGCGCGGAGAAGACCGAGAATGCCGAGGTCCGGTCGAGGGGGATTTGTCTGATCGGCATCTTCCTTGTGGGGGTGGAAGAGGTGTTTCAGCAGGCAGAAGGCGGCGGGGAGAATCGGGTATTCTTCGGTGGGTTGTTGTGGTGAAGGACTGCGGTATTCTTGGGTTTTGCAAAGAGATAAGGCCCAGAGAAGATCGGTGATGCGGGGGAAATCGAGATCGCCGCTGAGGAAGGCGGAGATGCTGGCGAGGGATGCGCGGTGGGACGAGGTGAGGGCGTGGCTGGCGTTTCCGGCTTTGTCCGCCATCATGACTCGGCGGTAGAGGACGGCGGCGAGGTTGGCGGGGAGATCGGCGGATGACCAGACGGCGGCGTGGTTTCGGTCTGCCCATGTGATGCTCGTGCCCCGGATAGTGATGTCTTCCAGGTTGAGTCGGATGGGGCCGATCTCGGAGTGATAGAGAGAGGCGATAGCGAGGGCGATTTCCCATTCATGGGTGGAATCGGCGGCTGCGTTCACCCATGCGGATGAGAGCAGAGATATGGGGCGGAGGCCTTTGGCGTCGGCGCGGAACTTGGGGGAACCGGCGATGATGCGCTCCGACTTGCCGAGGTTGATAAGGATGCGCTGGAAGCGGGAAGTGTCGCCGTTGGCGTCGCCGTGTTGGCAGTAGTCGAAGATGGATTGTTCGATCTCGCGGAGGGCGTTGCGGAAACGGGCGGGGGTTTTGTCGTTGCAGGAGCGTTTCATGGCGGCGAGCCATGGATCGATTTCGCGAAGGAGGGAGGCGTTTGATTTTTCGGCGACGTTGAAGTGGCCGAGTGGGGTGGCGATAAAAGAGAGTCCGTTTCTTTGCAAGAATGCATGGCGTGAAAACGCCTTGATGCCGCGATCGACGCCTAGATTGGCAATGGCTCGGGAGAAATCGAGGCCATCACGCGCCTGCTTGCCATTGAGGTCGGCCCGGCCTTCGGCGAAAAGCTGTTTTAATTCTCCAATGGACGCAGGGCGTTCCCAGAGCGGCAACCAGAGTTCGCCTTTCGATTGAGATCCGTCACTTTCATTGAGTGTTTCCACTCCCAGAGGGGCTGAATTCATCGTGAAGGGGAATGATGATTTCGAGCCGCCCGTAGAGCCGAGCCTGCGAGTGGTGGATCCTGCCAGGAACATGGCTCCTTCCATCATGAGAACAAAGTCCCAAGGATTGATCATTGAACTGCCCTCCATTCCCTGGGTGCCATTGGCTCCACCAATTCGACCGGGCGCGAACTGTCCGATGGAAGTCGCGATGTTGCGTTCTTCGTTGGTGCCCAAAAGTGAAGATCGAAGCCACGAAAGGCTCTTGGAGTCTTCCATGATGAGCATAAGATTGTTGATGAAATTCACAGAGAATTCCATGCGGCCATCCACACCACCCGAACCCAAATAGGGTGCAGGTTTGAACCCATCTTGACCGACGACCAAACAAGCATCCAACCAGGCGAGCGATTGCTCTGGAAGGTTCGCACGCAATTGGTAGATCGCTTGCTCCTTGAGTGCCTTGATTTGGGCAGTTGCAGCCTTCAAGGCATCGGATTCAGTTGTGCTCAGTTTGCCGGACTTCTTTTTTTTCTTGAGTGGCTTCTCTACTGATCTTTGTTGGCTCAAATCCGCTAGAAGTTCAATCGATTGAATTTCTGAAATTGCTTCCCTGAGCGGCAGGAAGGCATCTGAGGTGGATGCTTTGAGTTTGGTGATTGCGTCGTAACCTGATCCGGAATCCGCCAAAAAGCCTGCCTCGCCATTCCATGGGCTGAAGATCGGTGTAGGGCGATAGCGATTCGTAAATGAATGGCACAGCTCCTCTACGGTGAGTTTGGTGTGGAGGCAAAAGATGCCATCTTTCCAGGAGCCACGTGCGGTGGGATCGAAGTTTTGTTCGACAATGATTTTTAGAACCCCGAGTGCCTTGAGGTAGTTCATGAGTGGCTCCGGGGTGCAGCCTTCGAGTGGGATGGGATTCATGGTTTCAGGGGTGTTTGGCGGAGGCGCGTTCGTCTGCGGCTCGGAGAAGGGTTTCCCAGTAGGCTAGGCGGAGTGGGCCGATTTGGGGATGGTCGCGGAGGGCGAGCATGCGTTCGGTCCAACTGGGTTGGTTCTCGAACGGAGGTTCTTGGCAGAGGCCGAGTTCCATGGGTTCGAGCGAGAGGGTGAGTGGGGGTGAGGTGATGCCGCCGCCGAGGTGGACAGATTCGAGGCTATCGCAATCCCAGACGCCGCGGGCGAAGCGTTTGGTGGGGTCGTCGGGCGTGGTTTCGTCGGGCAGGGAGCGGATGGAGAGGCGGATTTTTCCGTGGTGGGCGGCGATGAGCCAGGCGACGAGGTTTTTGGATTCGGCGGGGATTTCTGAAACGGCGGGGTGTATGACGGCGAGGGCGGAGGCGAGTTCGTGGCGGAAGTAGGCGCGGAGATCCTGGATATTTTTGGTTTTTGGCGAGTGCCATGCGTCCTGCGGTGCTTTGGCGAGGGGGAGGTGGGGAGCGGCTTCTGGGCTGGTGACGAATGATACTTTGATTTTGGCTTTGAAGCTGGGGTGGGCTTTGCCGAGGTCGTGCCAGCGGGCGGCGTGCAGCAGTGGCGGCAGGTCGATGCCGAGGTGGCGCATGATGATTTGGAGCTCATCGACGACGTGGTCGGTGTGGACGGCGATGGATTGCCATGTGGATTGAGAAGTGGGGTCACTGGCCGTGGCTTCGGAGTCTTGGGCGGCTTGAGCAATGAGTGGAGTGACGGCTGTTAGGGATTTGGGATCGAAGCCGGTTTCCGGGGAATAGCCGCCGAGGGAGCAGTGGGCGAGGTAGGTTTGGCCGGGGATGAGGGCGAGGTTGCCGAATTCTTTGGCGACTTTTTGCCAGGACGAGGTGAGGTGATCCCATCGGCGGAGGGGGAGTTTGGAATTTTTCGCCCAGTCGCGAGCTTCGGCGATGGGGGCGGGGCAGAGCTCGCTGCGGTGGGGTGCGGGAAAGGTTTTGTCCGAGGGTGGTTCCTCGCCTTTTTCCGCACCTTCCCATGTGCGCCAGAAGAGGTTGATCTTGGTTTCGTCGGCATCACGAATCCAGCGTTCGATGTCGATGTCGTTACCGGCGAGATCAGGCGTGGTATCGAATAGGTCGATGAAGTCGCGTTTGCGAATGACGTGCTTGGAGGCGGGTTTGTCGCAATCGGGGATGGGGATATCGGCGAGGCTGGCGGGTGATGCGTCTGCGCCATTGGCGATCAAGCTGTCGATGAGGAGTGTGGCTGCCTGGAGTTGTTCGGTGGTGTAGGGGATGGGCTTTTCAGTTTTGATGAGGAAGATTTGGGCGTCGGCTTCGGTGCCGCGGCGGTTGCAGCGTCCGCATCGTTGGACGAGGGAGGACCAAGGGGCCATTTCGGTGAAGAGGCGAGCGGCGGAGATGTCCACGCCGGCCTCGATGATCTGGGTGCTGATGGCGATGGTGGCTTTGCCTTCGCTGCCGAGAAGGGCGTCGAGTTTTTGTCTGCGCTCAGCCGGGCGGAATTGGGAGTGGAGGAGGATGGGGGTATCGGAGTTCTTGCCGAGTTGCTTGGTGATGGCGGAGTGGAGCTCCTTGGCTTTTTTGACGGTGTTAACGACGATGAGGCTGAGACCGGTTTTTCCGGTTGTTAGGGAGATGATTTCTTTGGCGAGTTTGGTGGAATCGGCGGTGGCTTGTTCGCAGTATTGGAGGGATTTTTTTGCGTTTCGCAGGCGGGTGACGCGATCGTCCCTGAGGTCGGGCTCTTCGAGGACGATGGGGCTGGCGAGGGTTTCGGGTGAGAAATCGACCGTGTGGAGCCAGTCGGGTTTGTTGGTGGCGCTCATCCACCAGGTTTTGGTGTTGGTGGCGGTGCCGAAGTTTTCGCGGAAAGCGGCGAGTTGGGCGGTGGTGGGGAGGCCCGCACCCATGAGCTGGACTTCATCGAAGACCCAGAGGCAGTCGTTGTTGAGAAGGGCGTAGTGCATGGGCCAACGGAAGCGGCTCATGCCGTAACCGCGATTGAGTGCGCGGCTGAGAATCATGTCTTGGGTGCCGATGAGGATGGCCTCGGCTTCGGGATGTTGTTCCCAGTTTGTGGATGATTCGCCGCCCATGAGGAGGTGGAGGCCGACCTGTGTTTCGAGATCGTGAGCCTTTAGCCAAGTATCGACGCATTGGAAAGTCTGTTCCGCGAGGGTGCGCATGGGGAGGCAATAGACGAGGCGGCGTGGCCATTTTTCTGAAGCGCGGTGAACGCGGTTCCAAAGCCATGCGTGGATGACGGCGGCGGTTTTTCCCATGCCCGTGGGGATGACGATGAGGCGGGACTCGCACGAGGATGCGGACGGTTCCAGCGATGATCCGGCCATTTGGGATTGGTAGTGGTAGGGCTGATTCGCTTTTGGGAACGATTTTGAAAAAAACGCTTTGTATTCCATGGCGTGCAATTCGAATTTTTGAGTGATATGAGTGGAATACGCGAAGCCGGAGAACGGAAGCGTATTGGATTTCTTGTAAGTTCGTTGTCAAATGGGTTGGTTATGATAGGAGAATGATTTCTAGCGTTGTTATTTTCTATCAGTCAAATGGGTTGCCAGTTGGCTGTCAAACGCACAAGTCGGAAAGATTTTCAATCCAGCCACCCGAGCCAATCGGATTGGGTGATGACGGGGACGCGGTGGGCGCGGCAGACGCGCAGGGTGTGGCCGGTGCCGCCGAGGTCGGGGTTGGTGGGGTTGGCGAAGAAGATGCCGGCGACGGGAGGTATCAGGGCATCGCCGCCGGTGACCTTGAGGGTGTCGCGGAGGATGAGTTGGGCGGTGGCGCGTTGGCGGGGGTGGGTGTGGCGCTGGCGATAGTTGACGGCGACGCGCGTGTATTGCGGGGATGCGGCGACGGTGGCGTCCACCACGTCCTGGACGCTGTTCGAGGAGAGATCGCCGATGGCGGTGGAGCGCGATGCGTCGGGACGTTGGTTGGCACGGTGCGTCGCGTAGGGAAGGATGAATTCCAGACGCGACGGATCCACGCTGGCCACTCCGGCGGCGAATGCCTCGTCCGAGCCTTTGGCGTTGCCGGTGCGGAAGCGGGCATGGGGGAAACTGCGGGCAAGGTGCGCCGCGAACCGGGTGAGGCTTGGCGCGAGATCGGGAGGAAGTTCGCGCGTGCCTTCCAGCAGGACGACGGGCGAACCGGTGTTTTCTAACAGGTTGGCGAACTCGCGGTAGGTCATTGGGGGGAGAGTTGAGGGTTGGGAGTTGAGAGATCGGGCTGGGACAGGTTGTCCCAGCCACTTTATTTTCTGCGCTTTTCGTCTTCCTCGCGGACGATGTCGTTGAGGTTGGCCTGGAGGTCGGCTTGTTCGCTGGGGTCGAGGGTTTGGTGGGTGGCCATTTTGCGGAAGACCTTGGCCTTGCGGGAGAGCGAGGCGTTGGAGGAGTCGATGCCGTGGTCGTCGGCCACCCAGTTGGCGGCGTTGGCGGCGTGGATGCCGACTTTGGCGGCGGTGGCGATGGCGTCCTGGTTGGCGCCAAGGAAGAGGAAGTGCCAGTTGTAGGTTTCCGACTGGTGGCGGATGCGTTTCTGGACATCGGACCACTTGTAAACCGCGGAGGCGTTTTCCTCGCCGTCTGTTAGAATGGCGACGATGACGGTGGCGGGTCGATCGGCCTCGGGCAGGGAGGCGAGGCGTTTTCCGAGTTGGTCGATGCCGGTTCCCATGGCGTCGAGCAGGGCGGTGGAACCGCGCGGGACGAAGACGGTGGTATCCAGCGGGGTGATTTCCGGGAGGGGCAGGGACGAGACGGGGTATTCGAAGCGGTCGTCGAAGAGCATGAGGGTGAGGCGCGCGAGGCCGGGCTCGGCGGCCTGGTCGCGGAGGAAGTTGTTGAATCCGGAGATGGCGGATTCGGTGAGCGGAGCCATCGAGCCGGAGCGGTCGAGGATGAACAGGATTTCGGTGAGGTTGGGGTTCATGGTGGTGGAGGTCAGAGGTGGAGGCGGTCGAGGCGGAAGGTGCGGACGGCGTTGCGTTTGAGACAGTGGGCGAGGAGATAGACGGGATCGCGGGTGAGGTCGGGTGGGCCGGGGTGGGTTGGGACGGTGAAGAGAAGGACGGGGTGGACGGTGCGCCCTTCGCCGGGCTCGGAGCCACCCAGATAGAAGAAATCGAAGGGGCGGCCTTCCCGGATGCGGCAGGTGATCAGGCTGGCGTGAAACCACTCGGCGGCCCGATTTTGGCCGAGTTCGGGAATTTGATTCCGGACAAGGGGCACGCGGGGAAGGCGTTGCCAAGTGTCCAGCCCGTAGTCGCTTTCCGGAAAATCCGGGGATGCTGGCGGGCAGGTAGCCGTGGCGGTGGATAAGGCGTTGTCATGAGCACTCCGGGGGGGCGCATCGCCTGATCCTTTCCGCCACGGCCAAGCCGCCGCCATCCCGGTGGCTCCGGTGATGGTGGTGAGGAAGCTTCGACGCGTGGAAATCATGGGGTGAGGAAATAATAGTCCATTTTATCAAGTCAATCGTAAAAGTATGATCATGGGAAAAAGTCGTGACATTTGGAATGCACGAGGTAGATATTCCGGAAAGCGAAACCATCGCGAGAGCATGCCGAATGTGACCAATGACGAGAACTGGGCGGCGCGGGAGCGACTGCGGCGGGTGGAGTTTCTGCTTTGGTGGCGCGGCTGGGTGGGGAGGCAGGATCTGGTGGAGGGCTTTGGGATTTCGCCGGCCCAGGCGTCCGGGGATTTGCAGCGCTACGCGGGAATCAATCCCGGCGCGATGATCTATCACACCAGCCGCAAGCGCTATGAGGCGGCGGACGGGATGCTGTGCCGCTTGCACGAGCCGGTATTCGAGGAAGCGGTGCGGCATTTCCTCGGGGCGGCGGCGGGGACTGGCCGCGACGCGGCGCTTGAAACGGCGGATTCGAGGATTTCCGTGATCGCCTTGCCGGCGAGGCGGCTGGATGCGGGGATCGCGCGGCGGGTGCTGATGGCGCTGTTAGAGCGAAGGCGCTTGCGGGTGAGATACCATTCGGTGAACTCGGGGAAAGACGAGTGGAGGGAGTTGGTGCCAGCCGGACTGGGCTGGGATGGCATGCGCTGGCACGTGCGGGCGTGGAGTGTGGAGCGCGGCGAGTGGCGGGATTTCGTGTTCGGCCGGATGCTCGCCGCCGACATGCCCGGCGAGGCGGCGGGCGAGTTGCCGGAGGATCAGGCGTGGATGACCTTTGAAACCGTGCGTCTGCGATTGAATCCGGCCCTCGGCGCGGAGAAGCGGGAGGCGCTACGGATCGACTATGATCTCACGGGAGACACGCTGGAACTGCGGGTGCGCAGGGCGATGAAGAACTACCTGTTGGCGGCGATGTTCATCGACCACGAGAGCCACAGCGATCTGCCGCGGCATTTTGTGATGGAAGGTGGCTGAGTCCAAAGATTGGAACAACGACACGGGCGATAATGGCGAAAGTGGAGTTTGTGAATGAGGAATTGTGGCGGCTGAATCAGTCCAATCGATTCCTTCTGGAGCTTGTCGGCGGCAGGGACCGATCCTCCGGGCGGTCCGTGAGAATGGAAAGCGAATGGCTGCCCATTTCTTGATTTCAGATCACCCCATTGTCGTTTTCATTCTCCGCCCATTCGCCGGACCGTTGCGGAGAACGGTCCCTTCCTGCGTATGCCGCGCGACCTCACCGCTGGATCAGGAAGATCCGGTTTTCGGTGTAGGTGATGACGGCGTCGAGTTCGCGCATGAAGTCGGCGCCGAAGAGGCCGACGTAACCGATGTCGCGGTTCGGCTCGCCGCGGGTAAGGTCCGTGGAGAGCACCTTGCGGTTGGTGAGGATGGCTTCGCCCATGGTGACTTTGGCGATTTTCGTCACGGCGGCGGGAGCCTTGCCGCCGATGCCCCAGACTTCCTGGTCCATTTCACCGACTTCGCAGCCGTTGTCCTTGGCGGCCTGGAGATTGAGCAGGCTGTTGTCGGCGCCGGTGTCGATCATGTAGGTGACGTCGTTGCCATTGAGCGTGCCATCGACGAAGATGTGATTGCCACGGCGTTCGAACTGGAAGGACTGGTATTTGCGCAGGGTGAGCAGTTCGTTGACGGTGAGGCTCTGGCAGTGCTGGAGAAACAACGCGCCGGCCTCGCTCCAGGCGTTGAGATAGGCCTCGTCCTCGGGGACGAAGCGGTCGATGGACAGTTGCTGGGTCTTGCCGCCAACGAGTTGCAAGGTCGCCACAGTGGGGGTTTTGGAAACCACCTTGCCACGCAGGGTTTTGCCATCCTTGGTCTTGAACAGGCGGAAATCGGTTGATCCGGAGCCATCGGAAACGCCGGCCTTGTCCTCGTCCGACTGGTCCGGGCGGAGAAAAATCCTGCGCTCCGGATAGGAAATCACGGCATCCAGCTTGTTCATGAACTCCGCGCCGAGGATGCCGTCCTCGCGGGACTTGGTGCCCGGCGGCTTGTCCTTGAGCAGATCGGTGGCGAGGATCTCGCGGTCCTTGAAGACGGCCTCGCCCAACTGGATGGTGGGGATGGGAGTCCAACCGGCCTTGGCCTCGCCCGCCACGCCATAAATGGTTTCCGTTAGAGGTCCGACCTTGAGTCCGACGGACTCGGCGTAGGGCGCGTGGAGCAGGCTGGTGCCCGCGCCGGTGTCGATGAGGAGCTTGGCGGGTTTGCCGTTGATCTTGCCGTCGATGAAGATCGAGTTGTTTTCCAGACGGAAGGTGAACGATTCGTATCCGCGCAGTTCGAGGCACTGGCGGATGGTGAGGGCGCGGCACTTCTGGAGGAAGATCGCCTTGTCCTTGGCCCAGGATTTCACATAGGCCTGATCGTCGGATGACAACTTCTCGAGCGGGACGTTGGCGCGCTGGCCGTTGCGGAGCAGCAGCACGGCCTCGGTGTCCGATTTGTCGATGAGCACGGCCTGGATGACCTTGCCGTTGGTGCCCTTGAAATCGCGGTATTCCTGCGAGGGATCGGGAGTCTGGGCGCGGGCCCCGGCGAGGAACATGCCGAGGATGATGGAGGAAACGAGAATGGGCTTCATGACGGATTACTTGAAATCACCCTCCTTGATGAAGGTTTCCCAGTCCTTTTCGAGAGCCTCGACGGTCTCGAATCCGAAAATCTTCGCGATTTCCTCGGCGGGCGGGATCTGGTTGGAGGACTCGATGCGGCGGATCATCTTGGCGAAGGCGGCGAGGCGCTTCGAATCGCTCTGCATGTAATAGGCGAAGGAATAGATGAGCACGAGGCGTTCGGGATTCAGTTCGTCGGACTTCCACTTGAGCATCGGTTCGAGTTTCACGGCGACTTTGCCGCCGCGGACCATTGAGCGCAGCGTGCGCGCCCATGAGGTGCCGTCCTCGAATCCGCTCTTGGAACTGATCTCGTCCTTGCCCGAACCCTCCACGGAAAGCAGGTGGGTTTCGGATTTCCCGGCGAGGCTGATTTCCTTGAAATAGGCGTGGCCGGTGCTGACGGCGAAGTATCCTTCGGCACCGTAGGAGGAGACGCCGCCCATTTGCTGTCCTAACAGTTTTCCGGCGATGGAGTGGGTGGGAAACGGTGACATCGCCTTGCGGAACCGCGAGTCGTCCTTCACGTTGAAAACGATGGCCCGCTCGTGGAGGTTGTGTTTGGTGATGATGTCATCCGGCAGTGAGATCGCGGTGGATCCGAGCTGTTCCCAGGTGTTTTTGACCTCCATCGAGGCGTCCTGATTCCCCTCGGCGGCGAGATGGCCGGAATACCACTTGCCGAGCGAGGCATAGGCGTCCCGATCCTCGACAAGCATGACGAGCATGCGTTTGTCTCCCCAGTCCTGGCGGAAATTCATGTGATGGAACGCCATGCCATACCAGAGTCGCTCGGCGGTTTCCGCGACGCCCTGAGGCCTCACCTTGCCGGCACAGGCCACCAGGAAACGCGGCGTTTCGAACAGCTCATAGCCCTCGGACGGCCCGTCGGGAAACATGAGGCGGTCGTCGATCTTCTTCATCGTCGCGGAATCCAGCCGGACATCCTTTTCGACGAAGCCCGGTTTGCCACCGGCGATGATGGTCTCGGGAGCACCGCCGAATTCCACCAGATGCTGGCGGTCGGCAAGGCTAAGGTCCTCGATCTTGAGTTTGACCTGTTTGGAATCCTTGCCGATCAGGGTGACCATCTCTCCCTGGATTCCGCCGAGCTGGGCCTCGAGGGTGCCGCCCTTGCGGGACATCCAGATTCTGGATTCCGCCGCGAATCCGGATTGGGCGAGAAAACCGGCCGTCAACATACAAAATGCCATCCATTTCATATTCATTGCCCGACGCTAGCGGCGTCCAATCGGGCGGCAATCCATTTTTTCCGGTTCCGTGGCCGTTCAGAGGTCCTTTTTCCGGAAAATCCGGTTGGCCAGCCCCATCGGCGCAAGCGCCCACAGCAGCAGGACCGCCGTACAGGACGCGATGCCGGTGGTGGTGCCGAGCAGATCCTTCATCAGCGCGCCCGTGTAGCCCATCATCGCGGAAACGTCCATTTGCAGCAGGACGAGCACCCGGCCGAGGTCGATCGGGTTGAGCGCGATCATCGCCATGGTCGGCTTCTCCAGCGGATAGTCCTCTAGGAAAAACATCACCAGCAGCATCAGCCCGTCGTGAAGCAGCGCGAAATAAAACCATGCGAGCAGGGCGAGCCCCACGCCACGGGCCTTGTCGCGGGTGGCCACCGCGCCGAGGAATGACAGCGCGGTGAACAGGACGGTGAGTGCGAGGCCGACGCCTAACAGAGTGAAGCCCGTGGGCGTGGCGGCATACATCAGCACCGGTGGGGCTACCCCGGCGAGGAGCGCGGCGCACAGCGCCAGGGAAACGCCCGCGAATTCGCCCAACAGGATGCCGCGGCGCCGGAGCGGCTGGGCGGCGAGCAGTTCGATGAACTCATACGAATTGTAAAAATGGATGGTGCCGAAAACCAGGCAGACGAGCGGCACGACGAGTAACACCAGACTCAACAGGCCGACCAGTCCCTTGGAGACCTCGCCGCCGAGATGGAAGAGACCGAAGGACGCCGCGAGCAGGAACATCGCGTAGGCGATGACGATCCGGCTGCGCAGGATGTCGCGGAGGACGTATTTGACGATTCTAACCATGGCTTGAGGATTTCATGATGCGGGCGATGAGCGGGCCGAGACGCGATTCGCCGTGTTCTTCGGCAAGCTCGGACATCGGCCGGTGGAAACGGACCTTGCCATCCATCAGATAGAGCACCTCGCTGGTGATGTCCTCGAGATCGCTGAGGATGTGCGAGGTCATCAGCACCAGTTTGCCCTTTTCCCGCTCCGCGCGGACTTTCTCCTTGAGGATTTCCGCCGCCACCGGATCGAGTCCGGCGGTTGGTTCGTCGAGCACCAGCACATCCGGATCGAACAGGAAGGCAAGGCATGCGCTGAGCTTCTGCCGCATGCCTCCCGACAGCGTGCGGGTGGGCTTGTGGGCGATGTCCGCCATGCCGAAAGCCGCGATCAGATCCTCATCGGTGCGGGTGAACGATCCGCGGCGGATTTCCCTCATCATGTCGAAGACCTGACCGACCTTGAGATGTTCGGGAAACCTTCCGATCTGCGGCATGTAACCGATCCTGCGGCGCAGCGTGTGGTCGGCGAGCAAATCCTCGCCATCGAGCGTGAGCCAGCCCTCGTCCGGGATCACCAGTCCTAACAGACACTTGATGAAGGTGGTCTTGCCCGAACCGTTCGGACCAATCAGCAGCACCGAGCGCCCGCGATCCATGACGACGTTCACCGAATCGAGCGCCTTGAGGCGGCCGAAGGACTTCGTGAGATTGCGGGCGGTGATCATGGGTAAGACTCAAGACACAAGATGACGAGACGATGGCGGCGAATGAGGCGTTTGTAGCGGCGGTCTATGACCGTCGAAGCGAAAGAGATGAGAAGGCAACCATCACTGCGGCAGCAGCACGCCGTCGATGACGTGGATGAGACCGTTGGACGCGGGGACGCTGCCGACAACGGTGGCGGAGCCGTTGATGGTGATCTTCCCGTCCTTGTTGGAAACGCGGACGTTTCCTCCGTTGGCCATGCTGATGGTGCGGCCGTCGGTGAGCATGTCTTCCTTGTACACGGCCACGGCGACGTGGTATTGCAGGATGTCGGCGAGCTTGTCCTTGTTCTCCGGCCTGAGCAGATCCTCGACGGTGCCCTTGGGCAGTTTGTCGAAGGCGGCGTTCACCGGCGCGAAAACGGTGAAGGGTCCGGTATTGGACAACACATCGACCAGCTCCGCGGCCTTGACGGCGGTGACGAGCGTGGTGTGGTCCTTGCTGCCGACGGCGACTTTGACGATATCCTTCTGCGAGACGTCGTCGGCCACGGCGGACTGGCCTGCGACTGCGGCTTGGGATTCCTCCGCAGGCGTGGCGGTGCCTTCGTCCTGTGGTTTTCCGCAATAGGCCAGGGTGAGGATGGCGACTGCGGCGAGTGCGGTTCTGACGATTGGGGTTTTCATGGTGGCGGGGTCTTGGTTGGGATGGGATCGGGAAGGGAAAACGGATGCGGCTTCATCGCGGGGGATTCATCGATCACCCGTTCCGGTGTGATGGTGGGAAAAGCCTTCTCCGCCTGGTCCAGCAGGTGGACGATCGGACTGCGGAGCAGCAGCACCGCAGGCGGCACGCGGTCCACGACCACGCTGTAGAGTCCGACCGGGCGGTGGGGCACGTCTCCGGATCCGTCACGCCTGAGGTCGTAGCCCTCGTATTTCTGCCAATGGTTGTTCTCGAAGCGGTTGCTGTCCACATTCGCCTCGGCGGCGACATCGAAGGAGTTGCCGGTGAAGTTGTTATTTCGATAGACGTTATCGGACGAGCTGCCCTCGACCTGGATGGCCCAGCCGTTGTTGGCGAAGCGGTTGCCCTCGATGGTCATGCGGTTGGAACCGTGGACGGCGATGCCGGTGGAATTCGAGTCGAAGTCGTTGCCGGAGATGGTGCCGTCGGTCATGTCCTTGAGGAGCAGGCCGTAGGACGAACTGCCCCAGTTGCGGGCGAAGCGGTTGCGGCTCATCTCGACCTTGCGCGAATACATCACGGCCACCCCCGCGCCGTTGCGGCGGAAGGTGTTGAGGGTGTAAACGCTCTCGTGGGAAAACATGTAGTGCAGGCCGTAGCGGAGGCAGTCCTCGACGGTATTGCGCTCGATGTGCGAGGCGCTGGCAAACTCCAGATAGATGCCGTCCCGATGGTGGCGGATCGAGTTGTCCTCGACGCGCACCCGCTCACAGGACCAGAGATGGATGCCATTGCCGGTATCCTGTTCGCCTCGCGGCGTGCCGGCGATGCGGTTGGCGGATACGAGGCAGTCCTTCGATTTCGAAACGTAGATGGCGAAGTGGCAATCGCTCACCTCGTTGCCGGTGACGGTGGCGCGTTGGGTGCCGCTCACCTTGATGCCGGCGAGATCCTCAAGACTGCCGGAACCGCTGCGCCGCACCGCGAATCCGCTCAAGGTCACGTCCGGCGCGGTGATGGTGAAAACCTCGGATTTCCCCCCGCCATCGACGACCGGGCGATTCTTGCCGCGCAGGGTGATGGGTTTGTCGATGACCAGATTGCCTTCGGCGTAGGTGCCCGCGTGAACCGTGACCGAATCACCGGCATTCGCCGCCGTCAGCGCGGCGCGGATGGTGACGTGTTCCTTGCCTTCTCCCACATGGAGTTCGGCCGCGGCGGCAGTGGTCGCGAACGATGCCAGGATGGAAAGGGGCGCGCGCATTTCCGTTAGAACAGCTTTTGGACTTCCTCCCAGTTGAGGATTTTTCCGCCTTCGCCGAGTTTGGCCATGACGGCTTCCGCGGCGGAGAGGTTCTGGAACGCGGCGACATCACCGCGCATCGGCGAGCGGAGTTTCCTGTGATGGAGATAGACGGCGTTGCCTGCCTCGAGAAACTGGTTGGGCGTGTTGAAATCGACGACATGCAGCGTGCCGGCATGTTTCGCCGGATCGCGGCGGGCGAACTCGACCATGCAGTTGACGTCGTCGAACTTGAAGACCTTGCCTTTGGTGGTGACCAGTTCGGTGCCGTAGTGCTTGTCCACCAGGGTCATGTTGCACTCGGCGCATTCGTCCTTGCCGTATTCGATGGGCTGCGGTCCCGATTCGCAGGCACCGAGGAACAGGAACGGGATGAACAGGCCGAGAACATGGGTTTTTCCGGCCGCCTTGCGGTTTCGCCAAAGTTCCAAAACGAGCAGGATGGAGGCCACCACGCCTGCACCGATCATCGCGTAGCCGCCCCAGTCGGGTCCGGAGTAGGCGGTGAAGTTGAGCAGGTTCTTGTAGCCGATGAGCGGCGGATCATAGGTCATGCCGGGAACCGAGATGGCGGCGTGCGGATCGAGGTTGTGGCCGTAGTCGTGGCCCCAGCGCCAGAAGTCCCAGATGCCAAGACCGCCGGCGAGGAACAGGATGATGACAAAGGCCCACAGGAAGGGGCGGCGTCCGGTGAGGACCGGCAGCGCGCCAAGGGCCAGGAGACCGAGAAGCGCGGGTTTCATGAACTGAAACTCGGGAAACATCTCGGCCTTGATCTGTTTCATGCCGATGTAGTGGTTGAGTCCGTTGATGATCTCAAAATCCCCGCCGAGCTTGTCCAACCAGATCTTCATGTTGAGTCCCTCGGGATACTGCGGGGCCCACAGCTGGATCTCCCATGCGGGGAGAAACCAGGCGGACGCCATCACACAGAGCGCGAGGGCCAGCAGGATCCGGGTGGCGGGGTGGAGGCGTTTCATGGCTTGGCGCGGGGCTCCCGCCGACCGCGCTGTTAGATGCGCGGCCATCGGGATGGGATCAGGCGGACGCTATGGACTATTTCGGTGCGGTGTCGCCGATGCCGAAGCGCAGCGGCACATCCGATCCGGCGGGTGAAACGCGGGCGTAGCCCTGCATTTCCTGGTGCAGCGCGGAGCAGAAGTCCGTGCAGTAGAACGGCGCGATGCCGACCCGGGTGGGCGTCCATTTCAGCGTGCAGGTCTCGCCAGGCATGATGAGCAGTTCGGCATTGGTGGCACCCTTGACGGCGAAGCCGTGGGGAACGTCCCAGTCCTGTTCGAGATTGGTGACATGGAAATACACCTCGTCACCCACCTTGAGGCCCTCGATGTTGTCGGGCGCGAGGTGCGAGCGGATGGCGGTCATGTAAACGTGGACCACATTGCCCTCGCGGACGACTCTCGCGTCCTTTTCGCTCTTGGCGGCATAGGGATGCTTGTTGTCCTCAAGCTTGAAGATCTTGACGGACTTCGGCGCGACGAGGGATGCGGGGATGGCCTCGGCGTAGTGCGGTTCGCCGACGGTGGGGAAGTCGAGCAGGAGTTTCATTTTGTCGCCGGAGATATCATACAACTGGGCGGACTGGGTGAGTTCCGGACCGGTGGGCAGGTAGCGGTCCTTGGTGATCTTGTTGTAGCCGACGGCGTATTTGCCGTGGGGTTTGGAAGTGCAGCCTCCGGGAACCATCATGTGGCCGACCGAGTAGAAGGTTGGCGCGCGATCCAGCACTTTGAGCGTCTCGAGGTCCCACTTCACGATTTCGGAGGTGACGAACATGGAGGTGTAGGCGTTTCCCTTGCCGTCGAACTCGGTGTGCAAGGGACCAAGGCCGGGTTTCTTGACCTCGCCGTGGAGCACCGAATCGTATTTGAGAACCGGAATGCCGCCGAAGTCGCCTTCGAAGTCCTTCGCGGCGATGGCCTTCTGGACCTTGTCGAAGGAGAATACCGGAATGAGCGCCGCGAGCTTGCCGCTGCCGACGATGTAGCTGCCGGTGGGATCCGTATCGCAACCGTGCGGCGATTTCGGACAGGGCATGAAGTAGAGCAGGTCCGGCAGTTCGGTGGGATCGAGCATGACGACCTCTTCCTCCACTTTCGAACTGCCGCTGTGGGTGTGGTGATCCCAGGTGTTGTGGAGATACTTGTTGCGCGACTTTCGGCCTTTGCCGGCCTTGACGTATTCCTCGGCCTTCTTCCAGTTGAGCGCGCCGATGAAGTCCTTGTCCTTCTGCGAGGCGTTCACTTCAAGCAGGGTGTGGGCGAGTTCGCTGTTGTAGCAGGAGAAGAACATCCAGCCGTGGGACTTCCCCTTGCCGGCGCGGGCGAGGTCCATGTCGATGCCGGGCATGACCACCTGGAAGGCAAGCCTCATGCGACCGGTGTCAGGAGCGACGGAGATCATGCTGAGCACGCTCTTGAAGTTTTCCTTGTAGGAGCTGATCGGCACGTCGGGATTCGATCCCTCATCATCCAGCGGATAGGCGAAACGGGTGCCCGCCACGACGTATTCGGAGTTTTCCGTGATGAACGGCGAGGAGTGGTTTCCCGAACTGTTAGGCAACTCGATGATTTCCTCGGTGCGGAAGGTTTCGAAGCTGATGCGGGCGACGCGTGGCGTGTTGTTGGCATTGGCGAAGATCCATCGGCCGTCGTGTTCGCCCTTGGTTTGCGACAGCGCGACGTGGTGCTGGTCGTCCCAGGTTTGGAATCCATAGGAGGTTTCGAGCATCGGCTTGGTTTCCTCGCTGTAGCCCCAGCCGGTTTCGGGGTCGGCGGAAAACACCGGGATTTCGCGGAACATCCGGCCGGATGGCAGGCCATAGACGGCGACCTGGCCGCTGAATCCGCCGGAGACGATATTGTAGAACTCGTCCTTCTGGCCGGGCGGCACATAGACCTTCTCGGCGGTGCCGCTCTCGACTTTCTGGATGGCTCCCTTGGGTGGCTTGCAGCTGGTGGCCAGCAGGGCTCCCGTGAGGGCGAGCGCGCCGGCGGCGACTTGGCGGATGGTTGGTTTCATGTTGGGAATCGGGGTTCGGGTTTTGGTTGATCTCATTTCTCGCCATCGTTGGAGCGCATGAACTCCAACAGCTCGCGCGCCTCGGGTTCGCTGACGTTCTGGTTCGGCATGCGCACGAGGCATTGCTCCAAGAGCTTCTGCGCCTCTTCATCCTTCTCGAGCATCATGTCCACGTTGGTGATCATGTTCATGATCCAGACCGGCTCGCGGCGTTTGGTCACGCCAGACCAGCCGGGGCCGACCACGCGGGTTTCATCCAACTTGTGGCAGGCGAGGCATTTCATGTCATAAGTCGCCTTGCCCTTGGTGATCCATTCCTGGTTGAGCGGATTGGTGATTTCAACGGACTTGATCTCGTTTCCGTGGACTTCGGGAGTGTTCTTGAGGATGTCCTCCGGCGTCGGCGAGGCTTCGGCGGCGCTTTCCGCCTCTTCCTTCGAACCGCACGCGGCGAGCAGGAGGGTGCAGGCGGCAAGGGGCAGTATCATGGATTTCGATTTCATGGCGGCTTGATGGGATGAACCTGCGGATGCATGGCGCGGGGCGCGCTCTTGGTTTCACCGGCAATCAACCGCCGCGCCCGCCGCTATTCAAGAAAAAAAGTTCTTTTTTACTTTTATCTGGATTTTTGCGTGGGAAATCGCAGGATCCGCGCATGTTTCGATATGGCAAGCTGGCGCGGCAGGCGGTTTCGGCGATGAGTTATCTGGCGGAGCGTTATGCGCCGGACGCGCCGGCGATTTCGTCGGCGGAGGTGGGCCGGGTGAGAAAGATTCCGACGGCGCTGGCGGCGAAACTTCTGAGCGAGGCGGCCTCCGTGGGGCTCACGCGCGGCACGACGGGTCCTGGTGGCGGCTACCGGTTGGCGCGGCCGCCCGAGGAGATCCGGTTGGCGGAGATCGTCGGCATGTTCGAGCGTGAGCTTGAGGAGTATCCTTGCCCCTTCGGGCCGGGTTGGTGCGGAAATGGAAATCCATGCCCGCTGCACGACGATTTCCTGCGATTGGAGGAAAACGGCCGGAAGTTCCTGGAAGAGACCACGCTGGCGGTGTTTCTGAAGAAGCCGTCAAGACGCTCGAAGTGAGTTTGCGGTTCTGCAACGGAGTTCCTGCGCGGAGGGAAGGGCGGCGGACTGGGTCTTTGCTATTCCTTAGCTCGCACTGACGGCACGGGATTTCCTTGGGCATCGCGGCGCGGTGGTGCGTCGGACCGTTGCGTCGGGCGAATCCATCGTCGTTCATTTCGTGCCTGCGGTGGGAAACTTCGGGTTGATTTGATCGTCATCAACGGATTCTATCTGACCATCCGGTCATGCCCGAGGTTCTCACCTACGTTTGTCCTTTCTGCGACCGCGAGGTTCGCGTGGGCGAGCCGTGTCCGGGTTGTGCGGCGAAGAAGAAGCCGTCCGCTCCGAAGAAGGCGAAGTCCTGGAAACAGGACAAGATGCATGATGCTCTCGATTTGCCCGACGAGGATTTTGATTACGACGAGTTTGTCGCGAGGGAATTCGGAGGCAAACCCCACCGGAAGATCGGCGTGAAATGGTATTGGTGGCTGCTTGGCGTGGTGCTGCTCGCGCTGATGCTAATCTCGGCCATGCGCGGGTTCTGACCAACCGGGGTCAGGCGGCGGGCTTCGGCCGGATGGCGGGACGGGCGGCCTCGCGCAGGCGTTTTTTCCGCACGGGCAGGTGGTGGGGCATCACCGCCGAGAACAAATGCACGAGAGGATAGGCAAGCAGCGCGGAGATGACCCCCGAGGTGATCATGCCGAGAATGAAGCTCGCGGCGTTCAGCATGCCGACACCCGGCACCTCGAACTGCACCACGCGGATGAAGTGGGGCATCGGCACCCCGAGCGAATGCCGCAGCCAGTCGCCGATGACAAACTGTCCCCAGAGCACCGGACCCGCAGTGACCGGATTGGTCAGCCAGCAGGCGGCCAGGGCGAAGGGGACATTCGCCTTTACCCGGATGGCCAGAATCGCGGCCGGCACCATCTGGAAAGGCATCAGCATCATCGAGAAGAACAATCCGATGGCCATGCCCGAAGCGACCGTATCCCGACAGGGAATCCAAAGGGCGCGGTTCGAGACCGGTCGGGTGAGCGCCTGCCACCACTTGCGGTGCCGGAGATGCGGATGCCGGAGCGACCGGAATGCCCGCCTGACCAGCCTGAGATAGCGTTTCTTCATCGGGGATTGAACTGAGCGCGCAAAGATTCCCCGACATCGCCCGACAAGCAACCGCAAATCCCTTGCCCTCGTGGCCGCCAGTCCGCAGAGTCCGCGCCGACCATGGCACCCTGGCAAGCGTTTCTCCTCGGCATCATCGAAGGCATCACCGAATACCTGCCGATCAGCTCCACCGGCCATTTGCTGGTGGCACAGCACCTGATGGGTATCGGCATCCAGACCCCACAGGCGAAGGCGGCTGCCGATACGTTCGCCATCTGCATCCAGGGTGGTGCCATTCTTGCGGTGGCCGGGCTGTATTGGAAGCGAGTGGTCCAGATGATGCGCGGGGTCTGCGGCATGGACGCGGAGGGTTTGAAACTCGCGGTTTGCATCCTCGTCGGCTTCCTGCCGGCGGCGGTCATCGGACTGGCGCTCAACGATTGGATCGAGGCGAAACTGTTCGGCATGTGGCCGATCATCGCGGCATGGGTGGTGGGCGGCGTGCTGATTCTCGCCACCGGATGGTGGGCAAGGCGGAATCCGGCGAAGGGCGGGGGACGCGAGCTGTTGGAAATGACCTGGAAGATGGCGCTCATCGTCGGTCTGCTGCAATGCGTCGCCATGTGGCCGGGGACCAGCCGCAGCCTGATGACGATCGTCGGCGGCCTGCTGGTGGGGCTCTCGGTGCGCGCGGCGGTGGAGTATTCGTTTCTGTTAGGTGTGCTCACGCTCACCGCCGCCACCGCGAAGAAGGCGGTGTGGAAGGTGGAGGGCATCGATCCCGCCTACGACGCCTGGTTTGGCGGAGCGAATCTGATGTGGGAAACCTACGGCGCGCTGCCACTGGCGGTGGGCGTGGTGGCGGCCACCGTTTCGGCCGCTGTCGCGGTGAAGTGGCTCGTCACTTATTTGCAAAGCCACGGACTGGCCCTGTTCGGCTGGTATCGCATCGCGGTCGGTTGCGTGATCGGCGGGCTGGTGCTTGCCGGAGTGGTTCCGGCGTGAGGCAGTCCGCTCAGTTTCCGCAAACCCGCCGGAGGTAGCGCTCCACGGCCCGCCTTGTGGCGGCGGCGACGTCCGCTTCCGGCCGGGCGAAGGGTGGCACGAACCACGGGAACGATCCTAACAGATCCGTGACCACGGCGATCTCTCCATCGCAGTTGCCCTCGCCGCAGCCGATGCCGATGACCGGCACCGGCAGTTCCCGCGAAAGCAGCCTGGCGGTTTCCGCGACGACCGACTCGAACACGATGGCCGACACCCCGGCATCCACCAGGGCCGCGGCGCCCTCGCGCAGCGCGTCCGCCTGCTCGGCGGTCTTGCCCTTGCGGCGGTATCCGCCCTCTTCGAGCACTCGTTGCGGCAGCATGCCGAGGTGGCCGATCACCGGAATGCCCGCGGCGGTGATCGCGCGGACCTTGTCCGCCTGGCGCACGCCGCCTTCGAGCTTCACCGCTTCCGCCCCGGCGGCGACGAGTTTTCGCGCCGTAGCGAGAGCCATCTCCGGCGTGTCGTAGGAATGGATCGGCAGGTCGCCGACGATGAGCGCCCGTGGTTTCGCCCGCGCCACCGCCGCCACGTGGTGAAGCATGTGATCCAGCGTGACATGGGTGGTGTCCGGAAACCCGAGCACCACCATGCCCAGCGAATCGCCCACCAGCAGCACGTCCACCCCGCTTTCATCCAGCAGTCGCGCCGTGGGATAATCGTAGGCGGTCAGCGCGGCGATCGGGCGGCCACCCTTGCGGGCCTTCAGGGATTCGGCTTTCTCAAGGGCGGTCACTGGCAGGGGAATCGATGGGCTGGAAATCAAAAAACCCCCGCTTTGGGGCGGAGGCTGGGAAAAACAACTGGCGACCCGTAAGGGAGTCGAACCCTTCTTGCCAGAATGAAAATCTGGAGTCCTAACCGATAGACGAACGGGTCATTGTTCGCGGTGCGGGCGGGAAAAAGACCTTAGGCCCCGACCCTTGGCAAGGAATTTTTTGGCAAAACTTGTGGCAAGTCGCATGATTCGGGACCGGGCAGCCAGGCAGCCGCCGGGCCGCGGTTCCGCGGGAATTTCAACGATGGGACTTTTTCGGGTTGCCACCGGCGGCGGTCGTCCCTAGGTTTCGCGCCCCGCGAACTTCCAACCATCTCCCGCGATGTCCAAGCACAACAGCCTCAAGTCCTCAGCCACCGTCGGCGGCAAGCGTTCCGTCCTCAAGCGCTTCGAGCGCGTCAAACTGCTCAAGGAGCGTGGCGAATGGCAGCCCGGCCGCTCGCCCATCGGTCTGCCCAAGACCAAGCACGAGAGCTGATTCTCCCCGTGTTTTCCGGAACTTTCACCGACGCGCGCAACCCCATGGGTTCCGCGCGTTTCGCATGAGGAGAACCCGCCATGAACGAAGGTATACGGCTCAACAAGTTTCTCGCCTCCTGCGCCGTGGGATCGCGGCGGAAATGCGACGAACTCATCCAGGCCGGCCGCGTCGAGGTGAACGGCAGCCCCTGCCTCAACATGGGCACCCGCATCGGCTCCGGCGACCATGTCCGCGTTGATGGCAAGCGCGTCACGCCGAAAGAGCCGCTCGTCATCGCCTTCCACAAGCCCCGGGGATTCGTCTGCACCCGGGAGGATGAACTCGGACGCGATACGATTTACTCGCTGCTGCCGCCGAAATACCGCGCGCTTCACCATGTGGGTCGGCTCGACCGCGATTCCGAGGGCCTGCTCATCCTCACCAACGACGGCGATCTCTCGCAGCAGCTCATGCATCCGTCGAAGTCGGTGGAGAAGGAGTATCTCGTCACCGCCAACCAAGCGTTTGAAAACCAGCACCTCGACCAGTTTCTTGAAGGGGTCTTCACTCCCGAGGGGAAGCTCAAGGCCAAGGCCATCGAGCGCCTGTCGCCCCGCCGCATCAAGGTGATCCTCGACCATGGCGCGAAACGCCAGATCCGGGTGATGTTCGAAGCTCTCGGCTACCAGGCCACCAAGCTGCTGCGCGTCCGCATCGGCGGCCTGTGGCTCGGCGATCTGGAGGTCGGCGGATCCGCCGTTCTCAGCGCCGCGGAAATCGCCATGCTGCTCGGCAAGATCTCTGCGGAACCCAAGCCCCGGCCGGCCGCGAAGAAACCCAGGCGGCCGCGCGAAGGCCGCTGAAGGAAAGACCCTGTCTTGCGGCTTGCCGCCGGAAAATCCGCTCCCTAGATTCCCGCCACCCTGCGGCAAATCCGCAGCGAGACTTCACCCGCTTTCGCAACCCATGAGTTCCAAATCCAAGAAATCCGCCGCTCCCGACCACGACCACGACAAGGTCCATCAGCCGCCCAAGGACTTCGCCGCGAAGGCGCGCATCGGTTCGCTGGCCGCTTACAAGAAGCTCTACAAGCAATCCGTCGCCAAGCCCGCCGACTTCTGGGCCAAGGAGGCCAAGGAACTCACCTGGCGCAAGAAGTGGTCCAAGACCCTCGAATGGAAAGCTCCCTTCGCGAAATGGTTCGTCGGCGGAAAACTCAACGTTTGTGAAAACTGCGTGGACCGCCATGCCGAAGGCCCGCGCCACAACAAGGCCGCCATCATCTGGGAGGGCGAACCCGGCGACAAGCGCGTGCTCACCTACGGGCAACTCCAACGCGAGGTCTGCCGCTTCGCCAACGTGCTTGAAAAGAAAGGCGTCAAGTCCGGCGACCGGGTCTTGATCTACATGCCCATGATCCCCGAGGCCGCGGTCGCCATGCTCGCCTGCGCCCGCATCGGTGCCGCGCACAACGTCGTCTTCGGCGGCTTCGCGGCGGATGCCATCGTGGATCGGCTCGAAGACTCCGGAGCCACCACCGTCATCACCGCCGACGGCGGCTGGCGACGCGGCAAGATCGTTCCGCTCAAGCCCGTGGTCGATGAGGCGCTGGAGAAATACAAACACGTCGAGCGCGTCATCGTCGTGAAACGCGGCGGCAACGAAGTGTCCATGTCCGCCAAACGCGACTCGTGGTGGCACGAGGAGGTCGCCGGGGTTTCCTCCAAACACGCGGCCAAGGCTTTCGATTCCGAACATCCGCTGTTCCTGCTCTACACGTCCGGTTCCACCGGCAAACCCAAAGGCATCCTCCACACTTCCGGCGGCTACCTCACCGGCACCTATTCCACCTGCAAGTACATCTTCGACATGCGCGACGAGGATGTTTACTGGTGCACCGCCGATGTCGGCTGGATCACCGGCCACTCTTACATCGTTTACGGACCGCTGGCCAACGGCGCGACCCAAGTGATGTACGAAGGCGCGCCGAATTTCCCGGACTTCGGGCGCTTCTGGAAAATCATCGAGGAATACGGCGTCACCATTTTCTACACCGCGCCCACCGCCATCCGCGCCTTCATCAAGGCGGGTGACCATTTCCCCGCGGCTTGCGACCTCTCATCGCTCCGGTTGTTAGGCTCCGTCGGTGAGCCGATCAACCCCGAGGCCTGGAACTGGTATCACAAACACATCGGCGGCGGCAAATGCCCCATCGTTGATACCTGGTGGCAGACCGAGACCGGAGCCATCCTGATTTCCCCGCTGCCCGGAGCCACACCGCTCAAGGCCGGCACCGCCACCATGCCCTTCTTCGGCATTGATGCCGCCATCCTCGACGACGCGGGCAAGGAGTGCAAACCCGGCCAGGAAGGACGCCTCGTCATCCGCAAGCCGTGGCCCTCGATGATCCGCACGATCCATGGCGACAAGGAACGCTTCAAGAAAACCTACTGGTCCGACTATCCCGGCCTCTATACCGCCGGCGACGGCGCGCGCCGCGACAAGGATGGGAACTTCTGGATCATCGGCCGTCTCGACGATGTGCTCAACGTTTCCGGCCACCGCCTCGGCACGGCGGAAATCGAGAGCGCGCTGGTTTCCCATCCCGCCGTGGCCGAGGCGGCGGTGATCGGCCGTCCGGACGACCTCAAGGGTCAGGCCGTCGCCGCGTTTGTCACCCTCAAGGGCGGCTTCGAGGAATCGCCCGCGCTCCGCGAGGAACTCCGCGGCCATGTCGGCAAGGTCATCGGTGCGATCGCCAAACCGGACGACCTCCACTTCGCGCCCGGCTTGCCCAAGACCCGCTCCGGCAAGATCATGCGCCGCCTGCTCAAGGAACTCGTCACCACCGGGACCGTTTCCGGCAATGTCACCACTTTGGAGGACTTCTCAGTGATCGAAAACCTGCGCCAACGTATCGCCGGCAAAGCCTGATGACCCCCACCCGCTACGCCATCGCCCGCATCGCCCAGGCCTTCGGATATTTCCGCAAGGGCCACCGGATGTCGGACGCCGCCAGCGAGATGCACCTGCTGCGCGAGGCCGAGGCCTACCTCGGCGCCGCCATCTGGGAGCACGTGGAAAACATCGATGCCCTTTCCGTGGAATATTGGAACCTGCGCAAACTGGTGAAGGAACGCGACGACGTCCGCCAGCGGCTCGAAGAATGCCAGCAGCGGCTCGATCTCGCCCACGAGGAACGCGCCAGTCTTCTCAACTCCACTCCCGAGACCAACCAGGAACTCCTCGACCAACGCTCGCAGCTTCTCAACGAACTCGAACAACTCGCCATCAAGCGCGACCAGATCGTGGCCGACGCGCGCGAGGTCCGGCGCACCTACACCGGCATGAAAACCAAGCTCGAAGTGCTTGGCGATGAGACCAAGGCCGGCAACGACCGACGCGAGGAAATGGGCACCGTCAAAAACCGGCTGATCGACCTCAAGAAACGCTTCGAGGAGCTCAAGGTCCAGCGCGAGGAAATCGGCAAACTCATCGAGGAAGGCGACGCCAAGCTCGATCTCGTGGACGAGAAACTCCGCGAACAACGCCAGATCCGCCGCGTGCAGGCCTCCGACGCCTTCCAGATCATCGGCGAAGGCAACAAGGAAATCTCACTCCTTCGCGCCGAAAGCGGCGTGATCGACACCCAGATGCGGCAACTCTACGCCGAGATCGGCCGCTATGTCAGCCGCCACGCCAAGCACGATCCCGCCTGCGCCGCCGCCGCCGGCACCCATCATGGCCTCGTCGATGTCATGCGCGCCCTCCGCCGCTCCATCGCCTTGAATCACAAACTCGCCGGCACGTCCTGACCGGCAAGCGGACTTCGGTTCGTTGCCTTTGCGGATTGGCGGGACATGCCGTTCCCGCCCCGGTAGGGGCACCCGAAATCGTCGGCCATGCCCTCGACCCATCTCTCGCTCCGTTTCCGCATCGTTTCCGCATCGTTTCCGCATCGTTTCCGCAACGAAACACCGCGAGGCCCGCATCGCCACCGAATGGCGGGACCGCCTCCACCCGTACTTCGGCGGCGTCGATTTCGACGAACGCGATCTCTGGTGATCCTCACCATTCCGCCGCCCCTTCAGGGCGGAATGATTCTTTTCCGGGCTCCGGTGGCTCACGCCCTGATCGTTATCCACATCTGAGCTCGCTGCTGCGGCTGACTTCCACTTGCGTCAATGGTGCCCGGAACCTTGGTAGAACCCCGTTGGACATACGCGTCAAGCTAAGGCTGGAATTGAACAAGGAGAGGCGGACTCCGATCCGCCCTGTCCGTGAGGTGCCAATGAGTGAAGGCAAAGCACATTCGATTGACTTCCCAAGGACAGGGCGGATCGGAGTCCGCCCCTCCCAGTGCCTCTCATTCGGTTCGTTGCTCCTTGATTTGACGCGCATGCCCAACGGGGTTCCGCAGACCCTTGACCCAATACCGATTCCCACTCGCCACTTGGGCACAACCCCGTTGGGGTTTCATTGGCAGCATGCATTCTGGAGACGGGCATAACGATCAGGGCTCACGCCACCGGCTGATTTCCCGGATCCCTGCCGGGATCAAGAGAGCCTCGGCGAGATTGGATACCCAAAGGCATTGGCATGAGCCTCCGTGTCCCCGGGATTGCATTGGGGGGGATTTCCCGGCAGAGTGTCGCGCCTCGCCGTGGCGGGCTTGGATTTGCCGATGATTTCCTATCTCTTCAGTTGTGACCATGCGACCTGCGCGGTGCCCGAGGCATACCGCGAGTTGTTTTTCGATTCGGAGGATGTGGTTGCCTCGGCGGCGGGATGGGAGCCGGGCTCGCTGAATCTCGCACAGGCCTTTGCAATGAGGTTCCGCACGCCGCTGGTGCATGGCGATGTGACCCGTCTGCTGATCGATCTCGGCAAGGATGGTGATGAGCGCTGGAGCCGGTTTTCCGCCACGCTCCCGGAAACGACTCGCGCCAAGCTGGAGGACCGTCACGAGAAACCGTATCGTGCGATGTTGGCGCAGCGGGTCACCGAGGATTTCCGCCGGAAAGCGGCGGTGATCCATGTATTGATTCACACCAGCGAGGCCCATGAGGGGCGGGTGGTGTTGGAGACGCCGCAGACGGCGGAGCTTGCCGAGGCGGTGGCCGCGGAGTGGCGCAACCGGCTGGCCCGCGAGGAGCTGGATGCGCGCCTTCACCGGCACTCGGGGGTCTCGGCGGTCTCGGCATTCCTCGACGAGCGCTTTCCTTCCACGCAATACGCGCAAATCCGTCTCACAGTCTCGCAATCGTTTTTTCTCGAAGGCCGTCCGATGAAGTGGGAGGCGCTCAAGAAGCACCTGATGGAAACGCTCGCCGTCTCGGTGGCGGAAACCGTGGTGGTCAGCGATCCGGATATCCCCGCGAATCCTCAAGAGTGATGCCAAGATCATTTTCCTTTTCAGACTATTTCAATTTTCGTCATCCACGATTAGACCGGTTGCCAAAAATAATTTCCGAAACCCACACAAAAGGCTGGTACGACTGTTTGAATCGCCCATCATGGTTGCATCTGCCGTCCACGTCAGCTGCCCGATCCTGAAATCTGTTCGCTCGCCG
>Ga0315904_10002385_pt1 | contig 29184 bp, 29 predicted proteins | sample LakEriMetagenome_6_FD_203529 | JGI IMG/M metagenome (GOLD analysis project Ga0315904, IMG submission 203529) | Freshwater fungal communities from buoy surface, Lake Erie, Ohio, United States - Buoy 12 MA120 | ecosystem: Environmental > Aquatic > Freshwater > Lake | place: USA: Lake Erie, Ohio...
GAGGCCACCGGCCGGCAGCAGGCTCGCGTAGCGACGCTCCTGTTTGAGGAGCGCGAGGCCCGTGCCGATCATCGCCACGCCGAGCATCGCGGCGAGGCCGATCTGCCGCGCGGGCGTCAGCCAGCCCGACTCGAGCGCGAGGCGGACCAGGTAACTCGCCGCGAGCAACAGCGCGATGACGCCGCCGATGCCGAGCACGCGTGCGATGTCGAAGCCCTTGGAGGGCGCTTGATCGGTCTGCGCAGGCGCGACGGAAGGACGAGGAGCGGCCCACCCGGTCTGGACTTTTGGGGGTGGCGGGGGCTCGGCGATGTCATCACGCGTCGCGCGAAGGCCCAAGTGCGCCTCCAGCGCGGCGAGGCGCGATTCCAGCAGGGCGATGCGCTGCTCAGGCTCCATCCACTTGAAGGTAGCACAACGCCGCAGTTCGCAGCGAGTTGACGCCTGGGTGGCCGGGCGGTAGCGTCCAAAAGTCTGGCTCGCTTGTCGCGTGGGGAGGGCAGGCCGAATGCGCGTGTTCTGGGCTTTATTGCCAGTTGCGGTGACCTTGATGTTGTTCCTGTTGCATGCGCACGCGATCCTGCGTCCCAGCGACGCGCCATCTTCTTCGATGCATCACCTCGTATTCCTCAGCGGACCTGCGCTCGTATGGGTGTACTTCAAGACCGATCGACGTCGGAGCGGGAACGGCGCTGCGGCACGACAGGAGCGCGGTGGATGGATGTCTTGATCGGTCTGCGAAGACAGCGGTTGCCGCTCCTGCGGGGTTCGACGTTGACGCTGCGGGCAAAGCGTGGGATGCGCGAGGTTCGGGAACTGGTGCAGTGAACGAAAGCAGGAGGAACGCTCATGCAAGATCCAAAGCCCCATGCCGATGTGCGGATCATCGAAAAGATCGGACGGGCGATGCCCAAGATCTACATCATCGCGCTACTGGTGATGTCGATGATCAGCAATCCGCTGTTCTCCAGTCGGCCTGCGACCGATGCGAAGCAGCACGTCGTGCTCTTGCTCATGGGCGTCCTCGGGTCGCTGCTCCATATGTTCGTCATCCAACAGCAGCAGCGCATCGAGCGGCTTGAGCGGCGGCTCGCAGAGCTGACCGACATTGGGGGCGCGCCATGAGCGACACCCCCAAGTCGGACCCCCGCGTCTTCTTCGCCTCCGAGCGCACGCTGCTCGGCTGGGTCCGCACCGGCATCGCGATCGTGGGGTTGGGGTTCCTCGTGTCGCGCTTCGGTCTGTTCTTGCGCCTCCTGCCGATGCAGACAGGCGCTGCGCCCGCGAGCCCGACGGGCGACTACTCGCACTACATCGGCGTCGCGCTCGTGGTGCTCGGCGCGCTCGGCATCGCGGTGGCGACGGTGCAGCATGGGCGCTTCATCGCGACGCTGCCGGCGGTCGATCGTCCGGCGGAGTATTCACGCAGCTGGGCGCTGTGGCTCGCCGGCATGCTTGTGCTCGTGAGCGTGATGCTCGCGTTCTATCTCGCGTTCGTACCGGCCTGACCGCGGCAGTCCTCAGCGTCTGTCGCGTCGATCGTCCCGGCGATCATCACGACGGTCTTGTGACCGGGCGTCGCCGACGGCGCGCTCGCCGCGGGGGGTCCTGCGCTCCCCGACGGTGCGTCGCTGGTCGGGCGTCAGCACGCCGTCGCGGCGGTCACGGTGTCTGTTGCGCGCGTCCTGGGTCTGGCGCTGCGCCTCCTCGTAGCGCTCGCGCGCGGCGGCGTAGCCTGCGGCGCCGGGCACAAGGCCCTCGAGCGCGCGCCGCGCCAAGCCTTCGCGTTCCTCGAGCCGCGCCATCTCCAGGCGGTTCTCCTCGTCGATCGCGCGCAGTTGGCCGCGCTGTGCGTCGTTGAGGCCAAGGCCCTCGTAGTCGCGGTCCATCTCGCGCGCACGCTCGGCGCCACGATCACGCTCGGGCCCGCGTCCGCGGTCGGAGCGGTCCGCACCAGGGCGCTGCGCCGATTGGGCTTGGGCGACGGTCAGAAGGGCGGGCGCTGCGGTCAGCAGGGCGAGCGTGGCGGTGGCGAAGATCTTGCGGTGCGTCATGGCGGTCTCCATCGTGGTCACGCCCGCGGGAACGGTGCTCGCGCGGGTCAGTTGCGTACATGGCACCACGGACCGCCGCGGCAAGCCGTTGCGCTTTGGTGCAAGGTCAAGGGTGATGGCGAGCGAGGTCGAGCCTCCCGGTCGTCGCCTCTGCCCTGAGGCGTTCCGCGGCAGCCGGGCATCATCCACTCTGCGACAATCGTCCCCATGGACCAATCCCTCGGCCTCGTCTCTCTCGTCGTCCGTGACTATGACGAAGCGCTTGCGTTCTTCGTGGACAAGCTCGGTTTCGAGTTGGTGGAGGACCGCTTCATCCCCGAGGAGGGCAAGCGCTGGGTGGTGGTGCGCCCTCCCGGCGGCGGCGCGGGCGCGCAGTTGCTGTTGGCGAGGGCGTCGACGCCGGAGCAGCAGGCGCGCGTCGGCTCGCAGACCGGCGGACGGGTGGGGTTCTTCCTCTACACCGACGACTTCTGGCGCGACCACGCGCGTTTCACGGCCCAAGGCATCGAGTTCGTGCGCGGTCCGGCGGAGCAGCCCTACGGTACGGTCGCGGTCTTCAAGGACCTGTACGGGAATCTTTGGGATTTCGTGCAGCTGAAGACCTGATCATGCGTGTCCCGCTTGCCGGCGCCACCCGCCGGTGTAATCCTTCAGGGATGACCGCGACCCTCCACACCTTCGACGCCGCGCTGCCGCACGGCATCACGCTCGCCTGCCGCACCAACGATGCCTCGCTCGTGTCAGGCAAGGGGCTCGCATCAGGCAGGGGGCTCGCGGAGGGCGGGGGCGCGACGCCCGGGCTGCCGCAGGTTCTGCTGCTGCACGGCTTCCCCGAGGGGGCCTTCGCCTGGGATGGGATCCTTGAGCGGCTTGCCGGGCGCGTGAGCGCGGTGGCGCCGGATCTGCGGGGCTTTGGCCGATCGTCGTCCCCCAACGAGGTCGAGGCCTACCGCGCCAAGCACATCATGCAGGACATCGCCGCCCTCGCCGCGCAGGTCTTCGGGCGTCGGCTCGACTTGCTGGTGGCGCACGACTGGGGTGGCGCGGCCGCCTGGAACCTCGCGGCGGCGCGCCCGGACCTGCTGTCGCGGCTGATGATCCTGAACTCGCCGCATCCGGTGACCTTCTTGCGTGAGCTGCGGAACGATCCCGCACAACAGGCGGCGAGCGCCTACATGAACTTCCTCTGCCGCCCGGACGCCGCCGCGCTGCTCGCGGCGGACGACTACGCACGGCTGTGGCCGTTCTTCGAGAAGATGGGCGCCGCGGGCGCCGAGGGTGGCGGCTCGGGTTGGCTCACGCCCGCGATGCGCGACCGTTACCGCGCACACTGGGCCTTGGGGCTCGAGGGCGGTCTCAACTATTACCGTGCCTCGCCGTTGCGTCCGGCGGACGCAGGATCCGAGGCGGCTGCGAAGGTGCTCGAAGCAGTGCAGATCCCCGACGAGATCGCCACGGTGCGTGTGCCCACGACGGTGCTCTGGGGCGAGCGCGATCTGGCGTTGCTGCCTGGCCTGCTCGATGGTCTCGAACGTTGGGTGCCGCAGATGCGGCTCGTGCGCGTGCCGGACGCGAGTCACTGGATCGTCCACGAGCAGCCCGCGCTCGTCGTCGAGGAGATCCTCCGCGCGCTCGCGCGCTAGCGCTCGATCATCGCCATCGCGCGCTCGGTGTAGCGCGGGCCGCTGGCGTGACCGATCGCATCGATCTCGGTGAGCTCGGCCGGCGTCAGCGTGAGATGCACCGCTTCTGCGTTCACCTCCAGATAGCTTCGGCGCTTGGTGCCCGGGATCGGCACGATGTCCGGGCCGCGCGCGATCAGCCAAGCCAGCGCCACCTGTGCGGGCTTCGCCTCATGCCGTGAGGCGATGGCCTCGATCGCGGCGAGCAGCAGGCGGTTCCTGGCGTAGTTCTCGCCCTGGAACCGCGGGTCGTTGCGCCGGTAGTCGCTCTCGGGGAGCGTCGAGGGGTCCTCCGGCAACGAACCGCCGAAGAACCCGCGGCCAAGCGGGCTGTACGGCACGAGACCGATGCCGAGTTCGCGGCAGGTCTCGAGGACGCTCGGGCCACCGTCGAGGCTGCGGTCCTCGAGGTTGCGCTCCCACACCGAGTATTCGCTCTGCACGGCGCTGATCGGGTGTACCGCATGCGCGCGGCGGATGGTCTCGGCGGACATCTCCGACAGGCCGAGATAGCGCACCTTGCCGGCCTTCACCTGCTCGGCCATGACGCCGACGGTCTCTTCGATGGGCACCTCGCGGTCGCGCCGGTGCTGGTACCAGAGGTCGATGTGGTCGGTGCCGAGGCGTTGCAGGCAGCCATCGAGCGCGCGGCGGACGTTGGCCGGGCTGCCGTCGACGCCCGTGATCTTGCCGTCCATCGATATGCGGAAACCGAACTTGGTGGCGATGATCGCGCGTTCGCGCCGCCCTTCGAGCGCCTTCGCCAACAGCACCTCGTTGGCTCCGGGGCCGTAGACCTCGGCGGTATCGAAGAAATCGATGCCGAGGTCGAGCGCGCGGCGTATGGTCGCGATGCCTTCCGCTTCGTCCGTTGCGCCGTACACGTCGGGCATGCCGGCGATGCCGGTCATTCCCATGGTGCCGAGCCCGATCGTCGAGACCTCGAGGCCTTGGGTGCCGAGCCTGCGTCGCTGCATGGTCAGACGCCGCCGAGGAAGTCCTGCTTGCCGAGCTCGACCCCCGCGTGGCGCAGCAGCGCGTAGACCGTCGTCAGGTGGAAGTAGAAATTGGGCAGCGTCCATCGCTGGATGAACGGCAGGCCGTCGAGTTCCAGCGTCCGATACCGCAGCGGCACGGTGATGTGGCGTTGCTCGGCGCCCGTCAGCGTGTCGGGGGTCAGTGCATCGAGCAGCGCGATGGTGCGTGTGACGCGGCCGCGCAGGTCGGCGAGGGTCTGCTCGTCGTCCGGCATCTTCGGCGGGTCGATGCCGGCGAGCCGGTATGCGCTGTTCTTGGCGAAGTCGCAGGTGAGCTGCACCTGGCGCGTGAGCGTGAACATGTCGGGTGCGAGGCGCAGGCCCTCGATGACACCCGCGTCGAGCTTCTTGGTGACGGCGAAGGCCTCGGCCTTCTCCAGCATCTTGTCTAGCTGGCGCAGCAGCGGCACGAAGGCGCCGACGGTCATGGCGTGTACGGTGAGGTCGTTCATCTTGAGGCTCCCTTGGCGGCGTCTTTGGCGCGCTTGGCGTCGATCCAATCTTTGGTGATGGTCCAGGTGGTGGCGTTCGGGCGGGCGTCGCCGAGCGGCGGCGGCGTGAGGTATTCCGGATAGCGCGTCTGCAGGATGCTCATCAACTTCGGGGAGATCTGCGCGCGCTCGAAGGTGGAGAATCCGGTGGCGTTGAAGATCATCACGCCGGGGCGGTCGCCCATGCGCATCCAGGGCAACAGGCCCGAGATGCGCTGCCAGGAGATGCGCGACGGGCCGATGCGCGGCCCCTTGGGCGCGAGGAAGTCCGCGGCGGGATAGAAGGTGTTGAAGATCTCCATCGCGTGGTACTTGCCGCCGATGAAGTCCTGGTAGGCGCCCGCCAGCGGGTTGTCATAGAAGAGCGGCACTTCGCGCGAGGACACCAGAAGGTCGCCGTACTGGCGCAGCGTCACACGCGCCGGCTTGCCCTCGGCGTCGCGCGCGAAAGAGGGCGCGCGCATGTTGACCGGGTCGTTGGCGACGTGGATCACCTCGACCGTCTCGCCGGTCCAAGGGTTCTTCCACTGGTCGATGATCTCGCCCGTCGCCGGATCGAGGTAGACCATGATCTCGCGCGACACGCTGCGGTAGCCCTCGCCGCGCGTCGCGTCCTTGTGGCGCTCGCACTGGCGGGTGTTGATGCCGACCACATCGAAGATGTGACGGTCCTTCTCGCCCGGGATGCGGCTGTACATGCGGCCTTCCCACATGCCGTAGCGGGTGACGCCTTGTTCGGTGGTGCCGCAGGTGAGCTTGGCGTTCCAGACGACGGCGGCATCCCCCTCGCGGACGGCGGCAGGGCCGAGGAGATCGTCGTCGGCCAGGGCACGGGCCGCGAGCATGGCGGTCAGCGCGACGAGGACGAGCGATGGGACTGGCTTGCGCATCGGACGGCTTCCCGGTGGTGGAGCCGCGATTCTACTCCCGCCCTGCGTCCCCTGAGCGGTCACGTCGCGCGGTCACCTCGCGCGGTCACCGTGCGACGAGCAGCTGCTTGGCGAGCTTGCCGTGGAGGTGGCCGACGAGCCGCGCGATGTGCAGCAGGGCGGTGATCAGCACCACGCCCAACGCCAGGCTGAAGAGCGCATAGAGCGCCGCTTCGAGGCCGGTCGGTGTGATCACCTCGCCGTCGACCAAGAGGCCGCCCGGGATGTCGATGCCGAGCGCTTCCAGTGCGACGATGGCGCTGCCGCCCAGCATCCCGACGCCGAGCGCGCCGACCGTGATGGCCACCGTGAAATAGAGCGTCCCGAGCGGCAACATCAGCAGCTGATAGACCAGCGTCGTCCACGTGCGCGGGTCACGCAGCATCGCGACGATCCGCTCGAGCCAGCCGCCGGTCTCCATGGGCTGCACGCGGCGAGGCATGCGCTCACCGGTCATGGCCTCGATGATCCGTCCTTCCATGAAGGACAGCACGCGCGTGAAGCCGAGAAAGGCGATGAAGAACGGCACGCCGATGATGAGGATGGCGAGCCCCAGCGACAGCGTGAGTCCGGTGACCACGACCGTGAAGTAGAAGATGCCGGTGACGAGGGCCAGCAGCATGAAGAACAGCGCGGTCCACGCGCGCGGGTCGCGGTAGATGCCGAAGAAACGCTGCAGGAAGCCGGCTTTGGCGCCGGTACCGACTGCGGGACGGCGCTGCGGCGCGAGCGCGGCCTGCACCGTGCGCTCGGTCTCGCGGTACGCGGCGGCGACATCGGCGGGCGATCCGTAGCTGCCGGCGATCGCGTCCAGTACGGTCTCCTCGCTATCGCCCGGCCGCGCCGCGCATTCCGCGCGCAGGTGCTCCTCGGCGTCGCTCAGGGCGTCCTGCACCACTGCGGCGTCGGTGCCGTGCAGGGCGAGGCGCAACTGCGCGAGGTAGTCGTCGATGCTGCGGGGTGCGGTGCTGTCTTGCGTGGTCATGGTGCGGGTGTCCCGGTGAACTGGTCGACGAAGTCGCGGGTGTCGTGCCACACGGCGCGCCACTGCGCGAGCACGGCGCGGCCTTCGTCGGTGATGCGGTAGTAGCGGCGCGGCGGCCCGGAGTACGAGGGCACGATCCGGCTGGTCAGCCAACCGGAGGCGGCGAGCGAGCGCAGCACGGGGTAGATCGTGCCTTCCTTGAAGATCGGGTCGCCCTCGCGGGCTCGCTGCAGGCGCTTGGCGATGTCGTAGCCGTAGAGGTCCTCGTCGGTCTCGGCAAGCACGCCGAGGAGGACCAGGGCCACCAAGCCGGCGTTGAGATCGCGTTGGAATTTGCGCGAGATGTCATCCATGTTTTATATTATAGACTCCACAGTATAGTAAGTCAACTAGCAAAGTGTAACCAAGCATTCCGGGGAGGCATGCGCCGCCACCCGGGCCAAGCTCGAAAGCGGCAGCCCCCCGGCGCGTTCGGCATCATGACGGGATGTCCCCCGAGCCCTCACCACCCGTGTCCGCACCGTCCAAGCCCGCCCAATGGCTTCTGTTCCTGGCCTGCGCCATCGGTGGCGGGCTGCTCGGCGCTGCGGTCGCCAGGTGGGGCTTGCGGTCGGACGGTCCGCTTTCGATCGGCTGGCTGCTCCTCGTGATCTTCACGCTCGCCATGCTGCCGCTCGGCCGGTGGCAGCGACGGATGGTGCGCGAGGGCAAGGTGTCCTCCGCGACTGTTCCGCGGCCGGCGCTCTATCTGCAGACCACGTTGATGTGGCTCGGTCTGCTGGTGCTCGGGTTCTGGGTGTTGCGCGGCAATGCGGCGCCGTTCGATCGGTCGGCCTTCGCGTGGCCGACCGGTGCCGCCGCCTTCATCGCCTTCGGGGTGGTCGGGGCCATCATCGCCGGATTGGCGTATTGGGCGCGGCTGCTGCCGACGAGCCGCCGCAGGCGCGCTTGGTTGCGCGCGGTCTATCGCCACGGCGTGAGCCTGATCGCTCCGCGTACGCTGCGAGAATTGACGCAGTTCCGCGCGATGGTCTGTCTGACCTCGACCGCGGAGGAAGTGGTGTACCGGGTCGCGATCCCGGGTGGTTTCGTGGCCTTGTGGGGCCTCGGGTGGGGCCGCGATGCCGACGCGGGTGCGATGTCGGCATGGGTCGCTGCAGCGTTGGCGGCGGCGTTGTTCGGGATGGCGCACGCGTGGCAAGGGTGGTTCGCCGTGCTCTGGACAACGGCGTTCGGTCTCATCGCCGCCGCGCTCACGCTCGGCAGCGGCAGCGTCTGGCCCGCCGTGGCACTGCATATCGCCTGGAACTTGATGGTCGCGGGGATCGCGTACACCGTGTATCGCGGTCCCTCGCCGGACGGACGACGCGCCGCTCAGCGCTCGTGATACTGCTTCCAGCTCTCGAGACGCTCCGGCCAGTCGGCCGGTGAGGGATGCTCGTAGGCGCGGTTCCGCAGCGCGAGCCCCGCGCCGAGTGCGTCCGCGTACTCGGCGGCCGATACGTAATAGAAGAACGACAACCGGCGTGCCGCGAACTTCCAACGGCCTTCGTGCCGCTGGTAGGCGTCGTGGTAACGGATCGCCGCCACCATCGCCGCGCCCTTGCGGTTCATCTCGGCGTGCGACAGCACGATCCCGGTCGCTCGGTCCGGGTCGGCCTCGTCGAACGTGATGATGCGGTCGTGGGTCACGTGGTTGCTCGGGCCGAGCACGGCGAAACGGCCGCAGAACATCTTCACGGCACCCTCGAGTCCGCTGACATCGAGCACGCCGTCATCCGAGCGGATGACGATATCGGGCGTGAACAGGGCGGGCATGCCCGCGACGTCCCGGTCGTCCATCACGAGCCCGTAGCGCGCGATCAACTCACCGATCTCGACACGGTCTTCCAGCTGGCGGATGCGTCGTTCGATGTCCATGCGCGAGTCCTCGGGGCGTGGTCTGTTTCGCCGTTCGCTTGGGCCTTATGATGCCCGATTGGTCTTACGGACTGCCGCTCCCGCCTCCCGCGCCATGCACGAACGCATCGACCTTGATCTTGCCCCGGGCGTCCGGCTCGCTGTCGAACGACGGGGCGAGGCTTCGCGGACGGTGCTGCTGGGCCACGGTGGCGGACAGACCCGCCATGCCTGGGAGCGAACGGCGGTCACCTTGGCCGGGCGCGGTTGGCGGTCGGTCACCTACGACCTGCGCGGCCATGGCGACAGCGATTGGCATCCCGAGGGTGACTACCGCATCGACGCCTTGGCCGACGATGTCACGGACGTTGCGACGCGCTGCGCACCCGGCCGCGCGGTGGCGGTCGGCGCGTCGGTGTCGGGCATCGCCTCCTTGCTTGCGGTGGCGCGGCATGGATCGATGCGCTTCGCGGGACTCGTGTTGGTCGATGTCGCACCGACGCTCGACCTCGGCAGCATCGATCGCATCCTCGGGTTCATGACGGCGCAGCTCGACGAGGGGTTCGGCAGCATCGACGAGGCGGCCGACGCGATCGCCGCCTACCTGCCCCATCGGCCGCGTCCGACCGACCTGTCCGGCCTCGCGCGCAACCTGCGGCAGGGGGCGGATGGGCGCTGGCGTTGGCATTGGGACCCGGCATTCGTCCGGGGGCCGCAGTGGGCGGCGGTCGAGAGTCACCGCGAGCGACTGCTCGATGCGGCGCGTCGGGTGACGGTGCCGACGCTGCTGATCCGGGGGCGGCGCAGCGCGCTCGTGAGCGATGCGGCGGTCGAGGAGTTCCTCGCGAACGTACCGCAGGCGCGCTTCGTCGATGTGGCCGGCGCCGACCATATGGTCGTGGGCGACCGGAACGAGGTGTTCGACGCCCGCCTGCTCGAGTTCCTCGACACCCTCGAGCCTTGAGCTTGGCCGGGGTGGGGTGTGCGGCTCGGCGGCTGCCCTTTTTGATTCTCCTGTGCAACAATTAAGGCACTTTCAGTGTTCGAGGGCTCACCCGTGTCTCAAATGTGGTCTGCCGCACGGATGGCGATCTTCGCCAAGGTCGTCGATCTCAACGGCTTCACCGCCGCCGCACGGGCCTTGAAGGTGCCGAAAGCCGGCATCAGCCGGGCGATCGCCGAACTCGAGGCGGAACTGGGGTTGACGCTGATGACGCGCACCACGCGCAGGCTCACGCTGACTCCGGCGGGCGAACAGCTGCTGCCCCAGTGCCGCGCGATCCTCGAGACCACCGAGCAGGTCCGCCAACGGGCCGCCGTGCTGTCGACGCAGCACAAGGGTGCGCTGCGGGTGCTGGCCGACGCGACCTATGGCCGCGTGCTGCTCGCGCCGCTGGTGCCGCGATTCCTTGAGCGTTTCCCGGATATCCCGTTGGAAGTGGAGTTGGGCGAGACCGGTGCGCATCCGTTGGCGGTCGGCCACGACCTCGTGTTGCGGGCAGATGCGATGCCAGAGGCGCTCCCCGCCGAGGGAGGCGGTGAGGGCGCGGAAGCCCGGCCGATCACCCGCGTGCTCGGCGCACCCCCGGCCATCCTCTGCGCCACGCCGGCCTACCTGCAAAAGCAAGGCTTGCCGGCGACACCCGAGGACCTCGAGCGGCACGATCTGCTCACCCCGGAGTCATCGACCGGGCCGGTGTTCGTGCTTCGCCTGTCGCAGGGGCTGCGCCGCGCCGAGCTCAACCTGCGGCCCAAACTGGCGGTCAACGATCCGGCGTTGCTGCATTCCTCCACCGCCGCCGGTCTCGGCATCGGCCTGCTGCCGGAGTTCCTCTGCCGGTCCGGCCTCGCGGCACAGAAGTTGCGCCAGGTGCTGCCGGACTGGGACCTGCCTCCGCAGGCGCCGTTGCGTGCCGAGTACCCGGCGGACCTCGCCGAGGATGCGCGCGTGAGGGCGTTCGTCGACTTCCTGGCGGCGAACGTGGTGCCCGCTCTCGCGGGCCGATCCGCAGGTTAGAATCAGTCCACTATGTACCGCGCACCCCTGAAGGACCTCGAATTCGACCTCCGTGAACTCATCGGCGAGGCTGCCTTGCAGGCTTGCCCCGCCTATGCGGATTATTCTTTGGACACCGCCGGCGCGGTGATCGGCGAGGCAGCCAAGTTCGCCGAGAACGTGCTCGACCCGCTCTACAAGTCGGGCGACCGCGAGGGCGCGCGCTGGACGCCGGAGGGCGTGCGTGCGCCGAAGGGCTTCAAGGCCGCCTACGAGCAGTACGCCGCCGGTGGTTGGGCGGCGCTGCGTGCCTCGCCGGAACACGGCGGCCAGGGCATGCCCACCGTGCTCGGCGTCGCCGTCGAGGAGCTCTGGGCAGCTTCGAACCTCGCGTTCAAGCTCTGCCCCATGCTCACGCAGGGCGCGGTCGAGGCCTTGGAGCATTTCGGCGCAGCTGACCAGAAAGCGCGCTTCCTGCCGAAGATGGTGAGCGGCGAGTGGACCGGCACCATGAACCTCACCGAGCCGCAGGCCGGTTCCGACCTCGCCGCCATCCGCACCCGTGCGGCGCCGCAGGGCGACCACTACCGCCTCTTCGGCCAGAAGATCTTCATCACCTGGGGCGAGCACGACATCACCCCCAACACCATCCACATGGTGCTGGCCCGCATCGATGGCGCGCCGCCGGGCGTGCGCGGCATCTCGATGTTCATCGTGCCGAGGGTGATGGTGGGCGACGACGGCTCGCTCGGCGCGCGCAACGACGTGCAGTGCATCTCCATCGAGCACAAGCTCGGCATCCACGGCAGCCCGACCTGCGTCATGGCCTACGGCCAGAAGGACGGCGCGGTGGGCTATCTCGTCGGTGAGCCGAACCGCGGTCTCGAGTACATGTTCGTGATGATGAACGCGGCGCGGTTGTCGGTCGGCCTCGAGGGCTATGCCGTCGCAGACCGGGCCTTCCAGCAAGCGGCGGGCTGGGCGCGCACGCGCGTGCAGGGCAAGCCGCCCGGCGCACCGGTCGGTGCCTCGTCGCAGACGCCTGCGACGATCATCCATCACCCCGACGTCAAGCGCATGCTGCTCACGATGAAATCGCAGGTCGAGGCCTTGCGCGCGACCGCATTGTACGCGGCGCTGCAGCTCGACCTCGGCGGTCGCCATGCCGACGACGCGACGCGCGTGGCGGCGCAGGCCCGCGGCGACCTGCTGATCCCGGTCGTCAAGGCCTGCAGCACCGAGGCGGGCATCGAGCTCGCCTCGCTCGGCGTGCAGGTGCACGGCGGTATGGGCTTCGTCGAGGAGACGGGCGCCGCGCAGCCTTACCGCGACGTGCGCATCACCACCATCTACGAAGGCACGACGGCCATCCAGGCCAATGATTTCATCGGCCGCAAGCTCGCGCGCGACCGTGGCGCCGCGATGACCGCGCTGCTCACCGAGGTGGACCGCGAGCTCGGCGCCCTCGACGCCTCGGGCACGCCGCATGCCGAGGCGGTCGCGATCGCGCGGGATGCCGCGCGCGGGTCCGTGGCGGCGTTGGCCGCCGCCTCGCGCAGCGTGCTCGAGGCCTGGGCGCAGGCGCCGGAGCGCGCGCTCGCGGTGTCGGTGCCGCTGCTGCGCATGACGGGCTACGTGATCGGCGCCTGGCTGCTCGCCAAGTCCGCCGCGATCGCGGCCCGGCGGCTCGCCGACGGCGATGCCGACGCGGAATTCCTGCGCGGCAAGATCGTCTCGGCGCGCTTCTATGCGACGCACGTGCTGCCGCAGGCGCACGCGCTCGGACGCGTCGTCGAAGGCGGTGTGGACAGCGTGCTCGACGTCGATGCCGCTGTCGTCTGATCCCGCGGCCATGGGCGGGGCTTGCCGGACGGTCCTGCGACGCGTGAGTCCACTGCGCATGGCGCTTTGCATGCTCGCGGCCGTGGTCATGGGCTCGGCGGGTCAGGCACCTTCGGCGAGGGCCGATGTCCTCCCGCCCCAAGCGGCCGAGGCCCAGCAGCGTCTGCGTGAGAACCCCAACGTTTTTGATCGCGTGGACGCGTTCTGCGCGGGACGCAAGGTCGGCGCCGCGTGCACGATGCCGGGCGATGCCTTGGCCGGTGGCGGTACAGGCGTCTGCCGCAACGGGCTCGATGCGACGCGCCGCCAGATCGACCTGCGTTGCGAGCGCCGCGCCGAGGTGACGATCGATCGCGGTCTGCCCGCAGGCGGGTTCACCTTGCCTGCCGCGATCTGCGCCGATCCCGAGGGCGCCGAGGTGGTGCGCCGTCAGGGCTACGGTTGCACGCCGCCCGCGCAGCCGCCGCAGGACCGGTTCTGCGCGGGACGCGCCGTCGGCGCTGCCTGTACGGCCGAGCTCACCGTCGATGGCAAGCCGGTGCGCAACACCGGCATCTGCTCGCGCGTCACGGAGTCCGCGCCGCGTTTCTATTTCCGCGGTTGGCAGGTGGCGCAGCGGGAGGTCGTGCAGTGCACGTCGGCAAAGCCGGTCGCGCACGACATGAAGCCGCTGTCGTGGTGGCAGAAAGTCCGCCAGTGACGTCGCACCGCTGATGGGCCAAGGCGCGGCACTGGCGCTCACGCTCATCGTCGAGTGCATCGTCGTCGCACTGCTCTGGCGACCGGCCGTCCCGGCGATCTCCTCCGCGCCGCGCCTGCTTCGGATCCTCGTCGCGGCCGTGGCCGCTTCTTGCCTCACCCATCCATTCGCCTGGCGCGCGGCAGCGGCGCTGTCGCCCGACGCGCGACCGATCGGGCTCCTCGCCATCGAGGCCGGGGTGGTGCTGGTCGAAGCGCTCGTGCTGGGGGCGTGGTTGCGTCTCGACGTGCGTCGCGCGCTCGGGGTCTCATTGGCGGCCAATCTCGCGTCGTTCACGGTCGGGCTCGCCTTGATGGCCCCGGTGCCGCTCTACCTGGTCGCGCTCGCGGTGTTCGGCCTGCCGCATGTCGTGTGGGAGATGGCGTTCGTGCGCAGCCGCTACGGCGCGCGTTGGCCGCGCGGCTGGTGGCATGCGCTATGGGCGGTGCTCGCGTTGCAGGCGATGATGCGCGGCGGCGATGCCTTGGACCGGGTGTCACCGCAGTGGATCCCGGCCTCGGACATCGCGACGCTGGCGCTGATCGCTGTGCTGGTGGCCTGCGCGCCGCGTGGCACGGGTGTCGCGGCGCGCCTCGTGGGCGCGGTCGCCGCGCTCGGTCTCGTCATGTTGCTCATCGAAGGTGAGCTCGTCGTGGCGCTGCTGTGGCTGTCGTTGCTCCACAACTTCACGCCGCTCTTGCTCGCTTGGGACCTCGCCCGCGAGGACGCATCGCAGCGTCCGATGGCCTGGGGCGTGACGGCGCTGCTCGCGGTGCCTGTCGTGATCGTGGGTGCGGCGCTGCTCTGGCCGCCGTTCGCGGCGGGGTTCGCCGCGGTGCAGGGAGGCGGCGTGAACAGTGAAGCCGTATCCCCGCTCGCCGCGCAGCTCCCGTTCGGCGCGACGCCCCGACTGCTGCCGGCGTTGCTCACGGCGCTCGTCCTCGCGCAGTGCGCGCACTATCTCAGCGTGATCCACCTGTTGCCGCAGGCCGAGTCGCGGCGTCGCGGGCGTCCGCTGATGACGCCGGGTGTGCGGACGGCCGCGATCGCCGCCAGCGCGCTGCTGGCGGTGGTGTTCCTCGTGGATTACCCGACCGCGCGCGAGGTCTACGCCGTCGCTGCCGGTGCGCACGCCTGGCTCGAATGGCCGGTCCTGCTGATGGCGTGGCTCGGCGGCGGTGCGCTACTTGCGCAGGCTGGCGAACGCCTCCAGCGCAGCCACCCGTGAGGCCTTGAGGTCGACGATCGGCGGCGGGTAGGCACTGCGCGTACCGCCGCCGGTCTCTGCCGCGGATTCGGGCACCCAATGGCGTTGATAGGCGCCCTCCGGGTCGAACTTCGCGGCCTGGCTCTCGGGATTGAACACCCGGAAGTACGGCGCCGCGTCGGCGCCGCAGCCGGCGCACCACTGCCAGCCCAAGGTGTTGCTCGCGAGGTCGGCATCGACCAGCGTGTCCCAGAACCAGCGCGCGCCCTCGAGCCAGTGCAGCCGCAGGTTCTTCACGAGGAACGACCCGACCACCATCCGCACGCGGTTGTGCATCCAGCCGGTATGCCAAAGCTCGCGCATGCCTGCGTCCACCAACGGCACGCCGGTGAGGCCGCGCTGCCAGGCGCGTCGCTGCGCCGCGTCCTCGCGCCACGGAAAACGCGCGAAGTCGGCGCGCAGCGGTGCATCGGTGGTGTGCGGGAAGTGGTACAGGAGGTGATGCGCGAACTCGCGCCAGCCGATCTCTGCCATGAACTGGCTGCCGCGCCACTTCGCGGCGACGTGCCAGACCTGCCGTGGCGCGATCTCGCCGAAGTGCAGGTGCGGCGACAGGCGCGACGTGCCGCGCTGCGCGGGCAGGTTGCGGCGATCGCCGTAGTCGACGACCGGGCCGTCGAGGAAGGCGTCGAGGTTCCGCGCCGCGCCGGCCTCGCCGGGACGCCAGGCGTCGTCGAAACCTGCCGCCCACGGGATCGTCGGCAGCAGGCCGAGCGAACCGAGATCCGCGCTGTCCGGCCAACGCTCCGGCGCCGGGATGCGCTGCGGCGCGGGCGAGGGCGGCGGCAGTTCGAGCCCGGCCGACACCTTGCGCCAGAACGGCGTGAACACCTGGAAGGGCTTGCCGCTCAGGTTCTGCACATCCCAAGGCTCGGTGAGCAGCGCTGCGTTGAAGCTGCGCACCGTCATGCCTCCGGCGCGCAGCGTGTCCTTGATGGCCTTGTCGCGGGCGATCACCGCCGGTTCGTAGCGACGGCTCCAATGGACGGTGTCCGCGCCGGTCTCGCGCGCGAGCGTGCGCAGGGTCTCGAGCGAGGAGCTGCCGGGCGCCACCTGTCGGATGACCAGCCGCGAACCGCAGCGCTCCAAGGCGGTCTGCAAGGCGGCGAGCGAACGATGCAGCCACCAGCGTGAGGCCGCCCCGGGCTCCCACGGCGCCTCTTCCTGCGGCGCCCAAAGAAAAACCGGGATCACCGGGTGGCCGCGGTCGATGGCCGCCTGCAGCGCCGGGTGGTCCGCGAGGCGCAGGTCGAGGCGCAGCCAGAGCAGCGTGGCGCTCACAGCGCATGCTCCGCGATGATCTTCGAGACCGCCGTGAGCGCCGCGGTGCGCGGGCTGCTCTTGCGCCAGATCGCACCGATGCGCCGGACGGGCGCGGGCCGGACGAAGGGACGCACGGCGACACCCCGGGCGGTGGCGTAGGCCCCGCGCGTGGCGAGTTCGGGCAGCAGCGTGACCCCGGCATCGACCGCGACCATCTGGCGCAGCGTCTCGATGCTGGTGGCGCGGAAATCCTGGCTCTCCCGCACGGCGATGCGGCTGCAGACATCGAGCGCCTGGTCGCGCAGGCAATGCCCGTCCTCGAGCAGCAGCAGCGTGAGGCCGCGCAGGTCCTCGACGCGGACCTGCTTGCGGGCGGCGAGCGGGTGATGGGCGGGCGCCGCGACGACGAACGGCTCGTCGTAGAGGGGCTGCGCGACGAGACCGTCGAGGTCGACGGGCAGCGCGAGCACGCCCATGTCGATGTCGCCGGCATGCAGGCGCTCGAGCATCGGCGCGGTCTGGTGTTCGTAGAACATGAGCTCGAGCCGTGGCAGCGCCTTGTGCAGCCGCGGCGCGATGCCGGGCAGCAGGTACGGTCCGATGGTCGGCAGGAAGGCGATGCGCAGGCGGCCCGCGAGCGGATCGCGATGGGTGCGCGCGATCTCCACCACCTCGTCGCTCGCCTCGACGATGCGCCTTGCGCGCGCCACGATCTCCGCACCCGCCGGCGTCAGCAGCGCCTGTCGGGGCTGGCGTTCGACCAGCACCACGCCGAGGTACTCCTCGAGCTTGCGCAGCTGCGCGGACAGCGTCGGCTGGCTGACGAAGCAGCGCTCGGCGGCCTTGCCGAAGTGGCCGGTGTCGGCGACGGCGACGAGGTAGCGCAGGTCTTTGAGCTTGATGTCGGCCACGTGGCCTCCTTGCCGCGGGTCGGGGCCGTCCCGGGTCGGATGGGGGCGGCAGGTCGATACAAAAAACCTATCGAAAGCATCGCATCAATCGACTGGAGTGTCGAGCCGAGGGTTGGCAGACTACGCTCCATACAGTCCAGCCCCCCCCTCGGCCACGTCCCCTCCAGGAGCGGTCCGCCATGTCTTCCCGATCCGCCAAAACAGCGTTCGTCGTCGTCTGTCGCGATGGGCCGGCCGGGCTGTCGGTGCGAGCGACCCATACCCTCGACCACTTGGCCTACATCGAGACGGTGATGGACGAGCTGAACGTCGCCGGGCCGCTCTATGACGAGGGCGGCGCGGAGCCCGTGGGCAGCCTCTACTGTCTGCACACGGCGAGCCTGCGCCGCGCCCGCGAGATCATCGAGAACGACCCGTTCTTCCGCCACGGCGCGTTCGCGTCGGTCGAATACTTCCCGCATCTGCCGGCCGCCGGCAAATATATCGGCGGCAAGATCTGGTGAGCTGACGCCGCACCATCATGGTGCGCCAGCGTCGATGCTGCGGCCGCGTCCTTGGTGCGTCGGCATCCCGGCGCTCCTGGTCGGTTATCATCGAGCGCAGGAGGGGCCATGACGGCGACGCGCATTCTGGACGAGATGCACGCGGACGATGCGTCGGTCCGCGAGCATTACCGTCCGTACGCCGAATGGCTCTCCGGCATGCCTGCGGAGCGCTTGGCCGAAAAGCGTGCCGAGGCCGACCTGCTGTTCCGGCGCGCCGGCATCACCTTCGCCGTCTATGGCGATGAAGGCGGCACCGAGCGCCTGATCCCCTTCGACATCGTGCCGCGCATCATCCCCGCCGCCGAGTGGACGCTGCTGCAGCGCGGTCTGCGCCAGCGCGTCACGGCGCTCAACGCGTTCCTGCACGACGTCTATCACGACCAGGAGATCCTGCGTGCCGGCGTGCTGCCCGCCGAGCAGGTGCTCTGCAACACGCAGTATCGCCCCGAGATGCAGGGCATCGACCTGCCGATGGACGTCTATGCCCACATCGCCGGCGTGGACCTCGTGCGTGCGGGCGCCGGCGAGTTCTACGTGCTCGAGGACAACCTGCGCGTGCCCTCCGGCGTGTCCTACATGCTGGAGGACCGCAAGGCGATGATGCGCCTGTTCCCGGACCTGTTCGCGCGCTGCAGCGTGGCGCCGGTGGAGCACTATCCGGACCTGCTGCTCGAGACCCTGCGCAGCGTCGCGCCGTCGGGTGTGCGCGACCCCACTGTCGTGCTGCTCACCCCTGGCGCCTACAACAGCGCGTACTTCGAGCATGCGTTCCTCGCGCAGCAGATGGGCATCGAGCTCGTCGAAGGGCAGGACCTGCTGGTCGACGACGAGATGGTGTTCATGCGCACCACGCAGGGGCCGCGCCGCGTCGACATCATCTACCGCCGCATCGACGACGATTTCCTCGACCCGCTCGCGTTCCGGCCGGACTCCATGATCGGCGTGCCGGGCCTGCTCAGCGCCTATCGCGCCGGCCGTGTCGGCATCTGCAATGCGGTCGGTACCGGCATCGCGGACGACAAGTCCACCTATCCGCACGTGCCGGACATGATCCGGTTCTACCTCGGCGAGGAGCCGGTGCTCGCCAATGTGCCGACCTGGATCCTGCGCCGGCCCGACGACCTCGCGTATGCGCTCGCGCACCTCGACGAGCTCGTCGTCAAGGAAGTGCACGGCGCGGGCGGCTACGGCATGCTGATCGGGCCGCAGGCCTCGCGCGCCGAGCTCGCCGCTTTCCGCGCGCGCATCGAGGCCGACCCCGCGCGCTACATCGCGCAGCCCACCTTGTCGCTCTCCGCCTGTCCGACCTTCGTCGAGTCCGGGCTCGCGCCGCGGCACGTCGACCTGCGGCCCTTCGTGCTCTCCGGGCGCGAGGTGGTGATGGTGCCGGGCGGTCTGACGCGCGTCGCACTGCGAGAAGGTTCCCTCGTGGTGAACTCCTCGCAGGGTGGCGGCACCAAAGACACCTGGGTGCTCGCGCGATGAACGCTGCGACGCGATCCGCCGGAGGCCGGGCATGCTGAGCAGCACCGCCGACCATCTCTACTGGATGGCGCGCTACACCGAGCGCGCCGAGAACCTCGCGCGCATGCTGGACGTGAACTGCCGCATGACGCTGCTCCGGCAGGACGAAGAGGCCCTGCAGCAACGTTGGCGCTCCACCCTCGCGATCGTCGGGCAGCTGGAGCCTTTCCTGGCCGCCCACGGCGGCGTGACCCAGGCGGCCGCCATCGATTGGCTGTCCTTCGAGCGCAGCAATCCGGGCTGCATCGCGGCCTGCCTCGGATCGGCGCGCGAGAACGCCCATGCCGTGCGCGGCACGCTGACCTCGGAGACCTGGGAGACGCTCAACGCCACCTGGCTCGAGTTCGGCCGCTTCCGCCGCGAGACGGTCGCGACCGCGGCGTCGGGCGATTTCTTCGAGTGGGTGAAGTTCCGCTCGCACCTCGCGCGCGGCGTCATCCAGGGCACGATGCTGAACGACGAGGCGCTGGAGTTCACCTGGCTCGGCACCTACCTCGAGCGGGCCGACAACACGGCGCGCATCCTCGATGCCCGCTTCGCGCTGCTCGCCGCCGACGCCGCACGCGCGGACGAGGCGGGCGACTACTACGAATGGAGCGCGCTGCTGCGCTCGGTGTCGGCCTTCGAGATCTACCGCAAGGTGTACCGAGACCTCATCACGCCGCGCCGCGTCGCCGAGTTGTTGGTGCTGCGCGAGGCGATGCCGCGCTCACTCCGGCACTGCATGGCGCGCGTGCACGGCACGCTGTCGCGGGTCGCGAACGAAAGTTCGACGGAGACGCTGCGCCGCGCGGGCGAGATCCATGCCGCGCTGCAGTACGGGCGCATCGAAGACGCGCTCGAGACCGGGCTGCGCGGGTATCTCGCGCGCTTCCTCACGCAGACCGCGGACTTGGGTGCGCGCATCGCCAACGACTTCCTGGTCTCCGAGGCCGCCGGCTGATGCTGCTGCACATCCACCACGAGACCACCTACCGCTACGACCGTCCGGTCAAGCACAGCGTGCAGAGCCTGCGGCTCACGCCGCGCACCGAGGCGGGCCAGCGCGTGCTGTCCTGGGCGCTGCATGCGCCAGGGCGGCGCTCGCAGCAGATCGATGCGCACGGGAACATCATGCACTTGCTGACGCTCGACGAGGCGCACGACGAGATCCAGCTCACGGTCACCGGCACCGTCGAGACCGAGGATGTCTCCGGCGCGATCGCCTCGGACCGCGGCCGCCTGTCGCCGCTCGTCTACCTGCCCGAGACCCGGCTCACCACCGCCGATGAGCCGCTGCGCGAGTTCGCGCGTCGTCATGCGTCGCCGACGCCGGACCGCGATGCCGTGCTGCGCCATGCGGAGGCCGTGCGCAGCGCGATGGACTACGTACCCGGCGTCACGGCGGTGTCCGACACGGCGGCCCAGGCCTTCGCGCTCGGGCGCGGGGTGTGCCAGGACCATGCGCAGGTGATGATCGCGGGCTGCCGCGCGGTCGGCGTGCCGGCCCGCTACGTCAGCGGCTATCTGCTCACCGACCGCGACGACCATATCGCGAGCCATGCCTGGGTCGACGTCTGGATCGCCGCCGAGTCGGTCTGGTTCGCGGTCGACGTCACCAACGGGCGTCCGGGCGGTGCGCACCACTGTCGGCTTGCGGTCGGTCGCGATTACCTCGACGCCTGTCCCGTCCGCGGTGTGCGGCGCGGTGGTGGCAACGAGTCCATGAGCGCGCAGGTCGCGGTGTCCGGCACCGGGATCGACCGCCGCGCGACCGCGGGCCGGCCGCGGCTGGTGCAGCAGCACCAGGCGCAGCAGCAGTAGGCCCTGCAGTCCGCGCGGCACGCCCTTAGAATCCACCCATGACCTACTGCGTCGCCACCTCGCTCGACACCGGCATGGTGTTCCTGTCCGACTCCCGCACCAATGCGGGCGTCGACCACGTCAACACCTTCCGCAAGATGCATGTCTTCGAGCGCGCGGGCGACCGCGTGCTCGTGCTGATGACGGCGGGCAACCTCGCGGTGTCGCAGGCGGTGGTGCATGTGCTGCACGAGGCCGCGACCGACGCGCACGCCGACAGCCTCTACACGGCGCCCAACCTCTTCGAGGCCGCAGTGCTCGTCGGGGAGGCGCTGCGTGTCGTCCATCACCGCGATGCCGAGGCCTTCAAGGAGCACGGCATCGAGTTCAATCCGTCGTTCATCCTCGGCGGACAGATCCGCGGCGAGGCACCGCGGTTGTTCCAGGTCTATGCGGCGGGCAACTTCATCGAAGCCACCGCCGACACCCCGTACTTCCAGATCGGCGAGTCGAAGTACGGCAAGCCGATCCTCGACCGGGTGATCACGCGTTCGTCGAGCCTCGCCGAGGCCACCAAGTGCGCGTTGATCTCGATGGACTCCACCATCCGCTCGAACCTCAGCGTCGGCCCGCCGCTCGACCTCGTCTGCCTGCGCCGCGATGCGCTGCGCGTGCTCGTCCACCGAAACATCGCGGCGGACGACGATTATTTCCGGATGATCCGCAGCGGGTGGGGCGAGAGCCTGCGGCACGCGTTCCACGCCTTGCCCAACCCGACGCTCTGAACCCTCGGCGCGCGCGTGGCGCGCGGCATCAACTGCCGGTCGGCGCCTGGTCGGGCTGGCCGCCCAGCATCCGGTCGACGAGCCGCGAAGTGTACTGTCCCGGACGCGTGCGGCGGGCGACCAACGAATACACCGCTGGCACCACGAACAGCGTCAACAGCACGGACAGCAGCGTGCCGTAGAACACGACCACGCCGATCGGTTCGCGTTGTTCGGCGCCCGCGCCGGTGGCGAACAGGAACGGGATGGCGCCGAAGGCCGTGCAGAGGCTGGTCATCAGGACCGGCCGCAGACGCACCACTGACGCCTCGATGATGGCTTCGCCGAACTCGATGCCGCGGTCGCGCAGCTGGTTGGCGAACTCGACGATCAGCACGCCGTTCTTGGCGGCGATGCCGATGAGCATGATCACCGCGATCTGGCTGAAGATGTTGATGCTCATGCCGTGCAGCTGCAGGCCGAACACCGCGCCGAGCAGCGCGGTCGGCACGGTCACCATGATGATCGCCGGGTGCACGAAGCTCTCGAACTGCGCCGCCAGCACCAGGAAGACGATGATCACGGCGAACAACAGCAGCGTCCACATCTGGCCGCCGCTGCGCACATAATCCGCGGAATCGCCGTCCCACATCAGCGTCGCGCCGGCGGGCAGTTCATTCGCGACCGTGCGCTCGAACCACTTGATGGCCTCGCCCATCGGGTAGCCCTCGGCGAGGTTGGCGCGGATCTCCACCGCGCGCTGACGGTCGAAGCGGCTGAGCTGGGTCGCGCCCGCGGTCTCGGTGAGCTGCACGATGGATGACAGCGGCACGAGCTCGCCGGTGCGGTCGGAGCGCACCTGCAGGTTGGTGAGGTCGGTGACGGTGGCGCGCTCGTCGGAGCGGCCCTGCAGCACGACGTTGTACTCGCGCCCGCGGTCGATGAAGGTGGTGACGATGCGCGAGCCGAGCATGGTCTCGAGCGTGCGTCCCACGGTCTGCAGCGATACGCCGAGGTCGGCGGCGCGGTCGCGGTCGATGGCGACGCGGATCTGCGGCTTGCGCGGCTTGAAGCTCGTGTCGACGCCCACGAGGCCCGGGTTCTCCTCGGCGAGCCGCGTCATCTTCGCGGACCACTCGGCGAGCTGCTCGTAGTCCGGGCCGCCGATGACGGCCTGCACCGGCACGTTCCAGCCGCCCCGCAGGCCGCCGGGCGCCATGGTGCTCGTGCGCACGCCCGGGAGCTTCGAGGCCTCTCGCTGGAAGGAGGCCGCGATCTCCTGCGCCGAACGCTTGCGCTCGCTCCAGTCGACGAGCGCGACGATGAGCCGCGCCGAGTTCACCGAACCGGTGCCGCCGTCCCAGCTGCCGGGGATGCGCAGCGTCACGCGGCGGATGTCGCCCTTCTCGAGCTCCTTGGCCGCGATCGCCTCGAGCTTGCGGCCGTATTCTTCGGTGTACTCGAAGCTTGCGCCCTCGGGGCCGGTGATGGTCACCATGACACGGCCGCCGTCGGCGGCGGGCGCGAACTCGGCCGGCAGGCCGCGGAAGCTGAGCGCGCCGACCAGCAGCAGCGCCAGCACGAAGATGACGATCAGCCAAGGGCGGTGCATCAGCGAGCGCAGCCGGCGTCCGTACTGCGCGGATAGGGCCGCGAAGAACCGTTCGATGGCCCGCGCGAAGCGGCCGTGGCGCATGTCCTCCTCGCGCGGCAGGCGTGACGCCAGCATCGGCGTGAGCGTCAGCGCCACCAGCGCCGAGAACAGCACCGCGGCGGCGAGCGTCAGGCCGAACTCGCGGAACAGCCGGCCGTTCTCGCCGGGGAGGAACGACACCGGCACGAACACCGCGACCAGCGTCAGCGTGGTGGCGACCACCGCGAAGCCGATCTCGCGGCTGCCGCGCACGGCGGCGACGATCGGCGGCTCGTGCATCTCGGAGCGGCGGTGGATGTTCTCCAGCACCACGATCGAATCGTCGACCACGAGCCCGATCGCGAGCACGACGCCGAGCAGCGTGAGCACGTTGATGGAGTAGCCGAGCGCGTACAGCGCCATGAAGCCGGCGATGACCGACACCGGGATGGTGACCGCCGGGATCAGGGTGGCCCGCAGCGTTCCCAGGAATCCGTAGATGACGATGAGCACCGAGATGAACGCGAACGCCACCGCGATCAGCACCTCTTTCAGCGCCGCCTCGATGGCAAGGCCGTTGTCGGTGGTGATGACCAGCGTCGAGCCCTTCGGCAGCGTCGGGCGGAGCCGCTCGACCTCGGCGCGCACGCCTCGCACCACATCGCGCACGTTCGCCTTCGACTGCGCCTCGATGCCGATGCCGATGCCGACCTGGCCGTCGGTGCGCATCAGGGTGCGGTCGTTCTCGGCTGCGATGCGCACGTCCGCCACCTCGCCGAGGCGCACGAGGTGTCCCTCCGGACCGCGGCCGATCACGAGGTCGCGGAAGTCCTGCTCGGTCTCGAGGCCGACGGCGGTGCGCAGCGAGAACTCGCGGGCGCGCGACTCGAGCCGGCCTGCGGGCAGCTCGACGTTCTCGCGGCGCAGCGCGGTCTCGATGTCGCCGACGGTGAGCGAGCGCGCTGCGAGGGCCTGACGGTCGATCCAGATGCGCATCGCGGCGCGCCGTGCGCCGGACATGCTGGCGCGCGAGACGCCGGGCACCGTCGAGAGCCGGTCGAGCAGGTAGCGCTCGACATAGTCGGTGATCTCGAGCTGGTCCATGGTCTCCGAGTTGAAGGTCATGAACATGACCGACTCGCCGGAGCCGTCGGATTTGCTGATCTGCGGCGGGTCGGCCTCGGGGGGCAGCTGCGCGACCACGCGGCCGATGCGGTCGCGGACATCGTTGGCGGCGGCGTCGATGTTGCGGTCGGCGTCGAACTCGATGCGGATGCTCGAGCGCTCGTCCTCGCTGTCGGATTCGATCTTGAGCACGCCCTCGATGCCCGCGATGCGATCCTCGATGACCTGAGTGATCTTGTTCTCGACCACGTTCGCGGACGCACCGCGGTAGTTGGTGGTGATCGAGACCACCGGGCGGGTGATGTCGGGGTACTCGCGCACCGCGAGGCGCTCGAGCGAGACGAGACCGAAGATGATGAGCAGCAGGCTCAACACCGTGGCGAAGACGGGGCGGCGGATGCAGAACTCGGAGATGTGCATGGCGCGGCCGTCCCGATGTCAGGCGCGAGGCCGCGCGACGACGTCGCCGCCGTCGCGCACGCGTTGGGTGCCCTCGACGACCAGGGAGTCCTGCGCCGTGAGCCCGTCCAGCACGGCCACGAAGCCCGGCTCGCGGCCGCCGGTGCGCACCTCGACGCGCTTCGCCTTGCCATCCTTCACCACGAACACGTAGGTGCGGCCCTGTTCGGGCACCAGCGCCTCCTCGGGGATCATCAGCGTCGGCGTGGTCTTGGCGCGCAGGCTCACCGTCATGAAGAGCCCCGGCTTGATGGCGCCGTCGGCATTCGGGAGCTCGGCACGCACCGCGATCGAGCGCGTCACCGGGTCGATGCGCGAGTCGAGGGTGGTGAGCGTGCCCTTGAAGGCGCGTTCGCCGAAGCCGTCGGCGCGCGCCTCGATGGGCAGCCCGGGCTCGAGGCTGCCGAGGAAGGACTGCGGCACGCTGAACTCGAGCTTGATGACCGAGGAATCGTCGAGCGTGGTGATGACGGTACCGGGGTTGACGAGGCTGCCGAGGCTCACGCGGCGCAGACCCGTACGGCCGGCGAACGGCGCACGGATCACGGTGTCGTTGAGGCGCGAGCGTGCGCCGGTGACGCGGGCCTCGCCGGTCTTGACGGCCGTCTCCAGCTGGTCGAGCTGGGCGCGCGACAGCGCCTGCGTGACCGACAGGTCACGGCCGCGGTTGAACTGGTTGCGGCTCTCCATGAGGCTGGCTTCGGCCTCCACCAGCGCCGCGGCGGTCTGCGCGCGGTCGAGTTCGACCAGCACCGAACCGGCGGCGACGCGCTGGCCTTCCTGGAAGCGGATCGCCGTCACGGTATTGGCGACCTTCGAGGTGATGTCCACGGACTCGCGCGCGAGCGCCGTGCCGACCGCTTCGATGGACGCACCGAAGGGGCGAACTTCGCCTTGGGTGACCAGCACTTCCGCGGGCGGCGGGCCGCCGCGGCCCATCGGCCGGTCCCCGGGGCCGCCCGCTGCCGGGCCGCCCGCTGCGGGGCCGCCTTTCGAGCAGCCGGCGACTGCGACGAGGGCAAGCAGGGCGAGGAGGCTCGAGGCGCGGGCGACGCGAGTCATGATGGCAAGGTTATCCACGGGATGACCCCAAAACGGGGGGTGGATTCTATCCCAAAAGGGGCCCCCAAAAGGGCCCAAAGGGGGGGCGTCAGGCCACCCGGCCGCGCATCCCGCCCCGGCGCCAGTCTTCGATGTTGGCCGCCAATTCGTCGAGGCAGCGCTGGCGGGACTCGCGCGCGGCCCAGGCCATGTGGGGGGTCACGATCAGGTTGGGCAAGTCGGGCGCGAACAGCGGGCTGCCGTCCACCGGGGGCTCCTCCGGCAGCACGTCGATGGCGGCCCCGCCGAGTCGGCGGGCACGCAGTGCCTCGGCGAGGGCGGCGACGTCGACCAGCGCGCCGCGCGCGGTGTTGATGAGGATCGCATCGGGCTTCATGCGCGCGAGACGCGCCGCCGAGATGAGCCCGGTGGTCTCCGGCGTGAGCGGACAATGCAGCGACACGACATCGGCACGTGCCAGCAGTTCGTCGAGGTCGACGCGGCCCGGCTGCGGCACGCCGCCCGGCCGGTCCGCCACGATCACCTGCATCCCGAGCGCCGATTCGCAGGCGCGCGCGACGGCGCTGCCGAGCGCGCCCCAGCCGACGATGCCGAGGGTGCGGCCGCGCAGTTCGCGGATGGGATGGTGCAGCAGCCCGAAGCTCGTGGCGCGCGTCCAGGTGCCGTCCACGGCCTCGCGCGAGTACTCGGCGAGGTGGTGCGTGAGGTGCAGCAGCACGCCGAGCACGTGTTGTACCACCGAAGGCGTGCAGTAATCGCGGATGTTGCACACCGCCACGCCACGCTCCCGTGCCGCCGAGAGGTCGATGTTGTTGGTGCCGGTGGCGGTGAGGCCGATGAACCGCAGCGCCGGCGCGCCCTCGATCAGCTCGCGGGTGAGGCGGGCCTTGTTGGTCAGCACCACCTCGCAGCCTGCGATGCGTGTCGCGATCTGTTCGGGCTGGGTATGCGCATGCAACACGAGTCCGGGGGCCGCCGAGCGCAAAGAGGCCGGATCGAGGTCGTCGCCGACCGTGCCGAAATCGAGGAACACCGCGGACATGGTGGTCAGAACTGCAGCAGGAACACGCTGTCGGCGATGCAGGCCGGCTTCGCGCCGCCCTCGATCTCCACGGTGCAGCGTTCGGTCCCCTGCAGCACGCCGGGCTTCAGCTCCACGGCCGCGAGCAAGGTGAAACGCGCGCGGATCCGCGCGCCGACCGGTACCGGCGCGGGGAACCGCACCTTGTCGAGGCCGTAGTTGATGACCTGGCGGACACCGGGGAAGCTCTTCGTGGGGTCGACCAGGTCGCGCAGCATCACCAACAAAGAAAGCGTGAGATAGCCGTGCGCGATGGGTCCGCCGAACGGGGATTCACGGCGGGCGCGTTCCGGGTCCACGTGGATCCATTGGTGGTCGCCCGTGGCATCGGCGAAGGCGTCGACGCGCTGCTGCGTGATCGGCAGCCAGTCGCTGACGTGGACTTCCTGGCCGATCCGGGCCTGCAGGGTGGCGAGGGCGTTCGCGGCGGCGGGATTGCTCATGTCGTGAAGGTTACCGCATACCGCCGCCCGCGTGCGCGTCGGCGGGCAGCGGAGCGGAATTTCCCGCTCGCCAGAACCGCGCATTCAGCCGCTCTCCGATCGCGGCATCGAGGTAGGGGATGTGCAGTGCATGACTGGCGGTCATGCTCTGTATATCGACGGCCAAGCTGGCCGTCCCTTCGCGCTGGTCGCGTGGCGATCGGCGCAGCGCGGTCGATTGTGCGCGGTCGTCGAACACCAGCGTCCAGTGTCTCGCCCAAGCGCCGCTGCGGAAGGCGATGACACCGTCGCTGGCTGCGAAGGCCGACCATCGCGCCCACCGCCAAGCGTGCACCACGCTGAGACCGAGGACGATCGTGGCCGCGACCAGTGCGCCAAGCAGGGCGGCAGAGGGCAGCCCCGGGATGAGCCCCGCCGCCGCGACGACGAGCGCGAGCGTCGGCAGCAGCCACCACGCCGTCCTTTGCCATCGCCGTACGGCGGCGCTGCGATGCAGCGGCTGCCATGGCAAATAGTCGATGTCGAGGCCGGGGATGAGTTCGTGCAGCAGCGATCGAGCCTTGGCCGGGGTTGCGATCGGCGCGAGCGTGTCGAGCCGACTGTCCGCAGCCTCCGGGTTCCCGAGCAGGGAGGCGCCTGCCAGATCCACTTTCACGGCGCAGCGTCGGAACGCCCGGTGCAGCAACGATTGCTCGAGCACGATGCGTTGGAACCCCGACACCCGGCCGCTGACATCCACGCGCGACAGCAGACCGCGGTTCATCCGCAGGCGGTCGCCGGCGCGGCGAAGCGTGAAGTCATGCAGCGTGAAGAGCGCGAACGCGATGGACAGCAGGCGGACGAGGACCATGATCCCGAGCAGCAGCACCAGCAGCACGCCCAAGATCGCGCCCGCGTCGATGCCCGCCGCGGTGTCGGTGCTGTCCTTCATGAGCTGCTTGAAGTCGATCGGCAGCAGATCGAGCAGCTCCCTGTTCTGGCTGATGATGCCGAGCACCAGGGCGATCACCACAAAGCCGCGGTTCGAGATGATGCCGTGCAGGATCAGTTCGTCGGTCGGTATGCGCAGCAGCTCCCGGGTCGTCGCTGCAGCGGGTGACGCGACGACGCCCGGTGTCGCGTGCTCCGGTACCCCGTGGTCCGCTGCCGTGACAGATCGCAGCATGCCAGCGATACGCGCCGCTTCCGCGACGCCGAGGACACGCATCACCGCCTCGGGCTTGCCCGCCGCGCCCGACTCAAGGACCAACTCGGTGACGCCCAGCAGACGGTGCAGCGGTCCTTGGCGCTCGTTCACGGCCTGCACCCGGGCGAACGGCACATGCCGTGTCTCGCGGACGAACAGGCCCTCGCGTACCAAGAGCTCGCGCTCCAACAGCTCATAGCGGAAAGTGCGCGAGCGGATGATGCCCCAAGCGACCAAGATGATCGCCGCCACAGCGCCCACGACGAGGGGTCCGAAGGCATCTTTGTGCCCGACCACCATGAAGACCAACGCAGGCAGCGCGACCTCGCGCAACGCCCGTATCGCATGGAACACCCAGGACCACGGATGAAGGCGGCCGGCGGGCAGCGTGTCGGTCATGGCTCGACGCGCAGGCGTTGCGCGCGGATCTCAGCGAGCAGCGTATCGCGCAGTGTGAGCGCGTGTTCCGGATCCATCCCCTCGAG
>Ga0315904_10002386_pt1 | contig 29181 bp, 17 predicted proteins | sample LakEriMetagenome_6_FD_203529 | JGI IMG/M metagenome (GOLD analysis project Ga0315904, IMG submission 203529) | Freshwater fungal communities from buoy surface, Lake Erie, Ohio, United States - Buoy 12 MA120 | ecosystem: Environmental > Aquatic > Freshwater > Lake | place: USA: Lake Erie, Ohio...
GAGTCCGGAGACCAAGGATTGGCGGTCTGCCAAACGCCATTGGCGGGGCCTTCACCACGCATCCGGAGAAGCCATCTTGCGTGAGGTTCAACCGGCTTTTCCTGAAAAACGGTGGCTTGCTCCATGCGCTACCGCCAAGGAACGGCCTTTACCATCTTCGATCCCGGGTCCATGCTTTCCACCCAACCGATAGCCCATGAACGCGATCCTGCAGGTGACTCTCATTGCCGTCGCAAGCTTTGCCGCCGCAGGCGCGACTTGGCTGGCGAAGGGGCCTCCCAACCGAGCCTTCGTTTGTGATCCCGCCATGCTCAAGCCCGGCGAGATCTGTCTCCAGCAGGTGGCGGATCAGTCCGGCATCCTCTGGGTGGATGCGAGGTCGAGAAAGGATTGGGAAGCCAGCGGTGTGCCAGGTTCCATCCTGTGGAATCTCGATGGTACCGAGGACATGCAGGCCTTCGAGGCGGAGGCTGCCCTGAAAATCGCCGAGGGAGCCGCACGGGTGATCGTTTACTGCGGCGATGAAAACTGCGGCGTGAGCAGCCAGGTGGCGGAGCGCATCCGCAAGCTCGATCTGGGGCCGGAAGTCCAGGTGCTGCGCGGAGGATGGCGAGCCCTTCGCGAAGCGGGGCGCGTCAAGGGTTCCAGTCCAGCCTCTTGATGTCGATCGCCTCGAGGTACGGATGTTCGGCGTTCTCCTCGGTATTCCAACGCAACAGCACGGTGCAGGCCTTCGGGGTGCCGTAGCTGAGATGGTAGGAACCGTCACCCAACATCTCACCGATCTTCGAGGCCTTGGAGAAATAGGCTTCGGCGATTTCCTTGGTGTTGGCGCGAGCCAGAAGCTTGAGTGTCATCTTTTTCTCGCGGTCGCGGATGCGTTCGTCGTTACACGACGGAACCGGATAGACGATCACCTGAAACTGCCCGCCCTTCTCCTGCGGGGCCGCCGCATAGGCCGCCAGACGGCCGCCGAACAGGTCGAGGAACGGATCAACCACCACCTTCGGCGGGCTGGTGCCACGGATGCGCACCAGCAGCGTTTGAGGATTCGGTTTGCCGCCTTCGTTTTCAAAATCGACGTGATAGAAATAATCCACCACGCCCTCGATGGCGTTGGATTCCTGGGCGTCGATCACCACGTTGCGCGTCGGCGGGAGCGGGCCGCTGAGACAACTCGCCGCGATGTCCGCCTCAGGGCTTTTGGTTTCGATGATCGGCAGCCTTTCTTCGAGCGATTTCGCGTTGAGGAATGTCTCAAGCACGGCGAGGGCCTCCATGCCGGCGGACTTCGCATTGAGCTCACCGGGTACCGGTGGAGCGGATTCCGTCAGTTCGGTTTGGACGGCGTCCGGAGTAGGGATGGCAACCGCATCCTTTCCGGCATGATCGGCATCCGGGGTGGTGGCGACTGATTCCAGAGGAGGAGTGGTGTTCTGCGCACCGACTGCCGATGCGCCGATCTGGGGCCGATCCTGGCTTTTGGATTCGCGATCGATCTGGTTCTTCAGAACGGTTAGAACGCCGTAAACCAGCGCGACGGAAAGGACCAGAAACACCAGCAACATCGCCACGCGGGCGAGAGCGCTGTGCTTCTTCGGATGCCGGGGCAGTGGTGCGGCGGAAGAGGACGAGCGACGCCGCTCATCGCGCGGCACAGGCTCCGGCATTTGCTTGGCCACCACCTCCACCGGTGCGGGGCGGCTGGGAAGCTGCCGAGGCTCCGGGCGCAACACGGCCGGACCATGGCTGACCGGAGGCTCGGGCGGAGGGGAAGGCTTCAACTCCGGAGCTAGGTGCACATGGGCGGGCGCTGGCGAGACCGGCACGGGGTGGTTCACCGGCGGCACCGGGTGATTCACCGGCGGAACGGGCTGGTTCACCGGCGGAACGGGGTGGCTCACCGGCGGCACGGAAACGGGCGCGGCCACAGCAAGCGGTTCAGGCCACACGGGCACCTGAGCCACGGGAACCGGCGCCTGAATCTGCGTCCGGCACGAAGGGCACGGCCCCACCACACCGGCGAGTGCCGCCGGCACGGTCAGTTTCACGCCGCAGGCCGGGCAGCAGAAGGAAATCGTTTCGTTGGCCATCCTTTCCCGGGAAACTATCGAATGCCTGGTGGCGAGTCAATCTTTCAGGATACTTAAGTATCGGCGGGAAAAACGCCGGTCATTGGCCCGGCTGTCGGGCGTTTCCACCCGAGGTCCGAACACCTCCGACCATGCATGACCGTTAGCTCAAGCCGCGTTGCGCAGCAGGGCGACGAGCACCCCTTGGATCACCAGTTCGCGGGCGGGAATCAGATCGGGGAATCGGGGGTTCTCCGCACGCAGGAACGGCTGGCCTTTCTCAACGACGTAACGTTTCAGGGTCGTCTCCCCGTCGATCAGGGCGGCGACGATGTCCCCCTTGCGGGGCTCGCGGAACTCAAGGATCACGGTATCGCCATCGCAAATGTGGGCGTTGATCATCGATTCTCCGCGCACCTTGAGCGCGAAGGTCCTGGCGTGGCGCGGGATGCCGAGTGCGGTGATGTCCACCGAGATGCAGCCTTGGCGATCCGGTTCGGTGTCCTGAGCCATGCCAGCCGCGATGCTGCCGAAAATCGGGATGTCGGCGATTTCCCCGCGGTCAAGCTCGTCCGGGAAAATCACCGCGCGGGCCTTGCCGGGGAGGCGCTGGATGACGCCCTTGCGCTCCAAGGCGCGAAGGTGGCTCATCGCGGCGGTCTGGCTGGCGAATCCGAAATAGTGCTGGATCTCGCGGGTGGACGGCATGATCCCGGTTTTCCGCTGTGAATGGTGGAGGTAATCGAGGATTTCCTGTTGGCGGCTGGTAAGGTCCGTATGCATGGTTTTGAACAGTGTTCGCTGGAACAAACCAAGTTGAGGCGACCGGTGCAAGCGAAAAATCCAGCAGTGGAAAGCCCGCAGTGGGGAGCAATGGACGCCATGGCCGCCAAATCATGCCGCGCATCCGCTGCCGGGATTCAGTTCACTCACGCGGATTGCCGCGTCCGTATTTCCGTTCCAGAAACTCCAGTCGGCTCTCGAGTTCGGCGATGCGGCGAGATCCTTTTCGTCCAGAAGTTGCCTGAGCGCCTGGATGGCGGCGGATGCGGGACAATGTTCAAGCGAGTCTGGCGAGGACCTTCTCCACCGCCGCTTCCGCGGTCAGGCCGTGCAGGGCGCGGAGGATGTCCGGTTTGCCATGCTCGACGAACTCGTCCGGCCAACCGATGCGCTCGACGGGGGTGTGGATGTTGGCAGAGTGGAGGTGTTCGATAACCGCCGCGCCGAAGCCGTGCATGAGGACATGGTCCTCGAAGGTGCAGAGCACGCGGCATTGCCTCGCAAAACGTTCGATCACTTCCGTATCGAGCGGCTTGATGAAACGCGGGTTGATGAGGGCGACGGATAGGCCCTTCGCCTCCAGCATGGCCTTCGCGCGTTCGGCCATTTCGAACATCGTGCCGAGGCCTAACAGCGCGACGTCCGTGCCATCGGCGACGACTTCCGCCTTGCCGATCTCAATGACCTGCGGTTTCCGTTTCACCGGGGTGCCGCGGATCGCGCCGCGCGGGTAGCGGATGGCGGAGGGGCCGGCGTCGTAGGCGGCCATGGTGTGGAGCATGTCGGCGAACTCCTCCTCGTCCTTCGGCTGCATGTGGATGATGCCGGGGATGTGGCGGAGGTAGCCGATGTCGAAGAGCCCGTGGTGGGTGGGGCCGTCATCGCCGGAGAGGCCGCCACGGTCCATGCAAAGCCTAACAGGGAGGCCCTGGAGCGCCATGTCATGGATGATCATGTCATAGGCGCGCTGCATGAAGGTGGAGTAGATGGCGAGGAAGGGACGGAAACCCTCGGTGGCGAGGCCGCAGGCGAAGAGCGCGGCGTGTTCCTCGGCAATGCCCACGTCGAAATAGCGGTCGGGCAGTTCGTTCTTGAAAATCTCCAGCTTGGTGCCGCCTGGCATGGCGGCGGTGATCGCGACGATCTTCGGATCCTTCTTCGCGAGATCGGTCACCGTGCGTCCGAAGATGTCCGAGCAGGTGGGCGTGGCACTGGTTTCGGTGGAGCCGTCGTCGATCTGATAGGTGCCAAGGCCGTGGAACTTGCCGGGATTGTCGATGGCCGGCTGGTATCCCCTGCCCTTCTCGGTGATGATGTGGAGGACGACGGGTTCGTGCAGCGTTTTCAGGTGCTCGAAGGTGCGCACCAAGAGCGGCAGGTCGTGACCGTCGATGGGACCGTAGTAACGCAGTCCGAATTTCTCGAAGAGCACGTTGGGAAACAGCAGGTTCTTGGCGCCCTCCTCCATCTTGTGGGCGAGGTGGCGGGCGGCCTTGCCGGCGACCTTCTCAACAAACTCGGCGGCCTTGGCCCTGACGGAAGCGAAGGTGTGGTGCGTCTGGAGATCGTTGAAATAGCGGGCGATGGCACCGACATTCTTGTCGATCGACCACTCGTTGTCATTGAGCACCACGATGAAGCGGCGGGTGGTTTCCGCGATGTTGTTGAGGGCTTCCAGCGTCGGCCCGCAGGTGAAGGCGGCATCACCGGCGACGGCGACAACGTGGTTGTCGCCACCCGCCAGATCGCGGGCGGCGGCCATGCCGAGCGCGGCGGACAGGGCGGTGCCCGCGTGCCCGGCACCGTAGGCGTCGTGCTCGGATTCGCTACGCAGCAGGAAACCGTTGAGGCCCTTGTAAGTGCGGATCGTGTGGATCCTGTCCGCTCGGCCGGTGAGCATCTTGTGGACGTATCCCTGGTGCGCGACATCGAAGACGAACTTGTCCTGCGGCGTGGAGAACACGCGGTGCAGGGCGATGCTCAGCTCGACCACGCCGAGGTTGGGACCGAGGTGGCCGCCGGTCTTCGAGAGCGAGGTGATCAGCGAGCGGCGGATCTCGGCGGCAAGCGCAAGCAGGTCGTCGTCGGCGAGGTTCTTGACGTCGTCGGGAGAGTGGATCGATTGCAGGAGCGGGCCCAGCGCGGGCGGCTCAGAAGAGGCGGATGTCATCGTCGTCGGTATCGTCCGATGGCTCGGACTCTGGGAAATCGCCGGCACCCGCGGGGGAGGCTGCTGTGGATTCGTTCTTGTTGCGGAGGGTGATCAGTTCAATGCGCTCGCGGGCGGACTGGAGGATGGACTCGCAGCGGTCTAACAGGACGGAGCCCTGTTCGAACTTCGCCACGAGTTCCTCCAGCGGAAGCTGCTGGTTTTCCATCGCCTCGACGATGGCTTCGAGCCCCGCGAGGGACTCTTCGAAGTTGGGCGAGGACGGATCGGAGTCCGCCGGATTCCTGCGTTTGGCCATGGGATTATTGCTCGTTGGCATCGCCCTTCACGCGGATGGCCCGCTCGCTGTAGTAAACCATGTCCATGCCGACCATCGGCTGGCGGTACGGGTATCGCTTGTAGATTTCCTGGAGCCTCGGGGCCTTGTCGTAGATCGGGACACCGGGCGGATAGGTGGCGAGCAGCACGCGACCGTCGAGAATCAGCGGCGTGAAATCCCGGTAGGCGAGAGCGACCTCGGAGAGCGATCCGGAGCCGTGGGACGAAGGGGAAATCAGGATGCCGACCGCCGGTGTCTGAAGGTCCGCGGCGACGGTTTCGAGTTTCTGGAAACCCTCGCGGGTGGGTGGCAGCCAGACGCTCACGCGGTCGGCATACCAGGCGACGGCCCAAGGCTGGTCGGAAAACACCACCTGCTTGTCGGTCACCCAGCCCTTGATGCCGGAGGACTTGCTGTTGAGCGCGGGCGCGTAATAGGGAGGCCAATGGGGCACACCACCCTTGTCGCGGTGGTGCATGCCGATGCGGACTTTCAGCGGCAGGGAGAGGATGAGCGGCAAGGCGCAGATGATGACGATGACGAAGTGATGGACATTGCGCAGCACCGGCGTGGCGGCGACGAAGTCCAAGCGGCTCCAGAGGATCGAAATGAACGCCAGTCCATAGGCCGTCATCAGCGGCGCGAAGAGCAGATGGAGCTGGTTCGGATTCAGGCTCTCGGTGGAAACGCCAAAGAACGCGAGACCGAAAGCGGTGGTCACCCACATCAAAAGGATGGCCCAGCGGAAGTTGGCGATCGACGGGCGCTTGAAGGGATGGAGCAGCGAGAGGAAGAACAGCGGGGCGACGACGATGCCGGCCAGCAGTGGGATGATATCGGTGGCCTGCAGCAGGGTGGTGCGCAGGATCTTGGCGATGAGACCGTCAAGCACGAGAGGCTCGGCTTCAAGGTCGATGGTGCGCATCACCATGGTTTCCGATCCGTTTCCGAGACCGTTGTAGAGCGTGAGAAACGCGGTGCCGAAAGGCGATCCGCTGATGCCGTTGTTGCGGAGCATCACGAACACCGCGGGGATGATCAGCATGGCGAGCACCGAGATGCCGACGATGCCGCGCGGGCGGAAGGCGATGGCCGCGAAAATGATGTATCCGAGCGCGATCCACACCGTCATCCAGTGGGTGAGCGCGAGCAGCGTGAAGAAAATGCCGGCAATGATGGCGGGCGTCATCGCGATGCGGCCTTCGGTGGCGGCTTCCACCGCGCGATAGACGAAATACATGCCGCAGGAAAACAGCAGCAGCATGAGCATTTGCGGCAGGCCGCTCAGCGAGTAGTTCCAGAACGTCTCGCAGAATAGCATCAGAATGGCGCAGACCCCGGCGATCTTCGCATCGAAGATGCGCGAGACGAGCAGATAGGTCACCCCGATGGACATCAGGAAGAACAGGGTGGAGACCGTGGCGATCACGCGGTCCAGCGGATAGACCATCTCGTTTTCCCCCATCTGCCAGGCGTCGGGCTCGTCCGCGCCGAGGAGCTTGAGGACCGCGGCGTTGAGCAGCGGGTTGAGCGGCGAGTGGTAGGTGTCCTGGAAACCGAGGAGCGAAACCGAGCGTTTCTCGGTTTTCTCCGCCTGATAGTAGGCCACCGGGCGGATCATCTTGGTGGTGAAGCCGTTGCCGCGCGCGATCTCGCGGGCGATCTGGGCCTGGTCCATCGCCTGCGGCGAGTTGAGGCCTTGGAAAAGGGTGAAGAGGTTGCCGAGTGTCAGCGCGATGAGAACCAGAAAAAACAGACTCCGGCGGATCAGGATGCCGGCGTCGAATGGAGTGGGGGTGAGGTTGCTCATTGAGGATCGGAAAATTGGGGGCTCCGGGATTCAGAGGCCGAGTTCCTTCAGTTTGCGCTGGAGGGTGCGGCGGCTGAGGCCGAGGAGTTCGGCCGCGCGGGTGCGGTTGCCCCTTGCGGTGGCGAGCGCGGCGCGGATGGCGTTGGTTTCGAGCGCATGCAAGTTGAATTCCGCCGGGGCATCAAGGGAGTTTTTGAACATCGGCCCGTCGGCTGCCTCCACCCTCGCGGGCGGCGGCTCGGGGGAAACGAGGAATTGCGGCAGGTGCCGGAGGTCAATGACCGCGTCGTTGCTCATCACCACGCCGTGCTCGATGGCGGTGCGCAGCTCGCGCACGTTGCCGGGCCAGCCGTAGGCCACCAGCCGGGCAAGGGCCTCATCGGTGAGCGGTTTGAACGGCCGGTCGTTCTCCTTGGCGAATTCCTGGAGGAAACTGTTGGCCAGCAGCACGATGTCCTCGCGGCGAGTGCGCAGCGGCGGCATTTCGACGCGGACCACATTGAGGCGGAAATACAGATCCTCGCGGAACTCGCCGCGATCGACCATTTCCCGGAGCCTGCGGTTGGTGGCGGCCACCACGCGGACATCCACCTTGATGGGCGTGTTGGAACCAACGCGCTCGATGGTGCGCTCGGAAAGCACCCGCAGCAGCTTGATCTGGGTGGCCGCGTCGATCTCGCCGATCTCGTCGAGGAAAAGTGTGCCGCCGTCCGCCTGCTCGAAGCGGCCGATGCGGCGCTGGGCGGCTCCGGTGAAGGCGCCCTTCTCGTGGCCGAACAGCTCGCTTTCTAACAACTGCGGCGAAAGCGCGGCGCAATGGACGGTCACGAGTTTGGCCGCAGGCCGGCCGGAAAGGTGGTGGATCAACCCGGCGACCACCTCCTTGCCGGTGCCGGACTCGCCTTCGATCAGGATGGTGGCGCGCGTCGGGGCGACCTGCTGGATGAGTTCGGAGACCCGGCGGATTTCCGGCGATTTGCCGATCAGGCGGTCGAGCTTGTGGGATTTGCCGACCTGCTGGACGAGTTGTTTGTTTTCGGTTTCGAGCGTCCGGCTGCGCAGGGCGCGCTTGAGCAGCATCTCCACCTCGTCGAGATTGAGAGGCTTGGTGACGAAGTGCCACGCGCCGCGGCGCATCGCCTCGACGGCGGTGTCCACCGAGCCGTAGGCCGTCATCATCACCGCCACCGGCGGCTCGGGCAGGGCGAGCGCCTTGTCTAACAAATCCATGCCGGACTCGCCACCGAGCCGCAGGTCCGTGAGCAGGAGCTGGATGGGTTCCGACTTCAGTATGGCCATCGCCTCCTCGCCACCGGCCGCGGTGTACACGTCGAAGTCCTCCTCCAGCGCGCTGCGCAGCCCGTCGCGCGTGGAGCGTTCGTCGTCAACGATCAGAAGCGTCGGGAGCATGGGTTTGAAATCCTAAATTTGAAATTTGAAATCCGAAACGAAGAGCATGGATGTCAGAGGTCGATCACCGGATCCGGCGCGCCTAACAGGCGGACGCTGCGTTCGGCGCGGGGAAGGTGGATGACGACGCGTGTGCCGTGGTTTTCCTCGCTTTCGATGGCGATTTCGCCGCCGTGTTCGCGGATGATGCGGCGCACGATGAGCAGTCCGAGGCCGGAGCCGGAGGACTTGGTGGTGCGGTAGGGCTCGAAGATCGCACCCAGGTGCTCGGGGGAAATGCCGCTGCCGTTGTCCTCGATGGCGATGACATACTCGAAGTCGTTGAAGCGGGTGCGGATGGAAATCCGGCCGCCCTCGGCGGGCAGCGCCTGATAGGCGTTGCGGATGAGATTGTAGAACACCTGCTGGAATTGTCCGCCGTCGATCAAGGCGGGCGGCAGGTTTTCGGCGAGGTCGAGTTCGACGGCGATGTGACGTGACGCCAACTCGGTTTCCAGCAGCCGCAAGGTGTCACGCAGCAGCGTGTGAATGTCCTGCCGCTCCCGCTGCGGGATGGTGGGGCGCACGGCGTGAAGGAACTGCTTGAGGATGGAATCCAGCCTGCCGATCTCGGCGCGGGCGGTGGCGAGATTTTCCTCCAGCGGCTTGCGGTCGCCGGGCGGCAGCTTGCGCAAACGGCGGCCTAACAACTGGAGGTGGATGTCGAGCGAGTTGAGCGGATTGCCGATTTCATGGGCCACGCCGGCGGCGAGCAATGTCAGCGCGTTGAGGCGCTCCGACTCGAGTGTTTCCTCGGCCTCGGCGCGGGTGCGGGTGAGATCGCGCACCAGCATGACGAATCCGAGTTTCTCACCCGCATCCGCATGGCCGTCGATGGGCGCGAGATAGAAGTTCAGGAAACGGTTCTCCGGATAGAATACCTCGATGTCCCTGCTGACGGTCTTGCCCGGACGGCCGAGCGAGCGCCAGTCGAGCCCGCGCACCTGGGTGGCCAGCGGCTCGCCCAGCGCCCGCTCCGGGTCCAGCCCGAAGAACCGGCAGGCCGCCTGGTTCACAAACTCGATGACGCCCTGCGGATCGAGCAGGATCACGCCTTCCTGGAGCGCCTCGAAGACCTTTTCCAGAAACCCCTTCTCGCGGATCAGGCGCGTGACGATTTGCTGGACCTCGCCGTGCTCGACGCGGTCCAGACGGGAAACGAGTTTTTCCAGAAAGCCGGATTTCATCCAGAGTTTGCCAGTGCCGGGGATTCGGTGTTCAGATCGGGCATGGAAACGATCCGGTTCGTCCTCTGCACCTTCCCCTCGGCGGATACGGCGCGACAAATTGGCACATCGCTCGTCGAAAAGCAACTGGCGGCCTGCGTGAATCTCATCCCGGCCGTCGAGTCGATCTATCGCTGGCAGGGCAAAGTCGAGTCCGCGGCGGAAACCCTCGCCATTTTCAAGACCACTGCTGCGGTTTATCCGGAATTCGCAAGCGCCCTGGCTTCCCAACACCCCTACGAGGTGCCGGAAATCATCGCCATTTCCCCGCAGGAAGTGGCCGCCCCATACGCCCGATGGCTGACCGGAGCGGTCGTCAGCGAGTAGGCGCATTCGTTAGAATGCGTTCCCCCTCAGACCAAGACCTGTCGCGACTCCTCCAGCCGTGTGCCCACCTCCGGAATCAGCCCGCCGAGGTCGTCCACCACGGTGAATTCGCCATCGTAGCACCAGGTTTCCAGAAGCTTGATGAGCGGATCCCAGAAGCGGCGGCCCGCGGCGTCCTTGCGATTGTAAACCACCACCGGCTTGTGCCGCGCGGAGGGGTGGCCTTGGTGTTTGAAGATCATCAGCGCGAGCATTTCCTGCACCGTGCCCGAGCCACCGGGGAAAATCACAAACGCGTCCGAGCGGTCGATCATCACCTCCATGCGGGTGTAAATGTCCGGCCTCAGCCAGAAGCTGGAAAGCCCCTCGGGCAGTCCTTCGAGTTCGATGATGTGCGGCACGTTCGAGCCGCCGGTCCAACCGCCCGCGTCCACCGAGCCGCGCACCACCTCGCCCATGATGCCGGAGTTTCCCGCGCCCGACACGCAACCGAATCCGGCACGCGCCAGATCGCGGCCGAAGTCATAGCCGTCCTGCAGATACGCCGGATCCTCGATCGAGGCGGAACAGAAAACACAGACATTTCCCGCATGACCGGGCGGCAGCGGCGTTTCGAACGATTCCATGGGCTCGGCGCCGGATTTCTCCCGGCCGATGTCCGGCAGCCCCTTGCCGCGCGCCTCCTCCAACATCTCTAACACCTCGTCCGGGGTTTCCACAGGCAGGAGGTAGTCCGGGTGATGCTGCTTGATCGTGCCCAGCGCGTTGAGGTGGTCCAGCAGGCTGAAGAAATGGTCCCACGAGCGGTCCGAGTTGAGAAGCACGGTGGGTTTCGAGGTCAGGTTGCGGTCGAGCGTCTGATAGCCGACGAAAATCGACACCGCCTTGAACAAATCCTCAAGCGTGGCCCCGGGCGTGAACACGAAGGCGTCGGACTCGATGATCTTGCGCTCGATGTTGCACAGCGTGATGCGCTGGTCGCCATTCGAGTTGTAAATGTCCCATCCCCGGGAGAACAGGCTGTAAAGAAGGCGCGCGCGGACTTCCCGGTTGGGATCCCGCTCGCCGCGGACGGTTCCGGCAAGGCGGACTTTGGGCATGGCGTGGTGTGGGTGAACAGTGAAACAATGGGTTTCCCCGGCGGCTGGCCGCCTTGGGACGTTTGGGCATTCAAGCAGAAATCCGGGCCCATGCAAGCCGTCGTTGCCCGGTGCCATCCTCCGCACCCGGCCGCATCAGGGATCGACATCCGGGGTCCGGCCGGTCATCGTCTTCGCGATGATGAGATGTTTTTCCGCCTTACTCGCGCTGCTGTGCGCGTCGTTGCCGGCCGCGGCCGCGCCTCCGCGGGTGGCCATGGTGAAAGTGAAGGAGATCTACTCGGAGCTTCCCGCCACCCTCGAACTCCAGGAACGGATCAAGACCCAGCGGCAGGAAATCATGAAAAACCCACGCGCCGACGAACTCCGCCGCGCGCTTGAGGAATTCAACCAGATCCAAACCCGCCTCGCCGACAAGAACAACCCGCCCGACGAGGAGACCGGCCGCAACCTCGCGCGCGACTACGAACTGAAACGCCAGGAAGCCCAGACGCTGCAGCGCGAGTTCGAAAGCTTCCGCACCGAACGCGAAAAGGAAATCAACCGCGACATGGTCGTCGGCATGCGGGAAATCCTCAACCGCATCATGGAAATCTCCGGCAAGCTCGCCAAGGAGCGCGGCTTCGATTTGCTCTTCGACAGCTCCGGAAACACCAACACCGGCGTGCCCTTCATCCTCCACCACAAGCAGCCCTCCGACATCACCGCGGATGTGAAGGCCGCGCTCAAGGACGCGGCCGCCGCCACACCGCCGCCCGCCAGCGACAAGCCCGCGGATGCCAAGCCCGCGCCCGCCAATGCCAAGCCGGCACCCGCGCGCAAACCCGCCAACGCCAAACGCTGACACTCCGATGCTGATGAGCCTCTTCCAATCCGCGCTCGAACAACCCTTCACCTGGGGACTTCTGTTAGGGCTGCTGGTCGCCGCGTTCCTCTGGAAAGCCGGCTTCACCGCACGCCGCAACCTCCAGCGCGAGATCCGCCGCATCGAGGGCGAAATGAAGGACCTCCAAGGCCACCTCAACACCCAGCTCAAGATCAACGCCAGCGGCAACGAGGCGCTTCAGACCGAACTCGCATCGCTCCGCCAGCAAAACGAAACCCTCCGCGTCAACAACGCCGCCCTCCAACAGAAACCCGGCCGCGCCGAACAACGCCAACTCCAGGTGTACGAGATCGCCATCCGCTCCATGCGCGAGCAGGCGCCCGGTTTCGCCCCCGCGTGGGAAAAGGCCCTGCGTCAGGGCGAGGCGGAAGTCGATGCCGCCGACTCCGGACTGAAGAAACTCGTCCGCCGCGTGATCCCCTCCCTCGGCAACAGCCCGGGCTCCCAGGTGATCGTCAGCGACGAAACACCGGGGCAGTCATGACTAACCCGCATTTCTCAAACTCAAGGAGCGGCGGAACGCGTCCGCCGATGCCCGTGCATCGACGATGAAAAGGTGATTCCCGCGGACCATCGACATTTCACGGACATCGGCGATCATGCATCGCCGCTCCTTGAATCGTCCCAGCGAGGCGAAATCTGATAGACAGGCCTTTCAGTATCCGGTTCGCCAAATCCCTCGGCGCCAACATGTCTGCAATGTGGAGTGAAAAGTGTGGGAAATGCGGGCTAACTGAGATACGGATTCGTCCGCGCCTCCACGCCGATGGTCGTGTCCGGCCCGTGACCCGGAAACACCCGCGTCTCCGTCGGCAGCGAAAGCAAGTGGCGGTCAATGCCTTCTAACAACTGCCGCGTGTCACCCAGCGGCAGATCCGTTCTTCCGATCGATCCGGCGAAAATGGTATCACCGGAAAACACCACGCCGCCCTCGGCGAAATGATAGATCACCGAGTCCGTCGAGTGCCCGGGCACATGCGCCAGCCGGATCTCCCGGCCACACAACGAAAGCGGCACACTCATGTCCAACACCGCGTCGATCTGATAGGGCCTCACCGAAATCGGCAGCCCCCACCCGCGAGCGGCGTTCTCCAGCGTGAGATCGCGCGAATACGGCGCATAGGCATGCAGTTTCGCACCCGTCTCACGGATCGCCGCCGCGTCCTCAACATGATCGTAGTGCTGGTGCGTGAGCAACACATGATCCACCCGCACCCCACGCGCCGCCAGCCACGCCGTCACACCGGCCGGCGCGTCGATCAGCAGATTGCCATCCGGCGTCTCCACCAGATAGGCGTTGGTCTGGACGAAGCCCCCGGTGTAGGTCGTGATTCTCATGTCGCGGCCGAAAGGTTTCCGCCAGCCACCGTGATTGCAAAGCAAATTCGAGGTGTGGCTGCATCCCGGCAGCGATGAATGAAGAAGACCTGTAGGCTCGCTCGTGAGAGCGAGGAGGGAGCACTCCGCCCACACGCAAGGCTCCGCATTCTCACGAATGCGCCTACTGTCACTCGTTGCCGCCGCGGAGGAGCGCGAAGCCCAGGGGAGCGGATTTCCGCTTGGATTTCTTCGACTCGGACTTGCCGCTCAGGCTGATGTCGAAGGGATTCTCGTTCGCATCGTTGCTCAGGATGCGCAGCTTGGCCCTGAAGGTTCCGGCGGATCGCGGTTTGAAATCCACCGTCACCGTGGCCGTCGCGCCGGGAGCGAGAGGCCCGAAGCCCTTCTTCCGCAGTGATATCTCCCGGTCTCCTTCCAGGACGGCGGAAATCCCTGTTAGATCATTGGTCCCCACGTTCTTGATGGTGAAAACGATCGATTTGGTTTTGCCCCGCGACACCTTTCCGAAGGATCGGGCGGAGCCATCCGCCAGATTCGCGCCGCTGGCGAGCACCGCGATTTCCGGGACCGGCACCACATTTCCAAACTCATATGCTCCGATTTCCACGAAACCGCCTTGCACGCGTCCAACACCGGCCATGTCCACCGGTAGCCGCTCGTTGGTAATCCCGTCGCCATCCGCATCGGCTACATCCTTCGGCCGAACATCCACATACGAGCCGATCCGCGGATCCAGCGCCTTGCCGATCGCCGGACTGCCGGGTTTCAGGCGGAGGCCGTCGTCCGCCGTTCCCCACACGCCGTCAGCTCCGTCGGGATCGGCGGGATTGGCGAACATCGGATCAGCGTCGACAAACAGCAGCGCCGGAGAAACCAGATACAAATCCGCGATGACTCCGAGCGTGATCGCCGCCTCGCCGCCCCTGATGAGATTCGGCGCCGCCGATGACGGGGCCGGATAGTTCTCATTCGAATTCCGGAACGCGCCCTTGAAACCCACCATGATCAGCTTGTCCCGCTGCATGCCGCCGGACGAGGCGGTGGTGAACCAGAACAGATTGTTGAGCGACCTGCCGATCCCGTTGCAACTCAATGCGGATCCTTCCCCCGTGGACACCCCGTTGTCGAGGAAGGTGCAGTTTGAAAGGTTGATGATATCGCTGTCACGCGTCATGCCACCCTGCACGGCACCACCGCGGAAGTCGCTGGTGTTTTCCACAAACAGGCAGTTGGCCAGCGACGACTCGCCGGCACCGGTGCGCACCGCGCCGCCACCTCCCTGAACCACTTCCTCCGGCTTGGAAATGCCGGATCCGCTGTGATTGGAGACAAACGAACAATTCGACGCGATCACCACATCGCCACTGATCGCTCCGCCGGACGAGACACCGATCATCACCGTGGCGTTCGCCTCGTTGTCGCGGAACACGCAGCCCGTTCCGGTGAAGTCCCCGAACACCGCACCGCCGTTCGCGATCGGACTCGCATCCGGCGTTCCCGAGGCAGTCACCCGGTTTCCGGTAAACTCGCAGTCCACCGCGCGGACTTTCCCGGCGATCGCGCCGCCCTGAGCGGTGGATTCCGTTCCCTCGAAGAAATTGATCGTGTCCACCGTGTTCGATGAGAAGACGCAGCCGGTGGCATCCACGTTGCCCTTGATGGCGCCGCCACGCGAGTTGCCCGTCGTGATGTTGTAGTCCAGGCGGATCTCGTTCCCATGGAACACGCAGTCCTTCGCGATCACCTTGCCGCCGTCACCCTCCTGATAGATCGCGCCGCCATCGGCGAGCGCACGGTTGTTGCGGAAAACACAATTGCCCAACGTCAGCACCGTGCCGGGCTTCATATAACAGCCGCCCCCGCGGTCATACTCGTTCACGTTCGGATAGTTCCACGAATGCCCGCCGTTCGCGTGGCCGTTCTCCACGATCACACCATCGAGCGTCGAACTCCTGACCACCTTCACCACATGCAGCGAAAAGAAATCGCTGGCGTTGTTGCCCGTCCAGATCGCTCCGGAAAGGATGGTCGGATTGGCCGCGACATTCCGCTGGGAAAGCGATGTTTCCGTTCCCGCAAAACCACCGAAGAGTTTCTGGCCCTTGAGATCGAAGGAATACTCGCGGTTGCCGAAGGAGCCGGACACGCCGTCATCCGGATAATAGGTTCCGCGCGCGATGAAGATCTGGTCGCCCTCGCGGGTGTTGTCCAAGGCGTCCCGCACAAACTTGAAGGCCGTGGACCAACTGGTCCCGTTGCCCGATGCGCCCACCTTGCCATTCACATACACCGTTTTCCCGGCCGCCAAGCCGCTGAAAACCAGCAATCCGCAAACCGCAAACGCACCGGCAAGCGACCCACTCCACCGGGAATTTTTTGAATAGTGAATGTAAAGCACAGCGAATGTTTAACAAATTCGAAGCGTTCCGGCAACCCTATTTCTAAAACTTTGCCGACCAGCGGAGAAACACAGCCGGAGTGGCTGCCTACTGGCAGCCATGAATCGCAGATGCGGCTTTCCAGCCGCATGTGGACGGCTCGAAAGCCGCCCTCGCGAATCATGGCGGCTGCAAGCCGCCACTCCGTACCGCCACTCCACCCTTGACATGCGTTCACATGAACATATTCAAGTGCCATGAATGTTCCCTTCCGTTTCTACGATCCCTGCCGTATCTCGCGGCGAACCACCAACCGCGTCCCCCCACCTCGAACAGCCCGGTGCCACCTATTTCGCGACCTTCCGGTTGGCGGATGCCGTGCCTGCCGAACCGCTTGCGGAGTTCGTCCGGCAGAAGCGCGAGTGGTTGACCGCCCAGCCCGAGCGTCCCTGGCCGGATGACATCGAACGCGAATATCACCGGCGATTTTCGAAACGCTTCGAACGCTGGCTGGATCGCGGATACGGCTCATGCATGCTCAAGTGCCGGGAGAACGCCTCCATCGTCGCCGAGACGCTTTGCCATTTCGAGGGCGAGAGGTCCCTGCTTCACGCTTGGGTGGTCATGCCGAATCACGTTCATGTCGTGTTCACGCAACTTGGTGATCACACGCTCGACTCCCTCATGCACTCGTGGAAAGGATTCAGTGCCAGACGAATCAACGCACGCATGCATCAATCCGGCGCGATCTGGCGAAAAAGCTACTTCGACCGCATGATCCGCGATTGGGATCACTTCGCCAACTGTGCCCGCTACATCCGCAACAACCCCGCGAAAGCGAAACTCAATGCCGGCGAGTGGCTCCACGGCGAGTCCGCCTTCGTGAGCAAGATGCTCGGAGGGGGCGGAGTGGCTCCCTCCGGGGAGCCATGAATCGCAGATGCGGCTTTCAGCCGCATGCGGACGGCTTGAAAGCCGCCCCTGCGAGTCATGGCGGCTGGAAGCCGCCACTCCATGCCACTCCACTCAATTCGTGTAGTTGAATGACGGATCGCGAACCCAGAGTTGTTCCGGACCGAAGCGGACGAAGAGCCACGACTGGGATGCGGGGAAGGCGGCGGTGCCAGCGGGGGTGGTGTCGTTTTCGTAGTATCGCCAGCCGGTGTCGGTCTTGAGGTAGTGCGGATAGAGGCCGCCGCCGGTGCCGATTTCCAGATAGATGTTGGAGTTGAGCACGGAGGTGGCGCTCGGCGTGAAGAAGGCATTCACTCCGAGGGTTTCGATGTTGGCCTTCTCGACGGGGTTCCAGGTGCCGGGCAGCGAGAGGCCGGAGCGGACCGGAACGACCCGCTTGCCGAGCACCACCTCGCCGAAGAGATGGACTTCAGACTGTTGGAAGGCGCGGCGGCGAAGGAACACCGCGTCAGTCGGCGGCACGATCACCTGGGCGGCATCGGTGGCTGGTGTGGCGACCGGTTTCCAGTTTCCATCGAAGTGATACTCGGTGAAGGTGCTGTTCGGATTGAGCAGCTCGACAAGGTCGGCGGAAGCGGCCGGGCCGGTGACGAGGCCGTCGCGGTTGTCCGCGCCGAACAGGCTGGCGATCGTGTGGGACCGGCGCAGCGTGTAGGTGCCTGACGGTCCGGCGGCGAGGCGGGCGAGCAGCGCGGCGGACTCGCCCTCGAAGGCGAGGGTGTTCGCGGTGTTCGAGGACACGCGGAGCATCGTGCCTTCGGCCGGGCCGCCGGTGATGTGGACGAAGTGGCCCTGCCACTGGTTGACGCTCCATGAGGCGGCCGTGTCGGTTAGAGAAGGGCCGCTGGCGGTGAACCTGCCACCGAAGACCGACTCGCGGGCAAAGGGCGGCGCGATGAGGTTTTCACCGAAGTGGACATTGCGGTTGAGCCAGCCGAAGGGCGCGGAACGTACGGTGCCGCCGGGCAGATAAACGGCGAGGCGCACGAAGAACCTCGGAATGTAGCGGAAACCGGCGCGGACTTCCTCGGTTCCGTCGCCCAGCGGAGTGACGATGATTTCCAACAGATCGGGAATGCCGCTGGATCCCGCGCCGTTGAGGTTGGCGGAGATGTTCCAGGTTTCCATGTTGTCGGAATACTCCAGCCAATAGCCGTAGCCGATGTCGGGCAGCGGCGCGACGGGTCGGGTGAACACGAGGTCGAAGCGGCGCGCGCCATTGGATGAAACCGAGCGTTCGAGCCGCACGCCGCGGAAAATGGCGGGGTTCGCGCCGGGAAGCGTGCTGCGGAAACCGGAGCCGCTGCCGGGATCGAGGCCGAGCGCGTATTCCAGTCCTTCCTGATACGAGTCGCCGTCGGCATCGGCTGATGGATTGCCGGTGCCACCGAAGGCGCCGACCCAGTCGGCATAACTCAGGCCGCCAGCGGCGGGGCGGATGACGACGGTGGTGGTGGCGCTGGCGCTGCCCGCGGCCGACGTGGCGTTGAGCGTGTAAGTGGTGGTCTGCGCGGGTGAAACCACGAGTTCCTCCGAGCCTGACACGTTTTGTCCGTTCAGCGTGAGCGAGGCGAGAGACGAGGAGCCCGGGTTGATGGTCCAGCGCAGCGTGGTGCTGCCGCCGGCGGAGATTTCCTGCGGGCTGGCGGTGAACGAGGCGATGGTCGGGGCCACGGGCGGGCGGCTGAGCAGCACGTAATCGAACCATCCGGTGCCGGGAGCGGACTCGGGAACATAGGAGCCACCGGCGAGTTCGATGCGCATGGCCTTGATGTCGATCGCGCGGGTCACCGAGCGGGCGGTGATCCAGGTGGTGCCGTCCGCGCTGAGTTGGAACAGGATGCGGTCGGTGGCGGCATCGTGCTTGATGCGCCAGATGCGGTGGGCGGCGGCATTGTAGTTGAATAGCGTGACATCGCGCGAGCCGTTGATGGTTTGCTCGATCCAGAGCCATCCGCCCTCGCGGCCGATGACGAGGAAATCGCGGGTGCCGGAAACCAGGGCGAGCCAGGTGTTGGAAGTGCCTTCCGACGGATCGACGCGCGCCTCGACCGCCGATCCTGTTAGATTGATGCGGTCGCGCGAGATGATGCCGTTGTATCCTTCCACGGACGTGTTGGTGCGCGGAGTGATGCCGAGGCGGCCGGCTTGCACGGCGACGGTGACGAGCGGATCGACCGGGGCGAAGAGTTGGCCAAAGGGCGTGCCGGGTTCCCAGCGCGCCGTGTCCAGCGCGTTGCCGTCGAAGGTTTCCACAAACTCGGTGAGGATGGCGGGCGCGCTGCGGATTTCCTCGTCGATGTTTAACAGATAACTCTCCAGTTCGGCGAGTTGGGTGCTGGTGAGGTTGACGCCCGAGTGGGCGGAAACGGCGGCGGCGATGGTGGGCGCGGAGCCGTCGTGCAGATAGGGCGCGGTCGCCCAGAGGCCGCGCAGGGTGGGCACGTCGAAGCCGGTGAGCGTTCCGCCCAAGCGCTGGCCGGAGGATGACTTGCGGGTGCCGACGTCGCGGAACACGCCAAGCGCGCTGTTGGTGAACTCGGTGCCGCTGTGGCAGGAGGCGCAGTTGGCGGTGATGAAGACCTCGCGGCCGGCGGCGGCGGAGGGCGGCAGCGCCTGCGGGTCCTGGCGGGCCGGGCTGGCCTCGGTTTCTGTTAGAGAATCAAGATAGGCGGCGAGCGCGTCGAGATCGGCGCTGCGGCCGGCGTTCGGCGTGCCGAGCGTCGGGTGCGGGCCGCCCCCGGCGATCAGGCCGGTGCCGCCGGCGAAGCTGCGGATCTGGCCTTCGAAGTCCTGGATTTCGTCGAAGTTTCCGCTCCAGTGATAGGGTCCCTGCTCCGCCTGGCCGTGGAGGGTGATGGTATTGCGGAGCCCTTCGCCGAAGCCGGTGAAGTCCCAGACGCGGCCGTCGTGGCCGGCATCCGCGTGGCAGGAGGCGCAGGAAATGTATTCCTGGAGAGCGAGGCGGTTGTCCCTGGTGTCGTAGAAATGCTGTTTCCCTAACAGAATGGCGGGAGCCAGCGGTTCGGCGGCCACGGTGGAGACGCTGGCGAGCGTGGCCGGCGGATTCACTCCGCCGCCGCGCAACGCGCCCACGTTGTGGACGGTGACGCTGCGGTCCATGAAGTTCTGGACGAAGAGCGTGTTGCCATCGGCCGAGAGCGCGAGTCCCTGCGGCGCGCGCCCGGCATCGAAGCGGGTGATCTCCACCTTGTTCCAGGTGTCCACCACGGCCACGGCGCGGCTGCCCTCGAGGGCGACGAAAGTGAGGATGCCCGAGGGATCATGGCAGACGGCGGTGGGCGTGCCGGCGTCGTTGAAGTCGATGCGGGCGGGGTGATCTTCGGTTAGATTGGAAAGCGCAACGCGGGAGGCGATGGCGCGCACGGCGCTGTCGTGGGTGAGCGGCTGGCCGTCGCGCAGCATCCCGCGCTTGATGTTGTCCTGCTTCGAGGGAATCCACGCGGCGACGCCATCCGGCGTGATAACCGGAGCGCCGAGATAGTTCGGGATGCCGCGGCCGGAGATCGAGGTGTCCGGCGCATCGCTGTGACGGAGGATGACGGTGCGGTCGATGGTGGCTGCGGGGCCGTTCACCACCACGATCTCGCCGCCGCGGCCGTTGGTGTTGATGGTGGCGGTGTGCTCGCCGGGCAGGAGCGGGGTGATGAACCGGCTGACGAGGACCCGCGCGCCGTCATGGCTCACCGAGAGGTGGCGGGGGTTGGGACCAACGGCGAGATCTGACAGAACCGCCCCGCTCGATGGATGGAGTTTCAACAGGCGGCCGGTGGCTTCGAGTGTGAGCCATGCGGCGGTGCCCGCGGGATCGAAGGCGATGCCGAAGGGCCGCGAACCGCGGGGCATGGGCAGCGTCTGCACGACGGTGAGAGAGGACGGGCTGATGATGGAGACGGCGGCGCCCTTCGCGCAGGCCACCCAGATGCGTCCGTCGGGAGCGACGGCGAGCGTGCGCGGCGAGGGGGAAACCGGAATCTCGGCGAGTTTGGCGCGGGTGACGGCATCGAGCACGGCCACGGTATTGGCATCCGGGTTGGCCACCCAGACGCGGTGGTTGCCGGTGCTGCGGCGTTCGACGATGATGCTGGATGAGGCCGTCGGCGCGCGGCTGGTGAGAGCGGCGGACACGCCCTGATAGAAACCCGATGTCAGCGTGCGGCCGGTGTCGTCGGTGACGGTGAGGGTCACCAGATAGCGGCCGGGGTTGGCGAAGACATGATTGATGGTCGGCGAGGAACTGAAGGAGGTTTCCGGTGATCCATCGCCGAAGTTCCACTTGTAGCGGAGGTTGCTGCCACCGGTGGAGGACGCGGTGAAGGTGGCCGATGCGCCGCTGCCGACGGCCGCGCCAGCGAGGGGCGAGAGTTCGAAGGGCGGGTTCACCGTCCAGAGCAGGCTGGTGGAAACCGGGGTGTTCACGCCATCGGTGACGCTGATCGTGACGGTGCGGGAGCCGGTGGTGGTCGGGATGCCGGAAATGAAGCCGCCGGGGCTAATGGTAAGTCCTGGCGGTAGATTCGACGCGCTGAACGTGAGCGGATCGTTTTCCGGATCGCTGGCGAGCACCTGGAGCGAGACCACGCTGCCGGTGACCGAGGTGAGCGGGCCGGGGTTGATGATGTCGGGCGGCAGCGAGAGGCCTGGCAGGCGGTTGGCGTCCATGGCCATGTCCCAGGCAATGATTTCATGGGCGTTGAACGAGCCGCCGGTGGCTCCGGTGAAACCGAACCACGCCTGCTGGCCGACGAGGGCGGCGAGGTCGATGTTGTTGAGCGTGATGACCGGTGTGGCCGGGCGGGCCTGGGTGACGGTTTGTGACAGGAAAACGCGCAGCGTGTTGGTGGTGCCGTCGTACTCCACCCATGCGGCGTGGTCGAGGCCGTCCTCCAGGTCGAAGGATGGGGTGTGGGTGGCCAGGTGGGTGGTGACCGCGCCATTGGTCATCACGCCGATGTGGTTGGCATTCGGATCATTGGTGCCGGTGAAGCTGTCGAACTCGACCGTGAGGCTGTTAGATACGCCGCCGTAGCCCAGCGAGCCGCCGCCGGTGCCGATGGTGGTGGCGGAGTTTCCCTGCACGGTGAAGGTCATGCCGTCCGCGCCATCGGCGGCTCCGGACTGCCGGAAGACGAAGCGGGTGGCGAAGGAGGTATTGGCACGGACCGGAAACGACTGGCTGAGCCATGCGCTGCCGGTCTGGTTGGCCGTGGCGGGCGTGAGCCGCAGGCGCGGGGAAGTCACGGAAGCATTGCCATTGAGTGTGAGCCCGGCGGCCGAAGGGAAACTGGCAAACTGGTGCGAGCGGCTCACCGGCGCGAGCGTCCAGGTGAACGACTGGCTGGCGGTGGTGATCGTGTCCGTGGCGGAAACCGTGATGTTGAAGGTCCCGGTCACAGTGGGAGTGCCGGTGATCGCGCCGGTGGCGGGATTGATCGAGAGCCCGGCGGGCAGTCCGGCGGCGCTGAACGCTAGCGCGGCTCCGGCGGGAGCTTGGGCTGTTAGAGAGAGCGAGACCGCCTCGTTCGAGTAGCCGGTCTGGTTGCCGGGATTGGTGAGGGCCACACTGAACACCGGATCCACCTGGAAGATGCGCGAAACCGAGTGGACGCCCGAGGAGTTGAGCCCGAAGAGCATCCAGTATCCCGGCAGCAGGACGTTCACATTGCGGTGCGCGTTGACACGATAGACGCCCGGCGATGTTTCCGTGAAGGAGGCTTCGAGGAAGCGTTGGTCGGTATTGACCGAGTGGGTGACGGCGGAAATGCGGATCATCGTGAAACGGGCGAGGCCGGGAGTGGCGTTCACGGTGAAGCTGGTGCCGATGCCGACCTTGGCGGGCATCGATGAAATCACCGGGCGTGTGGCGAGCGTGCCCGATGAATTGAGAAGCATGGGCGGGGTGAAGATTTCCGCGTCGCGGTGGTCCGCCGCGTTGCCGCCCAAGCCGCCGCCGCCGGACCAGACGCGGCCATCGGGCAGGAGCAGGGCGACCGAGTGATAGTTGCGTGGAGTGACATGATTGGCCACCGTGCGCCAAGTCTCGGTCTGCGGATTCCAGATCTCCGGACTGAGCACGGAGGCGGCGTCGCTGAACTTCACGCCGCCGTTTCCGCCGATGATCATCACTTCGCCATTGGGCAGCACGACGGAGTTATGGAATTGGCGGGCGATGGTCATTGGCGCGATCGATGAGACCACCGGAGTGGTTCCGCGCAGGTCCACCTTGTAGGAGGCGGTGGTGCTGGTGCCGGTGGTCGAATCGCTGCCGGAAGTGGTGTTCGCGCCACCGCCGGCGACGACGATGCGGCCCTCGTTGTACATCGCCCACGCGCCTTCCTTCGGGTAGTGGGAGCCGGGGACGTTGTTGCCGGAGAACGTGAGCGATCCCGTGCCGGAAGTGGTCACCCAGTTCATGCGGTCGGTGGGGCCGAAGTGGAAGAGGTTCCCATTGGGCGCGAGCATGAGGAAGGGATGCCAGATGTTGATATATCCCGGCTGTGAGGTGACGGCGGACCAACCGACACCGGAGAGGCGGCGCCATCCGGTTGCCTCGTTCCAGAGTTCCGCGGTGTTGGATCCGCCGCTGCCGCTGACGGTGAAGACGCCGCCGTCGGGAAGGGCCACGCTCGGATTGTACCAGCGGGGATCGTTCATGTTGGGCAGGGCCCGCCATTGGTTGGCGCTCCAGTCGAAAATACTGGAGAGGCGGGTGGTGGCGCGACCACCGTTGACGACGAGCCGGCCATCCGGCAGCAGTGCGGTGCCGCCGCAGAACATGTCGTGGCGGTTGTTGTTCACTTCCACGAACTGGCCGGTGGCGGGATCCCAGACGGCGGCGTAGGTGAACTCGGGACCGCTGGGAAAGGTGGTGCGCTGGTTCGAGGCGAAGGTGAGGAGTTTTCCATTCGGCAACAACGAGGCGGTGACCGGGATGTGCGGAGTCCATGCGATGACCGATCCCCACCTGCCCTGGGTGTGCGGGCCAATGATGACATCAGCCTTGGCGACAGTTCGGGTGTTTTTGGCGGGGGTTTTGTTTTTGTTGCCCTTGTTCTTGCCGGTTTTGGTTTTCCTGTCCTTCGCTTTGGCGGCCGCCTCGCGCTGGGCGATGATTTTCTCGATGGTGATCGCATCGCGCTTGGGATCGAACTTGGGCGCGAGGGCGGCGGCGGCGGCGGCGAACTCGTCCTCGGCGGCGTGGTTCACATCGGCGGGCAGCCGTGATGCGCCTGTCAGCGCGAGCGCGGCGAGCAGCGGGATGGAGCGGGAATGCGCGATGCCTTTCATGGTGTGGGGGGCGGATTGGATGCGGTGGCTGGCGACGTAAAGCGCTGGTCTGTTAGAGTGCGGAGGAAGGAAACGAGTTCGCGTTTCTCAAGATCGGAGAGCCCGAGACCTTCAGCCGGGTGTTTGGCGAGGTTGGGATCGAGGTTCGGGCGGCGCACGACGCCGGAGTTGTAATGTTCCACCACCTCTTCGAGCGTGGCGAAGCGGCCATCGTGCATGTAGGGGGCGCGCAAATCGACGTTGCGCAGGCTGGGGGTCTTGAACTTGCCGCGGTCCGCCTCGTTTCCGGTGGCCAGCATGCGGCCAAGGTCCGAATCGGTTAGATCAAGTCCGTTGTCATGGAAGGAGTTGTCGGTGAACAGCATGCCGCCGTGGCAGTGGAAGCAATCGGCCCCGCGGAGTCCGCGCTCCGGGGCGTGCTCGGTGACGAAGAGTTGGAGCCCGCGTTTCTCCTCTTCCGTCAGGTCGCCGGCGCGGCGCAGGGCGAGGTCGAAGCGGGATTCGTGGGAGAGCGTGGTGAGGAGGAACTGTTCGAGCGCGAGGGCGAGACGTTCCACGGTGACGCCGGGCGAACCGAAGGCGGTGGCGAATGATTTCCGATAGGCCGGGTCTTCGGAGAGTTTGGCGACGACGTTCTCCGGTTTCTCGTTCATCTCGTGAGGGTCGATGACGGGCATGAGCACCTGTTCGCGGAGCGATGGCACGCGGCCGTCCCAGAACATTTCCTTGTGCCATGCGAGGTTGAAGAGCGGCATCGAGCGCCGATCCCCGGTGTGGCCTTCGGCACCGATGCTGAAGCGGCGCGCGTCGCTGAAACCGGTGGCTTCCTGATGGCAGGAGGCGCAGGAGACCGAGTTATTGATCGAGAGGCGGTTCTCGTGGAACAGGCGGCGGCCGAGGTCCACGCCCTCGACGGAGAGCGGGTTGTCCGCGGGAAGATTCACCTGCGGAAAACGATCCGGGATCTCCAGGTTGAAGGGCGTGGTGCCGGCGGGCAGTGGAACCGCCACCGCGGCGGGAGCAGGGGCGGCGGCGGCGAAGGTATCCGCGGCGACGGATTCGACCTTGAGCGCGCTTGTTAGATTGGCCTTGATAAGTCCGGGGATCGGGTCGCCGTCGCGCGAGTGGGTCGAGTTTCCATCGCGGGCGAAATCCACTCCATCGAGCAGCTTCGGCACATCCATGCCGATGCGGATGGTGACCGGCCCGCCGCCGCGGAAGTTGACGGGCAGTTCGATGACCGGCGCATTGCCCTCGCGGGCGAGGTGGAACGAGAAGCCATTGCCCCCCTGCACGGATTTCGTGGACTGCCCCTCGAGTGCGAGATAGATGTATCCTCCCTGCCAGCTCCAGTGCAGCCCGCAGAAGTCCGGATGGAGCGGATGGGACGGCGGATAGACCGAGGGGTCGATCAAGTCCGTCCGGGGATCGAGCCCGATGCGGAAACGGATCGCCTGATAGTCCGCCGCCGCGACGCCGTCGCAGCGCACGGTGAGGCGGCGTTTGCCGGTGGAGACGAAGTCCGCCCAGTCCGGCGCGGATTCCACCCAGGTGCCGTCGGTTTTCCGCAAGGCGAGACTGGTGATGAGGAAATCGAGGCGGGCAAGCGTGAGGTCGCCATTCGTTCCGCCGGCAAAAGTGCCGCCCTTCGCCAGCGGCGTGCCACCATGGTGAGGGCGGAACTCGAGGTGAAGCGCTCCGGCGGAAGCGGTGGCGGCGGAAACCGCCGCGAGGAGGATGGTGGAGAGCATGCGAAAAACACAGCGCACCGCTCTTTCCGGGAGTTCGGAAGGAACGCTTCGAAGCTGCGGGATAACACCGGAATCCGCCAATCGGGGGGATGGTTTCCGGTGATCCGGCCGCCAAGGCGGGATCGGGGGGAGTCGCATTCGGGGGGAAACGAGACCGCAGACAAGCATGATGGATGCCGCGGGCACAAGAAGTTAGTGTGCCCGCCACCCCACCTGATCGCGTGGGACAGGAAAACAAAACACCCCGTGCCGGAGAACCGGACGGGGTGTTTGGAAACCTGGCGATCACCCGGTCTTTACCAGAAGACCGCGTAAAGGATGAGGGTGGCGATAACCACACCAATGCCGAAGACCTTGGCCTTGCCCGACGATTCGAGGGCGATGAGGTCGGTGGTCGGCATGACGACCGGTTTGGCGAGCGGCTTGACCGCGGTAATGACGGCCATGACGAGGAACACCGCACCGAAGCAAATGGCCATGCGGTTGAGGAAGGGAATGCCGGGCGCGGCGACCTTCAGCGCGCCGTAAAGCACGACGTTCACGGCGATGCCCAGCCAGCCCAGGAAACGCGGCGCGCGCGGGACGAGGAACCCGAAGAGGAACACCATCAGCACGCCCGGGGAAATGAAGCCCTGGAACTCCTGGATGAAGGTGAAGATGCCTCCGAACGCGGGGTTGCCGAGGTTGGGCGCGATCAGACAGGAAATCAGCACGAAGAGCACCGTGAAGAACTTGCCCATGCCGACGAGCGTGTCCTGGCTGCTCTCCGGCTTGAGTTTCTGGAAGATGTCAATGGTGGCGATGGTGGACGCCGAGTTGAGCATCGATGCGAGGGAGGAAACGACGGCTCCGAAGATCGCGGCGAGCACGAACCAGGTGAGACCGGGCTTGAGGAGCTTGCGCAGAAGCATCGGGAAGGCGGCATCATAGTCGTAGCCAATGAGTTTGGTTCCCTCCTTGATCTTCGCGGCGGCAGCGGCCTCAAGGATTCCGCCGTTGGCCTTGAAAACGTCGGCGGGAGCGGCATCCGCGGCGAGTTCCACCGGCTTGGCGGCAACCTTCGCGTTGTGGGCGAGCACCTCGCGGGCCATGTCCGGATTGGTGAGCGCGAAGTTCTCGGTGAACGGATAGACCTTGGCCGAATCCTTCTGCATTTCCGCAAAAGTAGTGGCGTTCTTTTTGATCGCCTCCTCGCGGAGATCCTTGCTGTAGAGGTTGAAGCAAAGAATGCCGGGAATCACGACGACGAAGGGAATGATCAGCTTGAGCGCCGCGGCGAAGACAATGCCGAGCTGGCCCTCCGCGAGTGATTTCGATCCGAGCGTGCGCTGGACGATGTACTGGTTGAGCCCCCAGTAGAAGAAATTGGGAATCCACAGTCCTAACAGCAGCGCCGTCCATGGAATGGCGGGATCGGATTTCGGACGGATCATGTGGAGTTTGCCACCGGAGAGGTTTTCACCCTCCACTGCAGCCGCCTCGCCGTCCTTCCCATCGTTGAGCAGCATGAATCGTTCCCAACCGCCGGCCTTCTCCAGATCCTGCACCGTGGCGGAGGAATTCGCGACCTTGGTGGCGATCAACTGGTTCGGGTCCGCCTCCTTCATCGCTCCGAGCGCCAGCCACATCACCACCGCGCCGCCCACGATGAGCGCCGCGCCCCAGATGAGGTCGGTCCAAGCACAGGCCTTGAGGCCGCCCACAAACACATAGAGCGCCGCGGAAAGCCCGATGATCCAGCAGCCAACGGTGATCGAACCCAGATCCAGACCAAGCACCGAGTGACCGGCGAAGAAAACCGAGACCACCTTGGCACCGGAGTAGATGACCGAAGCGGTCGGCACGCCGACGAGGATGACGAGCGTCGAGATCGCCATGACCGTGCGCGAGACGACGCCGTAGCGGTATTCGAGGAACTCGGGAATCGTGTAGATGCCGCAACGGAGAAGCTTCGGCAGGAACACGAAGGCCACCACCACCAGCGTGATGGCCGCCATCCACTCGTAGGAGGCGATCGCCATACCGAGCCAGTCAGCCGCCTGTCCGGACATGCCGACAAACTGCTCGGTGGAAATGTTGGCCGCGATCAATGAGAAACCCACCAGCCACCACGTCAGGCCGCGGCCCGCGAGGAAGTATCCCGCCGCTCCGCCGGACTCCGCGGCCCCCTCGCTCTCCTTCTTGCCCTGCCAGATGCCGAAGGCGATCACGCCGACCACGGCGACGAGGAATAAAATCATGTCGAGCGTGCTCATCGCACCGGATTCCGCGCCGACCTGGGCAAGTGGGAGAAACAAGGATGTCATGGATTCGATGGGTTATGGTTTTTTGGGAGAATCGCTGGGGCGGTCACTCGGTCGAGAACCGGTGGACCATGGTGTGGCGGTAGGTTTCGCCGGACCGGAGGACGCAGGACGGGAAGGCGGGTTTGTTCGGCGCGTCGGGGAAACCTTCGGTTTCGAGACAGAGGGCGGTGCGGTGGGCGTATTTGACGCCGCCCTTGCCCGTGACGGTACCGTCGAGGAAATTGCCGCCGTAAAACTGGATGGCGGGCTGGTCGGTGGAGATTTCCATGACGCGGCCGGTTTTCGGATCCTTGAGCTTCGCGGCGGGGCGCAAGCCCTCGCCTTTTTCGAAGACCCAGCAGTGGTCGTAGCCGCCACCAAGTTTCAACGCCTCGAAGTCGGCACCAACGCGCTCGCCGATGGCGGTGGGCTTCGTGAAATCCATCGGCGTGCCGGCCACCGGCGCGATATCGCCGGTCGGGATCAGCCCGGCGTCGGTGGGCAGGTAGGACGGCGCGTGGAGGGTGAGGTGGTGGTCGTTGATCGAGCTGTTTGGATCGCCGGATAGATTCCAGTAGGAATGATGGACCACGTTGACGATGGTCGGCGCGTCGGTGGTGGCGCGGGCTTCCCATTTCAGCTCGTTGTCGTCGTTGAGCGAGTAGGTGACAGTGACCGTTAGATTTCCGGGATAACCCTCCTCGCCGTCCTTGGAGACGTAGGTGAACTCCACGCCGTTGGAGCCGGTGGGCTTGCCAGTCCAGAGCACCTTGTCGAAGCCCTTGATGCCGCCGTGGAGGTGACAGGGGATGCCGCCGGGGTCATTGTTGGTGGCGAGGGTGTATTCCTTGCCGTCGAGCGTGAACTTGCCGTAGGCGATGCGGTTGCCGAAGCGGCCGACAGTGGCGCCGAAATAGGAGGTGTTGGTCAGCCAGCCTTCGAGGGTGTCGTAGCCGTGGGTGATGTCGGCGGACTTGCCGGATTTGTCCGGGGTTTCCATC